>FWPU01000829.1_pt1 | contig 97955 bp, 79 predicted proteins | sample 2228361 | NCBI WGS metagenome assembly FWPU01 (sample SAMEA103939777, study PRJEB20133) | metagenome | reverse complement strand
GTCTTCCTCGAAAATCTCCTACCTCCATCCCATACTCCTCCATCCCAAAAAGGGGATACCATGTATGGACACTTGACTGTTGACACGGATCCGCATGACGTCTTAGTATCTTTCACGTCAGATAAAAGCACTCTATAACTCGTTTTTAAAAAAAATAACGAAGACACGCTCTATGCAAGCAATCAAGCAGTGGACGCTTATACCTTTCGTGGCATCATGTGGTTTCATTTATGGCAATGAGCTGAACGTTTGGGAATGGCCGCAAGGCGGTGCGAGAACCCCACGACAACAGTGGGCCCCGGCAAAACCGAGCTCGCCTCTCCGGAAGGGGGCAATCGTGGAAACGGGTCCGCTCGTAGCGCACATTGAGTCCGGGAAAAGCACTATTTCCCTGACCCATTCCGACACGGAATTGTCCGTGACCGCCGAGCTGCGTTTCCTTACGCCTCACGGTGTCGTACCACGCGTGGAGAGAATTCAATTGCGAAAACGCGACGGAGAGGAGGCCATTGTTTCGGCCGCATGGAGCGGCGGAGAGGTCGCCCTTCGGTTTCCGAACCGGCAACCGTTTGTCGAAATACGTCCCGGGCCAGAAATGTTAAAAGGAACACTCGAGATCAGCACAAAAAGCGCCTATCTGATCTGCCCGGATTTTTTCGGCAATGATATTGTGGTTGTTCCTGAAAGGCATCGCAGCGAGTCGGTGACCCTTCCGGCAGAAAACTTTTTGCTCCACTTAGTGGAAGGCGGCCATGGCCTTATCATGTGCGTGTGGCAGGGAACCCTGTCCTTGGGAAAAACAGAACCTCAGGAGGCCAGGGAACCCAGGGTGGATGTGTTTCTCTCGGGGCATCCTCCCGAGCGCCGAGCCGACAGAACGCGAATTGAGTTTGCGGGAAAGCCGATTTTTGTGGCGATCTTGGCAGCGAAAGCCATATGGCACGATCGCGACGTGAGAGGCGAGCCCGCGCAAAAGCCGGTGGCCTTAGATTGGCAGAGACCCTTCGAGGCGAAATGGCGTGTGGATTTTACCCTTCGGGAAGGCACGTATTGTCATGACATGATGACCGATCTGCTATCCTGGGATGCCGTGTACACAGCCGAATGGACCGGTAAAAAGGAAGCGGACGGTAGTCCGACAATGAGTCTGCAGGGTTTGTGGCCGTATTTCCTCATTCCGGCTTGGATCAGGAACGATACCAAGGGTGACAATCGTTTCTATATTGCCCTGTATGCGGACATGAATAAGCGAAAGGCTGTCGAAGCCCACAATAAGAAACTCCGCGCCAGTGCGAAACAGACCAAAACGCCCTTTGTTCCAGTCTATCCGACCAATGTGTTTGAACAAGTGGTGGTCTACCCGCTTGACCGGCGCAAGGATACCCCTCTCCAGGTATTAACGCCGGTGGATATAATGCGGGAAACACTCGGGCAGGGTCCCTGCCAGTATATTCTCGACTTGGAAGGAATCCGCCCGATGGCCAGTGGAGGTGTCCGCGAGATCGAAGCCACATGCGGTACATACGATAATTACCTATCGCGCTTTGTCGCGGCCATAGAAGGACGCTCCGCGTGGTTGAGGTTGAAATCCGGCCAATCCGTGAAACTGGACTCCCTGAAGTCCGGAGAGCGTTTCAAGCCGGAGCATGAGGCCATTCTCATCGAAAAACTGGAGGACTTAGTACTGTTTGTGACAGCCGTCATCGGACGATTGCGTCAGTACAACAAGTTTCATGACGATCTCCTTGCCCTTTGCGCGCAAGTATCGGGTCAAGGGGACGAGGCGAAGGCTTTTGCCGCGCGTATAGCCGAACGCGCAACTATCCTTGGGAAACGTTGTTCAAAAGCCACGCTGAACCAAATGGCCAATAAGCGCGACGAATGGGCTAATCAAATTGGTCAAATCATTGAAGAAGTGAAAAACGGAACATACACAAATCTGAAGAAGTCAGGTAATATTCGACCATACGCGGAGAGCCAGGATATCCTTGTTTCGTTCTGCCGGCGAGCCGTAAAAGCCATTCGACAGGAAGCGGCGTTTCCACGCTCCTCGAATCCGGAAGTCTTGCGGTTTGCCGCCAACGTTCGCGAAATGTGCCATCAGGTGCTACGCAACAAGCATCCGATGGAGGGCTGGTAACGGAAGTCACGCCTGCGTGTGCCTTCCGAGGCGAAACGATATAGATCGGTCGAACCCCCTATCCCGCGATGGACCAGGGCCTGCATGGCACCGCGCGAAGAACCATGCGCCGGCCTTCCTCTTCCCCTCCGGTGTGCGTGCCATCCATGTCCCGCGGATTCCCTCCCCTCGACGGTCGCTTGTCCGTGCTTCTGCGAGAAGGCGCGCTTACCCTTCTGTAATAGGGGTGTGATGGAAACGGTTTCACGGGCAGAAAGGGCTTGACAGGGCCACACTATTCCTGACAGGATCGCACACCTAAAAGATACGACGATGCATCGGCATGCCCGTGGACACATCCGTCCTGTGGGCTAAAGGGAATGGAGGACAACATGAGCCGCAGTCTCAAAGGAACACGAACAGAAGAAAACCTTAAAGCCGCCTTCGCTGGCGAATCGCAGGCTCGCAATAAATACACGTATTTCGCATCCGTGGCAAAGAAGGAAGGCTATGAGCAAATTGCGGCTATTTTCCAGGAGACCGCCGACAATGAGAAGGAGCACGCCAAGCTTCATCTGCGTGCCTTGAATGGAATCGGCACGACCGCCGATAATCTCGCCGCGGCCATGGCGGGTGAGGATGAGGAGACCACGGATATGTACCCGCGAATGGCGCGCGAAGCCCGCGAAGAGGGATTTGAGGAAATCGCTGAACGCTTCGATGCCATCGGTCGCATCGAACGGGAACATCGCGAGCGCTTCAAGAAACTGCTTCAAAATCTGCGAACCGGCAAAGTGTTCCGTCGTCCGACCGCTTCGAGTTGGCGCTGTCGGAATTGTGGTTATACGACCCGCTCTAAGGAAGCACCGGAGCAATGCCCGGTCTGCAAACATCCGCGTGCATACTTCGAGCTGGCAACCGCCAATTTTTAGCAGACCGGCGCGGAACACGCGGAGGACCCTGTCCTGAATCGGGAGGTCGGCGTGGGAAGGGATCCGGGATCGGGTGTTTTTGTCGCCGTGATAGCCCTTGCTATGGCGTTCTACCGCGCGCCTGCGGCCGAACTCCGCGGGGTGTGGGTGACCAGCAGCGCGTCCGTGGACACCTCTTCGCCCGAAGCTATTGTGCGGTGCCTTGTAAACCCCGGCATGACCGACGAGCAGAAGGCACTGGCCATCTTTAATTGGTACCGCCGCGTTATTTTCCCGCACGCTTACCTGGCCAATGACCGACGCGAAATCCTTCGCCAGATCAACAGTTACGGCAACACGCTCTGTGGCTCTCATGCTGCGGTGTTGGGCTGGCTTATGCGCACGGCCGGGTTCAAAACGCGGTGCGTGTTTATCCGGAAGGGTGGCCATACCTTTCTGGATGTCTGGTATGACAACGCCTGGCATTCATTCGACCCGGAAACGGATTTCGCCGTGTGGAGCCGGGGACACCCCCCCCACCTCATCAACATGGATGAACTTAAGGCTGATCCGACTCTGCTGGACAACCCAGAAGCCGAAGGCCGTGCCAAACCCTGGCTTTTCAAGGCCATGAAATTCCCGTGGACCACACGAAAAAAAATGGCCGCGTACTGCGACGCTCCCGAGACAAAATGCAATAAAACGGATATGCAGTGGTCCAGTTGCGTCCTGAAGGGCGAGACAATTAAAGATTATTTCCTCCAGGGTATTCAAACCCTCTCCTACAGTAAGGAGAACGAACCGTACGGCGGCCATATCCAGGACACGAACCTGATGCAAATTACACTCAGGCCGCGTGAAACCCTGATCCGACGCTGGGACAACGAAGGCAAAGGACGGTATATCCTAGGACAGGGGTTTAACGGTTACCCAGCCCATCTTCTCTATGGCGGCGGCGCGGACGAATCCGACGAAGAAATTTTTAAGTATGTGGAACCTTACCGGAAAGACAACTATGGTATCCCCGAACTTCCGGTGGACCGCTGCTACCGTTACAGTGGCAACGGCCACCTGATCTGGACACCCGACGTTGCCGCCGGGGAATTGGTCCGGACGCCCGGTATCACACGGGAAAACCTGGTTTGGGATGAGGCATCCGGATTGATCCGTCCGGCGGTCACGGGCCGGGTTGGCGTGCTACGCATTCCCATCCGCTCTTCCTACGCACTGGTTTGTGCGGACATCCGCCTGGGCTGGATCCGCGAGGGCACCGCAGATATGCTCCGGTTGAGCGTCAGGGGCGGAACAGCATCCCCAACCACCGTCTGGACCTGCGAAAAGACGGGCAAGGGAGAGGAACCCATTCACTATCTGAAAGAGATCAACCGCGCGTTTCAGTACGAACTCGTCATTGAAATGCTCGCCGCGCAGGATTCCGCTCATGTTGGGCTCACGCACCTTGCATTGGACCACACGTTCGTCAATAACTGGCTTGTCCTTCCGCACCTGGAACCTGGCGAGAACACCATTCGCGTACGCCTCGACAACCCCGATGCGCTCCACGCCGTGGAATTGTGGGTGCAGTACGACTGGGAAGAGGGCGAGGGATGGCGAGAACCTCGGAGCGAGCGGCGCCAGGTCACCGGCTCGCCGTTCGAGTTTATCCTTCACGCCAAGGGACCCAAATTTCCCCGAATGAAGGCCATCACCCTCACCGCCCTCCCACGACGTTAGCGCCATCGCCGCGAATGGTCCCTGGGGACGGATCTCACCACACTACGTCGGCGCCCAGGCACGTCATCCGATTCGCCCGCAAGCGCTCCTCTAGCTCATAGGTCACGCTGACACGTTCCCCGGTTCTGAAAGAGGCCATACGCTCCACTGCCTTAGGGTCAGGAACCCACTGCCCACCTTACTGTATCCCGCGACATCGGAGCCGGAGCGGCGTCCCTATACTCTTCCACCTTCACGGCCAACACCCCTGACCCGCCTTTTCTACGGAAGACGTCAGAAGAGACCGAGTTGTTCACCGCGCGGCTCTCTCCTTTTCCCAGCAAGTGTCGTTGTGGATCGCTCCGCAAGTTCAGGCCGAATATTCGCCAGAAACGGCGACGGCCGCATGGCCCGGATGGCTCCCCGCCACAGACGCCGCCGGGCGTGCGTGAGGTAGAGGCGGCGTCGTGCGCGGGTCATCCCCACGAAAAACAGGCGCCGTTCCTCTTCAATCGCCGCGTCATCCTCGCCTCCCCACCGCAACGGCACGATCCCATCCTCGCATCCCACGATAAATACAACGTCAAACTCCAGCCCCTTGGCGGCATGAAGCGTGAGAAGCGAAACCGCCTGTGCTCGCGGATTCCAGAGGTCCACGTCGCAGTCCAGCGCCATGTATGCGAGAAATTCGCCAACGGTCGCGTGCCGCCTGGCGCGTTCGCGTAACGCGGGAAGCCAGGGCTCCACCTCCCGGCGTTCGGTTGCGGACAGGCCGGCCTCTACGTCGTTCCAGATCCTTTCCGTTGCCAAGGTGGCATTCGCCTGCTGCAGACGTTCTAAAACGCGACGGACGGCGGGTACATCCGCCAGGGCAATGTGCGACCAACGCTGGAAGGGCATGGCGGAACGCCGGAACGCCGCCACCAACACATCGGCCTGTGCGTCGGTGCGATACAAAACCGCAATATCCGAAAAGCCGATGGCTTCTCGCTGGTCCGCTTCGGAGCGGCCGCTGTCCATCGAAAAAAAACCTGATCCGCCGATCAGCTGTTCCACGGTGCGAACCACAAACTCCGCCTCCGTCTTATCCGTCGGCACCTCCCGGACCACCAACCGCGTTGCGTCCTCCGAATGCGCGGTGAGGCGCCCGCCCTTCCGGGAGTCTCCGGCGGCGATCACCCCCACCGACGCCTCCACGATCGCCCGACCTGAACGGTAATTGCGTGTCAAGCACACCGTTCGCGCAGACGGAAAATCCTCCCGAAAACGATCGAAAAAGCGCGGATTCCCTCCACGAAATCCATAAATGGACTGGTCCGGATCGCCAATGACACAGACGTTCCCATGTGTTGGGAGAAGCACGCGTAGAAGCGCATACTGATCGGTGTCAATGTCCTGAAACTCGTCCACCGACACCCAACGGAAACGACGCTGGTAGTGAATGCGCAGCGTATCATCCGAGGAAAGCCAGGCGCATGGCAGGCGAATCAGATCATCGTAGTCCAAAAACCCAGTGTCGCGTTTCCTTTGCTGGTACCGCGCCAGCACGACCGCGAGTTCCTGGTCAGCCGGGGCTTTGCGCCGTCCGACAAGCGCCTCCAGCCACCGGCGGGCCTGTGCCTCTGAAACGCCCAACGCTTCCATGAACCAGGCGCGCCGTTCGCCCTCCGAGGCAATCCGGGGCACCGTATCCCGGCCAAGCCGCACGGCGTTCTCGCGAATCATCTCGTAGCCTAGCGCGTGAAACGTAAAGACCGGGATCCGCCCCGCCGCGGAAGGGAGCAGCTGGCCCAGTCGCTCTCGCATTTCGCCAGCCGCCCGTCGAGTAAAAGTCACCGTGAGACATTCCTCGGGAAAAGCCTTTCCGGAGGCGATTAGGTGTGCAATCCGATGCGTTAACGTCCGGGTCTTGCCGGTTCCCGGTCCGGCCAAGATGATCAACGGCCCATCCAAAGTCTCTGCCGCCATCCGCTGTTCCGGATCCAGGCGACTCAGGATGACCGAGCCGCAACCTCCCACGCCCGCCGTGAAGGCCGGTGCCGATTCCCGAACACCCGGCCGCTCCGCCAAGCCCGTGTCACCAGCTCCTACTGCGCCCGCCTCCGGTGGCGGAAGATTCCGGAACGCCGTCGGCTTACTCTTCCGCCATGGCGTTCGGGCTTCTGTGGATGCGGCATCCGCATTTTCCGCAACAAAAAGCGATAACCCGCGTTCCGCTTGCCGCTCTTCCGGACGCAACACACGAATGGCGCCGTATTCACCGTCATAACCCGCCTGCCGGATAACATCGCCCGCCCTCATCCGGCGGATGGCTTTTGCCAGGAGCGGCACGCCGCCGCGCTCGATCTCCTGCAGCGGCACATCCGCCAAAATCGAAAGCTCCGGTCCCATGCGCGCCACCAGCGTGTCATACGCCGCTCGTACCATCCGGCTGTCGGGGCCGCATCGCATAATTTCGCTCAACACCTCGGCCAACGGCACAAAACTCCAGAACCGGCCTGCGCCGGGAGGAACCGCACCGGCGGGGCGATCGGCCAGCCTCTCCACACGGTTCAAAACGCCCACGGTGACCGGCTTGCCGCATTGCGGACACCGCCCGTTCAACTGATGCGTCTCGCTCGGCTCCAGGCGCACGCCACATTTTCGGTGTCCATCGAGATGATATTTGCCCTCTTCCGGGAAGAGCTCCACGGTCCCCACATAGCCACGACCCGTCCGCAAGGCCCCCAGGAGGGCAAAGTAGTCGAGCGGAATATCGAACACCGTCGCCTCTCGACCCAGCCGTGTCGGCGAATGTGCGTCCGAACACGAGATAAGCCGGTACCGATCCAGCGCCGACACGCGCCAGTTCATGGGCGGATCCGACGACAGCCCCGTCTCAACCGCGACAATGTGTTCAGCCAGATCTCCGTAACATTCCGTGATGGAATCGAACCCGGATTGCGCACCGAGCGCCGAAAACCATGGGGTCCAGATATGCGCCGGTATCAACAGAGTGTCGTTGCCCATCTCCAGAACGAGTTCCAGGAGATCTCGGGAATCGAGGCCGAGAATCGGACGACCGTCTGATTCGAGGTTGCCAATACGAGATAGCGACACCACAACTCGTTCCGCCGCATCCAGATCCGGCACAAGAATCACGTGATGAACCTTCCGCGTGCGATTCGCCTTTTTATAAATCGTTGAAATCTCGACCTGCAAAACGAACCGAATCGGTCCCCGGCATAACGGGGGAAGCCGTTCCTGAAGCGCACCCTCCACCGCATCGTTCAACCGATACAGCCCCGGCTCAGCGGGTATGAGGGTATCCCGGATCTCTTTGCGCCACACAGGGTGCGTGAAGTCGCCGGTCCCGATCACGGCAAGCCCCTTACGCCGGCCCCATTCGGCCAGCGCGGTCAAATTGCAATCGGCGCTGGTGGCACGCGAATATCGCGAATGAATGTGCAGGTCCGCATAGATCATAGGCGACAGCGCCGACTATACCCAGATCCGCCACAGCGTGTCCATCAAACCAGATTTTTTCTTTCCCGCATTGCGTCCGCAAAGCCAAAAATGCGGGCCCGGCATCCTCTACCCTATACTTCCGCACGTTCTTCCGGCAGAGACCGTCTGCGCGCCTTTCCGTGCACCCGCCTTCGCCTCAAAAAGCCACGCAACCAATTGCCCGTTGCAAAGTGCGCGAAACTGTGCCACTTTCCTGACATCCGAAGGTATTGCTATGAAAGTCGAACACATTGCATGGACCGTCGCGGACCCGCAGGCGCTTGCCGCATGGTACTGTCGCCATCTCGGCATGCGGATTCTCCGCAAATCCGAAGGCCCTGCCCACACGCACCTTCTAGCCGACAAAGCCGGTCGCGTGGTGTTGGAACTCTATCACAACCCGAAGGTGCATCCCCCCGACTACCGTACGATGGATCCCCTGCTTATTCATCTTGCCTTCGAAGTGGATGACGTGGCGGCTGACCGTGCGCGCCTTCTGGCCAACGGCGCGACCGCCGTCGGCGACATCGACCAACCTTCCTCGGGCGACTGTATCGCGATGCTTCGGGACCCATGGGGATTCCCCATTCAGCTTGTTAACCGGGCCCATCCGTTGACAATCGCCCCCTAAAAAACTCCGAGACCGCGCCAATTGTGCTCGGGAAAGCAACAAGGGTAAAAAGGACTATCGCCATGCTGTCACGCACCACCCACCGCGCCGCCGATCGACGGAGCCAACCCGATGTCCCCTTGACCATTGGCGACACGCCGTGGGCGCCACCGGCACGGCTTCCATTCCGCCGCACGCGCATCGTGGCCACCATCGGCCCCGCCTCGGAGCCACAACCGGTCCTCCGCGCACTGATCGAGGCAGGCATGGACATTGCCCGCATCAATTTTTCGCACGGCCAACCCGAGAAGCACCAAAGCAACATGCGCCGCATTCGCAGGCTGGCAGCGCAATGCGGCCGCCTTGTTTCCATTCTGGCCGATCTGTGCGGCCCCAAACTCCGTGTCGGCGAGCTGCAGAATGGCCAGGTGGAACTGCGCGAGGGTTCCCGAATCCGCCTCACTGCCCGCCCCGTCATCGGCACCCAGGAACTCATCCCCTGCACCTATGCCCATATCGGCCGTGATACCCGGCCAGGGGAGCGCATCCTCCTGGATGACGGAAACCTGGAGCTCCGCGTGCTTCGTACCGGATCAGACGGGGTGGACGCTGAGGTCATCCACGGCGGCATCCTGAAAAACCGCAAGGGGATGAACCTGCCTGACTCCCGGCTGCGCATCCCGGCCCTGACATCCAAGGACAGACGGGACGTCCGTCACGCCCTCGCGGGCGGGGCAGACTATCTCGCCCTTTCATTCGTGCGCACCGCGCAGGATGTGCGGAGCCTCAAACACCTAATCCGTCGCCTCGGCGCGGACACGCCGCTACTCGCCAAAATCGAGAAACCCGAGGCTCTCGACGAAATTGACGCCATCCTGGAAGCGGCCGACGGAATCATGATCGCCCGCGGAGATCTTGGCGTGGAATTGCCGGCCCAACGCGTTCCTCTCATCCAGTCGGCACTCATCGAACGCGCCAACCGGCTTTACAAACCCGTTATCGTCGCCACGCAGATGTTGGAAAGCATGGTGGAACGCCCGCGGCCCACCCGCGCCGAGGTCACAGACGTCGCCACCGCGTGTCTCGCCGATGTCGATGCCGTCATGCTTTCTGCCGAGACGGCGGTAGGTCGTTTCCCCGTCGAGGCCGTGCGCACCATGGACACGATTCTCCGCGAGGCAGAGGCGTACCAATTTTACACACACCAGGGACTTTTCAAAAATCGTGCCGGATTTCGCCGTGACGAACTTCTCAACGCCCTGAGCGTTGCCACGGCACAGCTTTCCCGAGACCTTCGCGTCCGTGGCATTGTTGTCCTCACCCGCACGGGGCGGACGGCACGCGTCGTGTCGGCGGATCGCCCAGCAGCCCCGATTTTCGCCCTTACCCACTCTCCGACGGTCGCTCACCGCATCAACCTTCTGTGGGGCGTTTACCCGCAGCGTGTGCGGCCAGACCTCTCTTTCCGCGACTTCGTCCGAGCGGCCGAAGCCCTTGCGCGGCAGTCCCAAATCGCCCAATCCGGGGATATCCTCCTGCTGCTCTCGGGCCTGACCGCCCCCGGCAATGCTTTCACTAACTCGCTGACCATTCACCGCATCGCATAGGCCAATCCGGCATAGACTTTGCCTGGTGAGGGTCTGTATATTGAAGCGGAACGGCCAAACTTTCCTCTACCGCAATCGCCCATCTCAGACGCCGCTTCCCGATCGATTTCCTGGCCACGCACGCGAAATGCCAAACCACGGCCGCATCTAGATCCGAATGACTTCCCTCTTCGTTCACCCGGCAGACGGACCGTTCGCGGCTTGTCAAACGGCGCAAAGCGAGGTTCTGTCACAGGAGCACGCCATCCCCTCGTCGAACCGGGAAAGCCTCCGTCGATATACCGATCAACTCTTTCAGATAACGCCGGAACGCCTATCAAATACGGTTTTTCTCACCCACTCGCAACGCGGCTAACCCTGTTGCGCCATTTGGGAGGGCGTTTTGCCAGGCTACCGGCCCGAAAATCGGTCGTTCGCCGCGGACCATCGCATTCGCCGCAATGATCGCGGCTATTTCCCTCTTTTTAGGGAAGCACGCGGTTGCAGCGGAGTTTCGTCTTGAATTGAGGCGCCTGATGCGGTAAAGGGTGTGCCCTCTCTCTATTCCGTAAGGATTATCGCATGACCGAACCGCAGCAAGATGAGTCTGCCGCGCGGATCCCGGAAATTGTCGTGCTGTACTGCCGGCGCAGTGTTCGTCCGGAGGGCACAGTGCACGACATGGTGCAAACCGCGGGAAACTATCGTGTGCGCGTCAGCCCCATCGCCTGCACGAGTAAGGTGGAACCCCTGTTCCTACTGCGTGTGTTGGCGTCGGGGACTGAGGCGATTGAAGTCGTAGGTTGTCCGGAAGACCAGTGCCGGCTGGCCGTCGGGAGCCAAAAAGCGAAACGACGCGTGATGTGGGTCCGCCGTCTCCTGGAAGAGGCCGGCTTGGACGTGGAGCGTGTGGGCATGAGCCACGGCGTCGGACTCACAGAGGGCGATCTGTTAGCCCGAGCCGAACGACGTTTCCGCCGGGAGGCCAACGCGGAAACCTCGGCATCGCCTCCTGTCCCTTCCGTCCCGGGGCGTAGCCCAAAGTTGCCATGAAGCCGGGCACCCGTTTCCATATTCCCATTCGGGATGCCCCGCCGCGATTCCCGCCAGTTTCCCGAATCCAACGGCTGGAAATTCGAAACTGCATGGGGTGTCTCCGCTGTGTCAAGCGCGACCTGTGCGTGTACCAGGCGTATAGCCGTGGTCGGATAGTTCCCGAGACGCTGCAGGACACCACCGATACCCTTTGCGCGAACTGCCTACGGTGCGTTCAGGAATGCAAAAATCACATCATCCTCCGTGCTCCCAATCCCGCCTACGCGCAATTGGGAAACGCCTATTGGTCCCCTGACATTATCACCAGCCTATGGGAACAAGCGGAATCCGGCCGGATCCCGGTGTCCGGAGCCGGATACCGCGGACCCTTTGTAGGGCCCGGTTTTGACGCCATGTGGACGGATATGTCCGAGATTGTGCGCCCGACGCGCGACGGAATCCACGGCCGAGAATTCATCAGCACAGTGGTAGAGTTCGGCTCTCGCCCCGATGTCCTTGCCTTTCATGAAGACGGTTCTCTTCTCACCCCGATGCCATCCTTTCGGGAGTTGGCGATTCCCGTGCTTTTCGACCCTCCACCCCATCCCTTCTCCCATGCCGCCAACCTCCAAGGGATGGCGGAGGCCGCGCGGCGGCTTCGCACGCTCATGACGGCTCGACTCGCGGAGGCACAGGGACCGCTCGCGCGTTTCCGTAACCAGTTACTCGTGCGGCTGTCCCGCCCGGAGGAAACCGCCGCAGATTTTCGCGGACTCGCCGCTGTCGCCCTCCCGTTTCACGAAGGTCTCGCCTCCGTGTTCGAATCCCTTCGCGGACGATTCCCGGAACTGGTTTCCGGTGTCGAAGTCCCACTCGACGAATATGCCCTCGATCGTACGCTGGTCGCGGCATACGCAGGCGCCGGTTTTGTGCACGTGCGGGCGGATTTCGAGGGACGTGGTTTGGGGAAGCGACGCTCCGATTTTGTAATCCGGCTTGTGCGCGACATTCACCGCGCGTTACTCAACGCACGGCTGCGGGATCGCCTCACGCTGCTCGTTTCCGGCGGCATTGCCATGGCTGAACACGTGGCCAAAATCATCGTCTGTGGCGCCGACGTCTGTGCCATCGATCACGCCCTGTGGGTCGCGCTCGAATGCCGACTGTGTCGCGATTGCGCAGAGCGACCGGAATGTCCGGCGTCTATCGGACACGCTCCGTTTCGCTGGACTGTACACCGGATTACGAACCTGCTGGCCGCTTGGCATGCCCAGCTGCTGGAAGTTCTGGGTGCTATGGGACTGCGCGAGGTGCGCCGTCTGCGCGGAGAACTTGGCCGCGCCATGTTTTTCGAGGATTTGGAACGCGAGAATTTTTCTCCTCTGTTTGGAATACGTACGCACGACGCCCCCATCTGTCCAATCGGAGCACCACCACCCGATGATGGGCCCCCACGGGCCGAGATCACCCACGAACGTTTTCCTCCCGCTCAGAACCGGATAGCGCCCTGCCCTTCACGCTTTCGCAATCCCATTGCCCGCTACCACGTGATGCGCACGTCTTGTTGCACACTCTGTGGCCGCTGCCTGGAAATCTGCGCTTACGGGGTCCACCGCCGACGGGGAAATCGTATGCGTGAGCCGCTCCATGCAGCCTGTCGCGGTCCGCAAAGGTGTCGACAGGCCGAGCGGTTTTGTGAAGCAGCCTGCCCAGCGGGGGCTCTACGTATTATTCCCAACCCCATCTGGGACACGCTCGGTGATCCGCGCTGGACTGCGGATTTGATCGCCGGCACATGGTGGCAGGCGGAAACAGGGACCCCCCCCGATCATCTCGAGTACCGTAGCGGCGCCTCCGGAGGTGGTTTTGATCGCATTCGGCTGGTTTTCCCCAAGAAACTCCCCGCCGGACACCTGCGCCCCGACCAAGTGGATCTGCGTATTCCCCTCAATCGCCGAGGCGATGGGAGACCGGATGTGACAACGGGGTTTCCGGTCTATGGGGGTGGCATGAGCTTCGGCTCCATCAGCCTGGCCACGATGGTGGCCCGCGCCCGGGCCTATGCCGCATTCTCCTCCTTCACCTGCACCGGCGAAGGCGGATACCCGGAGGAGCTGAAACCTTACGACACAGCGGTCATTACACAGGTGGCCACGGGGCTTTTCGGTGTGCGGGAAGAAACCATCCAGCGGACGCGTATCGTGGAGTTCAAATATGCCCAAGGCGCCAAGCCCGGTCTTGGCGGACACCTACTGGGCGACAAAGTCACGCCGGCGGTGGCTGCCTTGCGTGAAGCCGTGGAAGGTAATGCCCTGTTTTCACCCTTCCCCTTCCATTCGGTCTATTCCGTGGAAGATCATAAAAAACACGTGGACTGGATTAAACAGGTGAACCCCCGTGCCCTGGTGTCCGTCAAAGTCTCCACACCAACAGACGTGGACATGGTCGCCGTGGGAAGCTATTACGCCGGCGCTCACATCATCCACCTAGACGGCAGTTATGGGGGAACCGGAGCGGCGCCGGATATCGCAAAGAAAAACATCGCCATGCCCATTGAGTATGCGATTCCCAAGGTGCATCGCTTTCTGCAGGAAGAGGGAATCCGAGACCGGATCACACTGATGGTGTCGGGAGGGTTGCGTTCCGCCTGGGATGTGGCCAAGGCGATTGCGTTGGGAGCGGACGGAGCGGTCATCGGGACCGCTGAGTTGGTGGCGTTGGAATGTGTGCGCTGCGGAGCCTGCGAAAGCGGGCGTGGCTGTCCCCGCGGGATCGCCACCACCGATCCGGAACTGGCTGCAGCGTTGGATGTCGAATGGGCCACCCAACGGCTTATCAATCTTTTTCATTCTTGGTGCGTACAACTTCAGGGAATCTGTTGGACGCTCGGCCTGCGCAGCATCCGAGAACTAGTCGGACGGACCGATACGCTCTGTCATCTGGACTACACCGCATGACGACGTTTTCCCCAAAAAACTGGATTCAACCGCTCATCGCCTCCCGAAAGGGGCTGATGGACATGGCGCCGGTTGTTCCCCCGTCGAAAGCCGAAGCCGAGGGAGGATGCGGGGTTGTTGGCTTTGCCTGTAGCGTTCCGGTGAGCGGGCGCAACATTTTTGCCCCTTCCCTTCAAATGCACAACCGAGGCAACGGCAAAGGGGGGGGAATCGCCGTGGCCGGCCTGGAACCGGCGGATGTGGGGGTGGATGCACAAACGCTTCGGGAAACCTATTGCCTTCAGATCGCCCTGCTGGATCCCCGCGCTCGGAATGCGGTGGAGCAGGAGGCCATTTTCCCGTTTTACCGGGTGCTTCACGCCAGTCGCCTGGAACCCCAGACGGATTACCGCGACATGGGTTTGGACGTCAAACCTCCTGACGTGATCCGATATTTTGTGCGCGCCCAGCCGGACGCATTGGATCGCTTTGTACAGCGCTGGGATCTCGGTCGTGTGCCCGCTCGCTGGATCGAGGATGAGTATGTCTATCGCAACAGTTTTGAGTTGAACACCCGGTTTTATGCCGCGCTCGGCGAAAAACGAGCGTTTGTTCTATCCCATGCTCGAAATCTCATGATTCTGAAGATCGTTGGCTACGCCGAGCAGGTCGTACAGTACTACGGCCTGGAGAAGCTTCGAGCTCGGGTTTGGATCGCTCACCAACGGTACCCAACAAAGGGCCGGGTGTGGCATCCGGGCGGCGCGCATCCTTTCATCGGGATGAATGAGGCACTTGTCCATAACGGCGATTTTGCCAATTACTTCAGCCTCTGCGCCTATTTGCGCCAACACAATATGGTCCCTCTTTTTTTGACGGACACAGAAGTGTCCGTACTGCTGTTTGATCTTTTGACCCGCATATATCGTTATCCTCTGGAATACGTCATTGAAGCCCTCGCGCCCACCACGGAGCGTGATTTTACCCTCCTCCCATCTGCCAAACAGTCGGTTTACCGTGCCATTCAAGCCGTCCACATGCACGGGTCGCCAGACGGACCCTGGTTTTTTATTATCGTCCGCAGCGACGCCGACCGGGAGCAGTTTCAACTTCTGGGGATTACGGACACATCCATGCTGCGCCCCCAGGTGTTTGCCCTGCAACATGGCGATGTCTCGCTGGGCGTGATTGCGTCGGAAAAACAGGCCATCGATGCTGTGCTCGACTCACTCCACAGGGAAGACGGCCGATTTCGGAAAGTCGCCGACCGCTATTGGAACGCGCGAGGTGGCAGTCACACCGATGGCGGCGCCTTTGCGTTCACCGTGGCCCGCACAGGAAGCGACTGGCAGGTGGTTTGTACAGACAAATTCGGCCGCACCGTGGAACCGCCGTTAGGCCAGTGGCGTTTGGAATCGGCTCGCCCACCGCTGCGCTCCAGTCGTGGCGTCCCAACGACGTGGATCGCGATACGGGATGCCCTCAGAAAGAATCGCGAGGAAGAAGCCTTCCGGCGCGCGGTTGACTGGGTGGCGCAGGAGGGGCAAGCAGGCCTGCGCGGGCTGATAAAACAGGTCGTGGCGATAGGCCGCACGGCCTGCACGCGCGCGGGAGGAGAATCGCGTAGCCCAGAAAAAGCGCTGGCTCTGCTCACCCGTCTCAATGACCGGCGTTATCCCTGTGGCGGACTGCGACGTCGCCTCGTTCTGGAACATGTCCGAAACGGCATCGAAGAACTCCTGGACAGCGTTCCGCTGATCACCGCTCGCGGCGTGTCCCCGTGGCGACGCATGGATTGGAACACCCGCAAAGCTCTGCGCGGTCCTAAACCCTCCGAAACCACCCTCGTGGTCGATGCCTACGCCTTTCCCCCAGAAGGAGAAGACTGCGAAGCACGCTGGACCGTGCAAGCCTATCGGCGCGGTTGGCATCACGTGGTGATTTACCGGCTCCACGGACAACGATTCACCGGGTGCGGCTTGGGGCCAGACTCCGATGGCGTCCGCCTGGATGTCTACGGCAGCTCCGGCGATTACCTGGGCTCCGGATTGGACGGAATGGAATTGTACGTCCATGATAACGCCCAGGACCAAGTGGGCCAGATTCTAAAACGCGGACGACTTGTGATTTACGGCGACGTGGGGCAAGCCTTTTTGTACGGAGCAAAGGGCGGAGAGGTCTATGTAATGGGCAACGCGGCCGGACGGCCGTTGATCAATGCCGCTGGCCGCCCTCGTGTGGTCATCAACGGAACATGCCTCGACTACCTGGCGGAGTCGTTCATGGCCGGAGACCCCCACGACGGAGGCGGCTTTGTTGTCCTAAACGGACTGCGCGTTGACGATGACGGACGGGTCTTCCCTCTAGAAACTCCCTACCCTGGCGGCAATCTTTTCTCTCTGGCATCGGGCGGTGCGATCTTTGTCCGGGATCCTCATCGTCTTCTGGAAGACGAACAGCTCAACGGGGGACGCTTCGACACATTCACCGAAGACGATTGGGAGCTCATCCGGCCTTATTTGGAAACAAACGAACGGTTGTTTGGAATTTCTATCGAACGCGATCTCTTGACCGTGGAGGGCACGCGGCGAGAACCGGCTGAGGTCTACCGAAGCGTACGAGCTGTGACGCTCTCCCTTCTATCGAGAGAAGAAATTCCGGAATAAAGGTCCCGCGCAAAAACATGGAGAACCGGATCAGTCTCCCCCGGCTTCAGCCGGCTTCTTTTCTTCTGCGGCAGCAGCTGTCATCAATTCCGTGAGATGCGTCTCGACCATAGTGGCAATGAGTTCCGCTTTTGCCTTACGTTCCGCTTCGCGTTCCGCCTTTTTTGCTTCTTTCTCCCTGTCGTTTGTGCGCCTCTGCCTCATTCTTTGGATATCTCGTTCGGAAGGAGCTTCCCGTTCGGTCAGAACCGTAAGTTTTTTCTGAGCTTCCTCCTGCGTCGCAAACGTGCCAATTTCCTTCACCTCCCGCGGCTTCACCAGTGACCGCGGAAAAGACCCCTTTTCATCCTTGCTTTTGTTTTTGGTCCACTCCTTTTCCGCTAGAGATAGCGCCCGGGGAAAAAGAGCCGCTTCTCGCTTGATCTGTGCCTGTAATTTACGGAATTCACTCAACGGCTTAACATCCAGGGTGTCGTTGCCGACCATGTCGACAAGACGAAGCAGCACATAGCGCTCGCCCGCTACAGCGGGTTTCTCCTCCGCCCGAGTCACATCGGCCGCGACCATAGCCAGCGCCGTCAGAACAAGGTGTGTTGTCTTTTTCATATATGGCCCAACCTCCCGCGCCGTACAATACACCACCGCATGCGTCACGGAACGTTTTCCACGACAATCGCCGTATCGACCTCTTCACGTAACGTCCGCTCGATTCCCTGCTTGAGAGTCAATGCGGCATGCGGGCATCCACCACACGCCCCCGTCAGCCGAAGCCTCACATTTGTCCCTTCAATGGCGACAACCTCTAAATCGCCGCCGTCGGCTTGTAGCATCCCGCGAAGTTCTTCCAGCTTTTGACGAATTTTTTCTTCCATCGCTTTAGCCCTTTTTGACGGATAGTTAAACATGTTATCCACGCTTATGGCAACAAAAAAAACGTCCACAAATTGTCCTTATGCGCGGCTGCATCACTAATGGCGCAAATCGTTTTCTGTTTCGAAAAAAGGGCGTAAGGAGGTTGAAGCAAAGCGAAAACATACCCTCGAAGCGGACAAACAGACTCCCCGAGGCACAGGCGGCGCATAGGAAAACCGTGTTCCGAAGTGCAGAATGTAAGCGGGAGTCTCTTACGTTCTGAGTCAGCCAATGAGCGCCAAGCTGCAAGGGTGCCGGCAAAAGCGATGGAAAGCTGGAACGGTTCGCGGGTGGGCACCCCGCGGTCGATGTGATAACCCCTTGGGTGCCAGGATCGGTGTGCGAAGTGCCCTCGCGCACCGCACACCGATCCTCGTCCTACGTTCGATCCGGGACGTCAAAACGGCTGTTCTCGATCGTCTCATGTCCACGCGCCCCTTCTGGCCTTCTGGAAGGGACGGTGTCCCCGCCGTCTTTGGGGAACGGTGTCCCTGCCGTCCGTTTCCCTTCATGGCGGACCGTAACAATAACTCCCCCAACAGCATATCGCAATCTCCCCTCCCCCTCGTCTCCTCATCCTCCACGGCATTAGTCTTGGCAGGCGGGGAAGCCTGTGCGACCCTCTCTGGTGTGCATGCTGGGTTCACGCTCAGCATCCTCTGGGTCTCTGCGATGAAAAACCTCGGCGTCTGGGTCGTGTGCCTCAGTATGTGTTTTCATGGAAACAATCTATCCAAGGAGACTCCTGGTGTGCTCATAAGAAATCTTTTAGAGGTTCTGGTGGCTGCATGATCCGTTCAACGGAAAAAATCCGGGTTTATCTCGATCTCCCACAATCTCTCCCCATCACCGCCATAACTCTGGCGTCCGACTCCTTCTGACGCAAGACATGATCGCGACCTCCCATAAGCATCGGTTACGGTACCACGCACGAAGGCACATGATGTAGGGAACCCTGCGTGAAAAGGGGCTGCGTGGTGGTGAAGCACAAACTAACGCCTTTGTCCTCATTGCTCAATCCCCCTCAGCACCTTTCGCCAGCAGAAACAACATGATAAACACGTTGCCGTACCCCGGACGCCGAGCGAACCCTACCGGTTGCAGACCGGCTCTTGAATCGTGCCGTTGTTTCTGGCTTACTAGGGGCGGACGAGGGGCACCCTCCGCAGTTTCCCTCCGATAAAAGTAAGTAGAAGGAGGGCATACCGAAAAATATGGGTAACGGATGCACAAAGCATGCGCAAGAGATCAGCGGGGATTTGCTTCGATTGGGTAATTATGAGTTCGACTCACGCCTCCTGATCGGGACAGGAAAGTTTTCCAATCCACAGACCATGGTGGAATCCATTCAAGCTGCCGACGTGCGGTTAGTGACGGTGGCGCTGCGACGGTTCCATCGTTCGGCACCCGACGACTTGTTTGCGCCACTGGCCGCCCTATCGGGAATCACGTTGGTTCCGAACACATCGGGTGCGCGCACGGCGGAAGAGGCTGTTCGCGTGGCCCGCCTTGCGCGTGAAATATGCCACACCCCTTTTGTCAAGGTCGAGATTCATCCTAATCCCCATCACCTCCTCCCCGATCCCATTGAAACGCTGGAAGCCTCTCGGGTCCTAGCGAAAGATGGATTTGTCGTCCTGCCTTATACACCGGCCGATCCCGTACTGGCCAAGCGTCTCGAGGACGCAGGATGCGCGGCCGTCATGCCGTTGGGTTCCCCGATCGGTAGCGGACGAGGACTTCAGACCGCCGACATGCTGGCCATTCTGATCGAGGAAACGCGAGTTCCGGTGATCGTAGATGCTGGACTCCGCGCTCCTTCGGAAGCCGCTATGGCTCTGGAAATGGGTTGCGCGGCCGTGCTGGTCAATACTGCCATCGCCCTCGCTAGGGATCCCCCGGCCATGGCCGCTGCCTTTGCGGACGCGGTTCGGGCGGGTCGGTTAGCCTACAGGGCCGGATTGATGGAACGACGTGCCACGGCTTCGCCGACAAGCCCTATCACGGCCTTCCTGGACTCATCCGACACGTGACGCGCCATCATGCAACACGTTGAGCCCATGCCTCCTCCGGATTATCCTTCTTGGGTGGATCCGCGCCCTTGGCTCCTGGAGCTGTCTCCGCAGGGGCAGGATCCCGACAACGTGGCTCGATTCCTGCGGTACCTCCAGGACGATTCCCCGGGCAGCCTCGAGCGTATGGCGCAAAAGGCCCGGCGACTGACGGAACAACATTTTGGCCGTACCATTCAACTTTATGCACCGTTGTATATCACCAATTTTTGCCCCAGTGGCTGTGCCTACTGCGGCTATGCCTCTGATCGCCGACAAACGCGACGTCGCCTGACCCCGGACAAATTAGACCGCGAAATGGAAGCCCTTCATGCTCTCGGGCTGGAGGACGTACTCCTTCTCACCGGTGATCGCCACTCCGACGCGGATATCGATTTCCTGGCCGATGCTGTCGCACGTGCCGCCCGCCACTTCAGCCATGTCGGGATCGAGGCGTTTGCCATGACAACAGACGAATATCGTCAACTGGTGACGGCCGGTTGCGCCAACGTGACGATTTACCAAGAAACGTACGATAGAGCCCTTTACCGCACCGTGCACCGATGGGGCGCGAAACAGGATTACGACTTCAGACTCCAAGCTCCTGCTCGCGCCTTGGAAGCCGGCGTCCGTTCGGTGGGAATCGGAATCCTTTTGGGCTTGAATGATGATCCTATACGCGACAGCATTGCGCTGTATCGCCATGCCCGGTATCTCATTCGCCACTACTGGCAAGGCGGCTTGCTCATTTCTTTTCCGCGTTTGCGGCCTGCGTTCGGCGGATGTCCTCCCCCGCATCCCGTTTCGGACCGCCAACTTGTTCGTCTGATCCTGGCGTTTCGTTTGTCGCTGCCTGGCGTTTCTCTGGTACTTTCGACGCGCGAATCGCCCGTGCTCCGCGATGGGCTGGCGGGCATAGGAATCAATCGAATGAGTGTTGCCAGCCGGACAACCGTGGGCGGCTATCACGAAGCAGCCCCCGGCGACTACGGACAATTTGCCGTGCATGATCAGCGGGATGTTGAAACCTTCTGTCGCATGCTTCGGGCCAAGGGTCTTGAACCAGTGTTCAAAAATTGGGATGCGGCGTTCCAACCGGCGAATCGAGAAGAACATCCGTACGATGCCTCTCCCGGCCGCAATGTGAGGCGGCGCGTGGCCCAGCAGGTGGATAATCATGACACCCCCCCTTGACGTGCAAACGGAGTCGACCACACCCGATTGGCTAAAAACCGTGACAGCACCGGTTTCGGAGCATGCCGCGCGGATCGCCTGGCTAGGCCAAGCGGGTTTTGCCCTGCGGTGGAAAGGTGGGTTTGCCCTTATTGACCCCTATCTTTCCGATTCTTTGCGTGAAAAATATGCAGGGTCCGCTAAACCACACGACCGTATGATGCCGCCGCCCGTAACCCCCGACGGTCTGCGCGGTGTTCACGTTGTCCTCGCCACGCATGCCCATTCCGATCATTTGGATCCCGGAACCCTCCCCGTGATTGCTCGCAACCATCCCGACTGTTTTTTCGTTGTCCCCAGAGCCATACGGAAGACGGCCGTGGCGCGTGGGTGTCCGGAAAAAACGTTGGTTCTTCTCAACGCCGGAGAAACCGTCACACTCCACGTGGGTTTGACGGTTACGGCCATTGCGGCGGCTCACGAGGATCTCGAGCAAAACGCAAACGGCGACTTCCTTCATCTCGGTTACGTGCTTCGCGCAGGGCGTATAACGCTTTATCACTCCGGCGATTGTGTGCCGTATCCAGGACTGACGGAGAGGGTCGCCACCGCCGCCCCGCACGTCGCCCTTTTGCCCGTGAACGGACGCGATGCCTCACGCCGAGCGCAACATATTATCGGGAACTTTACCTTTGACGAAGCTGTCGCCCTCTGTGAGGCTGCGGGCGTCTCCCTGCTGATCCCCCATCACTGGGGTATGTTTCGTGTCAATACGGTAGATCCGACATTTCTGCAGGAACGAATCGCAGCGAATCGATCGTCCGTGCGCATCATTCTACCGAACACGAAAGAGGCCTGGCTTTTTTCCGTGCCCGAAGCCCGATAGCAAGGCGGCCGCCATGGAAGCCCCTGTCCCGGGGCTTTACAGATACCCCAGTTGCTTGCGTATCCAGTAGTTTTTGGCCCAATGTTTCTGCACCTTCACCCAGACATCGACCGTCACATCTTTTTCGTACAGCGTCCGAAGCTCAGCCTCGGACTGGCGTCGAACCTTCCGCAAAAGGCGCCCTTTCATTCCGACAACGATCGGCTTCTGACTTGGCTTGTCAACGAGTATGGTCGCCCGGATTGTCATGGCCGCGTCGTTTTCCTCGATCTCATCGATCCGGACCGCAATCGCATGAGGGAGCTCCTTCCGCAGAAGGAAAAAGAGTTTTTCCCGAATCGCATCGGCCATAGCTAATTTTCTGGGGAAATCCGTTAGGATGTCCTCGGGAAAAAGCGGAGGCCCGGAAGGCAAAAGACGGAACAGAACGTCCACCAACGCATCCACGTTTTCCCCAATCAGTGCCGACACCGTCATCCAGGTGGGACAACGCGCAGAGACGTTTGGGGCCGCAGCCCGGTCCCATGCGGCGCGTAGATCGGATTCGTACTTCTGACGCACGTCGGATTTGTTAATCACGACGACCACAGGCCTTTCCCAACGCGTCAATTTTTTCATCCAGCCTTCATCTTCTGCCCGTGGAGGAACGGAACCGTCTAAAATCAACGCCACCACATCTACCCCCTCAACGGCTCGGCGAGCCATGCGGTTCAGAACGCGTCCCAATTCCCCGTGCGCCTTGTGAATGCCCGGTGTATCTAACAACACCATCTGGCCGCGCGAATCGGTTAAAACACCTCGAATAAGGTTTCGCGTGGTCTGAACCACTGGACTCACAATGCTGACCTTTTCCGCCAGAATCCGATTCATTAACGTCGACTTACCGACGTTAGCGCGACCGACTAGGGCAACAATACCAACATGCGCAAGCATGGCTTCGGAAAAGGCGGGTGTTCTCACCGTTCCCGGCGTTGACGCGTTGTTCTTCCCTTTCCCCGCAAGAATTCGGACACGGGCGCCACACCACTACGAAACAGGAGCCCGTCCGTTCCCTATTCCGTGAATTCGATCCGGGAGCCGCTTTCCTTCCCACAGTCGCCGGCCCCGAGTGGGGACGATACCCTTTCTCCAGCCGGTCGGAAGCGACGCGCCCTCACAGGACCCGCTAGGCCCTCATTCCGTCGAACGAAGTTCCGCTCACGACGCACCATGCTCCCTGTCCTGCGTCGCCCACCAACGATAGGGCGCGTCTAACCTGAAGGTTGGCCTCCCCACGGTTCTCTGAGGGGAAAACATTTTGAGGAAAGCACGACGGAAGGACGCTCCGCTCGCCTGCCGGCCTACTCGATCTTCCCCTGTTCTTCCACGCGCGGCGGGATGTCGTTGGTCTGTCCTTCGCGATACGGAATCCCTCTACGGAAAAGAGATAGGCGCAACAGAAAGTCCTTGCGGGGTTTGGGGAGAAGACGGATCGCCATCTCCTGGTACTTCACCGCGTTCGTGAAATCGCCCTTTTCAGCATAGGCTGCAGCAAGCGTGTCGGTATAATCCGCGCGCAACCACCGGGTCGCCTCACAGGCGCGCAGGGCATTACTGACGGCGCTGGCCCCGTCGCGCAGCTCGTCGTACGGGCAGGTTGCCTGGACCCAGGCAATGTTGTTCCACACGGCCGGAGTACGCGCCGTCGGCTGAAGGCATCGCCGATACACCTCGCGTGCCTCGTGGTGCCGCTTGGCCATGAACAGCGCATACCCCAAGTTGGCATGACCCGGCAGGTCGTCCTCCCATTCCCGTTCTGTCCGCTGATAGTCCTCCAGAGCCTTTTCATATTGCCCGCACATGACGTAGGCATCCGCGCGCGTCAGGTAAGCCAGAGCGAACGTGGAATCCAACGCAATGGCCTTGTTCACCGCCTCAATCGCCTTCTGATACTCCTCCTGTTCTGCCCAAGCCCACGCCATCAAAACATGGGGACCGGGCGCCTCGGGAGCCAAGTCCATAGCCTTCTGAAAGTCGGCCATCGCCTTATCGTAATCGTGCTTTTCCATCCAGGCGCGTCCCCGGTCACAGTACATCTCCACGTCATCGGGCGCCCGCTCAATGGCGGCCGAGAAATCGGCCAATGCCTTGTCGTACTCGTGCGCCGTCGACCACAGCCTGGCGCGTTGCGCAAACAACGCGGGATTGTTGGGAGCCAGTTCAATGGCTCGGGTCATATCGGCCGCCGCGCGCGCGTACTCTTTCAACCGATGCCAGATGGCAGCCCGATAGAGATACAGATCCGCTTTCGCGGGTTCGATATCAATCGCCCCGTTAAGTTTCTCAATACCCTGCTCGTACTCCCCACGGGCAATCAAGTCAGACGCCTCACGCACATAAGCCGCTGGATTCTCCCGTGAGCGAATCGCACGCAGGATTTCCAACGCCCGCATGCGCACCTCGGGATCTTTCGCCCCGGTGGCCTCCCGTAGTGCCGCGAGCGCAGATCGCCCCTGCTGCTGAAGTGCCCGCTGGGCCTCCTCCCGCTCGCGGGCGTTCTCACTGCCCAGCTTCTGGATCAGTTCCACCACCGCATTGCTGGCCGCGGCCCGCGCCTTCTCCAGCACATCCGTGCCGAAACACTCCAGGACAATCCCGGCACACCACATCGTCGCCAGGAAGATGTTAGCGGGGGTTTGCATCAGACCTCACACCTTTCGTTTGGTCTAAACGATACACTTCCCCCGTCTGCCGTGTCAAGGCACCCGGCCATCTGTCGCAAAGGGCCCGTCCTCCCCAGACTGATGCTGAGGCGTATTGGCTTCTGAGGTCGTTCGGCCGTTTCTCCCGAACGCAAGGTCAGCGAGCAGAGTCGGACCGCAGGACGATCGGCATGCGAACCGTCGGGACTCCGCCCGGATGCCCGCGCCGGGATATTTTTCCGCTGTGCGTCACCGCGCGCGAAAAAGTTTTTTCGCCTCTTAAAGACGATTTTTTATTTGACTGTGAATCCCTCCGCTGGGAGTATGCCCGCATTGGTACGATCGTGTGGCGCGACCCAGACGCGCCCCGCGGTTCCTGCAGTGACGCAAACGGAAAGGAGCCCGTTATGGGTACGGTTCGGCAAGGAGCCATTGCGATCCTGAGCAGTCTATTGCTTGTCAACACCGGATGCGGAAGGCGACGGCTCCAGGAACGCATGATAGAACGAGCGATCGAGCACCAAACGGGCCAGAAGGCAAACGTGCGCCTTGACGACGACAACGGAACCGTCACGATGAACACGCCGGAGGGTCAGCTTTCCGTGACAACGGGAAAATCCGCCACTATCCCCGACTCCTTTCCCAAAGACGTCTTCCTGTACCCTGGTGCATCCGTTCTTCAAACCATGGTGGTTCCCCAGGGTTACCAGTTGGTGCTTTCCACCGCTGATGACAGCTCACAGGTCGCCGAGCGTTACCGCAAAGAAATGACGTCCCAAGGTTGGACCTCACAGCTTGAAATGACGCATTCCGATCAAACGATACTCGGGTACGAAAAAAAGGGACGTTCGGCGATGGTCACCCTGGCGAGAGAAAAGGAGGGGAACACCCAAATCATCCTGACAGCCATGGCACGCGAAAAGCCGGGTCCTTCTCCGCACGCATCGGCACATCTGGCTGGCGACACAACAAGCGAGGAGAAATAGAAGGTCCGTCACGTGGACTACACACAATGCAGCACCGTCTTTCCGTTTGGAGGAAGGGAGCGAAAGGGGGCGTGATGTGGACACGGGGTTGGCATACGTCGGGATGGGTATACTCTGCGGGGTTTTCAGCACGATGTTCGGCATAGGGGCAGGAACCATCATGGTTCCCACCCTCACCCTCCTGGCGCGCCTTCCTCAAAAATCGGCACAAGGCATCGCTCTCGCGGTGATGGTTCCGATGGCGTTTGTCGGCGCCATCCGCTACACGCTCAATCCGGAAAATGTCATGGATTTTCGGCTTATCGGATGGATGGCGCTGGGCGGCATCGTGGGAGCCGCCGCGGGCGGCTGGTTGGTAAACCTTCCGGTCGTCAGTGGGACCGTTCTGCGTCGTGCCTTTGCCATCGTGCTGATCCTTACCGGCCTGCGGATGCTGTCGACGTCAGCACCTCAAACCGATGAATCGTCGCGTATCCCTCCAGGAGACCACCGGCCCGTCCGCCCCTCTCCTCCGTGACTTTCCTGCCTGATCGCGTTACGCGTCCCGGAATGTCCGGGTGTTGTCGTATCGATCCCCCCGTTTTCAGGCACCGCTCGGTCCCAGTTTCCGCTTGGGACGGGGGACAGGTCTAAACTCTTCCGGATCCTTGACGAAAAGCAAGAGGCTCATCATGAGTCTGACTTTCAGGAGATCCGGCTTTTCATCTGAGGCGGCTGACTCAATGCGCACGTTTTTCACAAAAAATACATGACGAGGTTCTAGGATGGCTCCGAATAGCACGTAAAGGTTCTCCAATGTGCCCAGGAATTCCACCTCCATGGGGTATTCTTCCATGTACTCCTCGCCTCCCTCTCCGACCGTATGTAGAATCGGTGGCATCGGCCGAACCTCTCGGACCGCCACAATTTTCAAATCGATCAGAAGGTTGAGCAACCGCTCGACACTACGAAGCTGCAGTAGGAGGTGGCGTGGATTCTCGCCGGACTCAACACCCTCATCGAGACCCAGGCTTGGGGGAAGTCGGACGTTTCCGGCCTGCGCGGCCTGGGTCAGTCGTTTGCGCGTCTCGGCTAGGGCGACCTTAAAATCAATGTAGCCCACCGCCATCCGTGTCAGGCGTCGTTGGTCCGGAAGGCCCGCCAGGCGTTCCATCGTGGCCCTCCACTCCTCCACCAACACACGATACGCGTCATCTTCCTGTTGCAGAAGCGCTTGAAGGGTCTCCTCGTTGCGTAGCAGGCCCTTGCGCTGCAGCTCCACTTGCATCGCGTCAATGCGTGCCTTTAGATCACGGCATTCGCGGTTGATCGGAAACAGCAGGGAAAACCACAGAACCCCGACAAGCAGACCAACCAGTAAAATGATGACCAGCACCTGCTGCCGGGCAGACCAGCGTCTGAGTTCGAAAAAATTCATGGCGCACGCAGCCGAATATCGAGAACGAATGGGCGGGCCGTCGCGTCCCGCTGCTTAGGAACAGAATGACTCTCCGGCACGCGCTCGTCCTCCTTGAGCAGGTCGGCGGACGCCACAAAGTCCGCCTGCCTTAACGCAACGAGCAAATCGTGTACGGTGGAAAATCCGGGAATCCGCGTGTATCCTTCCACGATGACCCTCTCGAGGCCACGCCCCATGGGATGCCGCGATGTTGGCCGCGGCACACGCCGCCCGTTTCGCATCCCTGCCGCAGGCACGGGACTAGGAAGGACCGATGGCGGATTGGCGTACAACTCCGCGTCGCAAATCATGGTAATCTGGTCATGGGGCGATAGGGATTCCGCAAGGCGCGAGATCAGTTTTTTCATAAGGGGAGCCCCGCGCAGGAGTTTTTTTATGGGTAGGCTGATCTGCTGCAAGCGGGCGATCTCCGCCCGCCGCATCTCGACGCGAATGCCCAGTTCGTTACGACGCTCTTGCGACCGGTACAAGGTCGCCAAATGAGCCTTTTTACGATGGGCGTCCCAGAAGCCTCCGGCCAGGCTTACACCAAAAATCAACGTGGCCACTGCACCCGAGGCGATCCAGTACACCTTCTGCCGTCGCACCAGGAGTTCGTTGCGTAGGGATGCCGGCAACAGACTTAAGCCGGAAATCTCGGCAGCCGAGGTGCCAATCGCCAACCCTGCGGCCAACGCATAGGACGCGAGATTTTCTTCCGCCGGATCGCCGGGGAGACGATCCATTGTCCGAACCTCTAGCTGGAGGCGACTCTCCACATATTCACGCAACCCGGCCAGAAGACTCCCCCCCCCCGAAAGCACAACCCGTGTCGGTTGCAACGTGCGTTCTGGAAATAAGTTCTCGTAAACGGAGATACACGTTCGCACGTCGCTAAGCCAGCGGTCCGCCGCAGGCTGTATTTCACGTACCGTCACCGTCCCCGATAGCTTCGCGGTTTCCGCCTGTGCGATCGTCAAACCGCGCACCCGCGCGAGTTCTTCCGTGAACAGGTGGCCTCCGACCGGTACCGACCGGGCAAAGTAAAGTCCCCCGGCGGAGCCAATCGTCATCTCCGTCGTTCCGAATCCGATGTGAACTCCCATCGTGGGCGGCGTGTCATCGCGACCACGATCGGTGATCGCAAACAGTGCCGCGGGGCCGGGCAAAATGTCCACGACGTCCAGTCCAAGACTGTGCGCCCCGGCGAGCGTCTCCTGAATCACCGCCGGACGCGTCATTCCTAGCAGGATACGACGTTCGCCCGGATGACAAACAAACGGTGCAAAACCGTAGGCCATCGTCTCTGAGGCCATCTCGTTGAACCGAATCACTTCCATGGCGGCAATTTGCTCCAAGGAACGTGGATCATTTGTTCCTATCCGAAATGGCTGAAACATGCATTGCGCACCCGGTATGCCTAGCACACAGGAGGCACCGGGCAGTCCCTTCTGGGTCACCCACGGCGCCAAGATGTTACGCGCGGCGGCGAGGTTCTGAGGAAGACGGATGCTTTCCAGGCGGACGATCCTTCCTCGGCGAGCCCAAGCGGCTTTTGCGGCCCATCGCCCTATATCCAGCCCGACCACAATGTCTTCCGTCGCCATAGGTGCAAATCCTCTATATCCTCAGCCTGTCAGCCCTGCTCCCTTGTGTCCGAACAGCATGCCCATTCCACTGTATGGAACGAAAGGCCATCTGTCAGCGAAAAACACTTCGGACGGCCCGCGCAACCTTAAGGAGGCGGAATTCTGCGCAGAGGATACCGACATTCTTTCTGGCCTATCACCTGCCTCTGTGCTATACACCACGATGCGTATGTGGAACTACACGGAGAAAGTGCTCGATCACTTTCGTAATCCGAGAAATGTCGGCGAGATCGAGAATCCGGACGGCATCGGCGAGGTCGGTTCTCTGGCCTGCGGCGACGCCCTGAAGCTGACTTTCAAGCTCGATGCAAACGGCCGGATTGCCGACATCCGTTTCAAAACGTTCGGCTGCGCGAGCGCCATCGCGTCGTCCTCCGCCCTTACCGAAATGGTCAAAGGTATGACTCTCGAAGAGGCAGAACGTGTCACCAACCAGGATATTGCCAACTATTTGGGCGGGCTTCCGGAACAAAAGATGCACTGCTCCGTCATGGGGCGTGAGGCCCTTCAGGCCGCTATCGCGCACTATCGAACCGGGCGGCCCTCGCGCACCGTCCTGGACGGCAAGGTGGTCTGCACGTGTTTCGGCATTACGGAGGACGCCTTACTGAGCACCATTCGGGAAAACGGGTTGACCACCGTGGAGCAGATCACACATTACACCAAGGCCGGAGGAGGCTGCGGAAAGTGCAAGCCCACCCTGGAAGCCCTTCTTGCTCGCGTCGAGGAGGAACGCCAAAAGATACGTGCGTCCGTTCCGCCTGCCTCCCGGTTGACCACCCTGCAGAAAATTCGACTTATTGAGGAAACACTGGATCGCGAGATTCGTCCCCTCTTGAAAAAAGACGGAGGCGACATTGAACTCGTGGACGTGGACGGAAACCGCGTCGTCGTTTCTTTGCGAGGCACCTGCGCAGGCTGCCAGGTCTCCACCGTCACGCTGAAAGATGTGGTGGAAGCCAAGCTCCGCGAATTTGTATCCCCGGACATGGAAGTGGTGGAAACCGGAAAATGAAATGGGTGTATTTCGACAATAACGCCACCACGCCTGTTGCCCCGGAAGTCGTGGAAGCCATGATGCCGTTTTTTCTCAACCTCTGGGGTAATCCCTCCAGCATGCACGCCTTCGGGGGCCAAGTGGCCCGTCATATCGAGAGTGCGCGCGAAAAAGTCGCCGCCCTCATTGGTGCCGATCCGTCCGAAATTGTTTTCACCAGTTGCGGCACCGAAAGCAACAATGCCGCCATCCGCGGCGCTGTTGAGGCCATGGGCCGAAACGTCCGTATCCTGACCAGCCGCGTGGAACATCCTGCCGTCCTCTCCCCCTGCCGGTACCTGCGGGAACACGGCTACGACGTCGTCGAAATCGGGGTGGACTCCGAAGGGCGGCTTGATCTCGACACCCTGCGTCGAGAACTGGCCTCCGGCCCCGCTGTCGTCAGTCTTATGTGGGCCAACAACGAGACCGGGGTGCTTTTCCCCATCGAGACCATCGCACCCTGGGTCAAAGCGGCCGGAGGCATATTGCACACCGATGCGGTGCAAGCGGTCGGGAAAATTCCCATCGATTTGCGAAAAGTGCCCGTGGACATGCTCTCGTTTTCTGGGCACAAACTTCACGCGCCAAAGGGAATCGGCGTGCTGTATATCCGCCGCAAGACTCGCTTCGTCCCCTGGATGCTCGGCGGCCACCAGGAGCGCGGTCGCAGAGCCGGCACGGAAAATACACCCTACATCGTCGGACTGGGTAAAGCCTGTGAGCTGGCCGCAGCATATCTGGAGGAGGAGCGAACCCGGGTGGCCGCCTTGCGCGACCGGCTGGAACAAGAGCTTCTTGAGCGTTGCCCAGACTCCCGCATCAATGGCGACAGGCAGTATCGCCTTCCCAATACGACCAACATGAGCTTCCTTTACATTGAAGGCGAGGCTATCCTGTATCATCTGAGCGATCTGGGCATTGCGGCCTCCTCCGGGTCCGCCTGTACCTCGGGTTCCTTAGAGCCGTCCCATGTCATCCGAGCCATGGGTGTTCCCTATACAGCCGCCCATGGGTCCATTCGATTCAGCTTGAGCCGCTATAACACCCAACACGAAGTGGACTATGTGATTGAAAAGATGCCGGCAATCATACATCGGCTCCGCGTCCTGTCGCCGTTTGTTCGCTCATAACTCCACGGCCGTCGCAGCCACGAGGATGGCCGACGTAACCTTTCCGTTTCGGCTGTTGCCGGCTAGTGATTCGCGTGATGTCCCAAAGGCCTCAGAATCTCCGAGCAATCCCCCCCTGCCGAGTCGGGATTGACCTGGGCGGAACAAAAATAGAAGGGGTCCTTCTTGATCCATCCGGCAAGGAATGTGTCCGCCGACGCCTTCCCACACGCCAGGAGAAAGGCTACGAAGGCATCCTCCAATCCATTGACCATCTGTACCGGGAACTGCTGGGGCAAACCGGTCATCCTTCCCATACGGTCGGTATCGGCACACCGGGAGGACTTTCCCGTGGGGGAAATCTCCTGACCCTTTCCAGCCTCCAATGCCTGAACGGAAAGCCGTTGAAACGGGATTTGGAAGTGCAGCTCGGACATCCGGTTGGCATTGAAAACGACGCCAATTGCTTCGCTCTCGCCGAGGCGCTTTTGGGCGCAGGACGAGGCAGAGACCTTGTTTTCGGCATTATCATGGGAACAGGTTGTGGCGGAGGCATCGTGTACAAGGGGAAGGTGCTCCAGGGTCTGCATTTCCGGGGTGGCGAGTGGGGACACATGTCTATGGACCCGCAGGGTCCCACCTGCTTTTGCGGAAGGCGCGGCTGCGTCGAACGATATATCAGCGGCAGCGGAGTCCGGGAACGATACACTGAGCGCTATGGATTCCCTCGGACATTTGAGCAGATTGCCGAGGACTATCTACGCGGCGACCCTAAAGCCTGTGATATTATTGCAGATTTTCTGGCCCAATTCGGCCGAGCCGTGGCAAACCTCATCACCGTCCTTGACCCAGATCTGATAGTTATCGGAGGGGGAGTATCCAACTTTGAACCCCTTTACACAGACGGTGTACGAGAGGTTGCCAAAAACATCCTCGGAGATGATCTCACAACACCCATTGTGCGGAACCAGCTCGGAGACTCCTCCGGAGTCCTGGGTGCAGCCTTGATCGGCATTTAGATCTTGTCATGTCAAATGGCCAGCTTTCTCCCATGATGGTTCTAGGTCCCTACAATTGACTATCCATGACCCATTCAAGCATCCACCCATTTCTGATTCTCCTGAAACATTCATTGCGTCACTGAGAAAAAGGAATTCGTTGAGGGTCGCACAATTTTTCTCATAGATGCAATTTCAATTTTTTAAACACATCTCAATTTTGTCTCATTTATGAGAAGATAGTTGCAATTATGAAAAATGAGTTAAGCGGGGAACATAAATTTTTGTGCAAAAAAGTTATTTTTATGCGCCTATCTATGTTGGCATAATGTTTGCTTGAATCCCAATGACGTCATTGCCATGGTGTTGTGACCTCCACCATGTGCAGTGCAGTAAGGACATCTGACGGGTAAGGTCGCAGCCCGTTTTTTACGAAAGGAGGAATGCGATGAACAAAAGAGGTTTCACCTTGGTCGAGATCATGATCGTCGTGGCCATTATCGCGCTGCTCACGGCGATTGCAATCCCGGCCTTCCTGCAGTATCGCAAGGATTCCCGGCGTAGTCTCTGCATCAACAATATGCGGCTGATTGACCACGCTAAGGAAGTTCTGGCGATCAAAAAGGATTGGCCAATCGGGTACGACGTAGGAACGCCCGCTGGATGGTGGTCTGAGCTGCGTGGTTATATTGACGCACAACTGGCCACGAACGAGAACCTCTACTGTCCGGAAGACGGTGTCACCAGGAATCACTACAATTACAACCCCATCGGTACTAGACCTACATGTCCTGTTGTTGCATCGTTTCCTGAGCACCTGTACCGACAATAGCGCATCCTAATCGCGCGCAAAGGGATTCGATTCCATTCTCAGCCTATGCGGGCTGGGAGAAACAGAGAAGGCAGCCTGCTACAGGGCTGCCTTCTCTGTTTCCGCTTCCGCGCGGTTCCATCCCGTTCCCCCACCGTTTGACCTCTCCACCTTGGTACTGCTACCCGCCACGTAAGCTCCTGGCGTTTTCTCCCTTGTCAGCCGGGGGAAATCGCATTGCTGCCGTGTGCACCACACGGAAGGCAAGGCGGAAGAGCCTCAATGTTTCCCCTCTCCACTGATCCCACGTTGATATCCGTTGGGCGAAAATGAAACCCGCGCGGAAAAAATGGGAACACACCTCCGGAATACCCCAGTTCAAATTTCCAAAATACGACTTTGAACCGTACCGTCAGGGCCTTCGAGGTATTTTGTGGTCTTGTACTCCTCGACGGCATTGAGTTTGTGAAGGATCTCCCCCAGCGTTTCCATGGCGCGGATGCTGCCGTCCAGAAGTTCGCGCACGAGCGGCTCCGCCTGCGTGTCGAGTTTCTTTTTCATGATTCCCAGGTTGGCCAGCAGCACGGTGGCGGGCTGGCCGAGATGATGGCAGGCGGCGCCGAGACTTTCCAGCATCACCCTCCGACGTTCGGCTTCGCGTTCTGCCTCTTCGGCACGTTTGCGGTCGGTGATGTCCACAAACGAAAAGATGCTCCCGACGGGCTCGCCGTCGGAATTTCTGTTCAGGGCGGCGGACACTTGAACATCGAAAAGCGTTCCATCGCGGCCTTTGGCCTTCAACTCGCCCTTCCAGACGCGCTTCGGGCTGAGAAGCGCCTGGACCATGGCTTCGGCGGCCTGCGTGTCAGTCCAGAGTTCCACGACGGGTTTTCCCACCAGGTCCTGCGGCTTGTCGTAACGCCACATGCGCGCCGTGGCCGGATTCACATACTCCAGCTCGTGAAAGATGTTGGCAATGGCAATGCCGTTGCCGGCGTTCTGAATGGCGTTGTGCTCTGTGCGCAGCATTTCTTCGGCCTGTCGACGCAACGTAATGTCGCGGATAAAGAAGCATAGGCGCGGCGACGTCAGCCGAAGCTGGCTGACCGCGATTTCGGATGGGAAATGGCTTCCGTCCTTGCGCAGACAATAGGCCTGGATCAGGGTGTAGCGTTCGTTGGCGAGATTGGCCAGGAGGGTTTGGATGAGTGAGTCGTCCGTGCCAAGGATCACATCGAAAATGGTGATGTGGCGAAGCTCGACCCTGTCGTAGTGCAGGAAATCCTGCGCGCGCGCGTTCCCCTCGAGCACGCGGCCGGAGAGGTCCGTGATAAGGACCGCATCGTACAGGCTTTCCAGCAAAAGCTCGTATGCGGATGCGGCTCCACGCTCTTGCGCCGGCCCTGCCTTCCGTTCGGGCGCCGGACCCGTCGGCGGCAGGGCAGAGACGATATAGCGCTTTTCCCGTCCCGACGCCGGCTCCGCCGGCACGTCCGGGATAAGGTCAATGCGCATGGTCTGGGAGAGCTGGCGCTTATTCTCCTGCATGGCGCGATCGTTGCATCCTGGCGGGGCCCGGCATTCCAGCCGGACCCACGGGCCGCCCAGCATTCGCCCGCCGCGCACCTGACCGGTTCCTGCGACTCTCGGTCGGCGTCCGCGTTTCTGCTGGCAACTGTTTCGACATTACGACGTCGACGGCTTCAAGGCAAGCGCGAAGCCTCGCCTAGGGGGGGCTTCCGGTCGCGCGGGTAAGCAACAAGGTGCGGCCCCCGACCAGGAGAGGTTCGGAACGCCTGTCCTGCGCCACGCACTCGGCCGGCCCGCCGCTTCCCGGCGGCGGAGAACCGGGTTCGGCGCTCTTGCGGATTTCGCTACTTCAGCCAGGCGCCCATATCCAGATCAATGGCATTGGTCATGACCTGGCCTTGGTTACTGATGAGCACGTTGTTTTTAACGTACACGTTGGTCAGCGAAATCACGGAGCCAAGGAATCGGCGGCGCTGGGTCATCGTAATGCCCCCTGCCGCAAACACGCATCCCGGATAGGTCCATTCGTTGTTGTTGCGCTCCGTGATGGTGGCGCCTGCCAGAAGGGACGGCCAGTTGCTGCCGTAGACGCTTCCGTAGGCCTCCACCCACCAGGAGGGGGGGGATCCCGGCGGCGCGTGCTGTTCGAAGCGCTGCGAAATATCAATGCTCCCGGCGGCGACCACCACGCCGGTCACCACGCATCCCCGCTTCATCGTGATGTCGCCGTTGACATAGACCACGCCGTTACCCGGCTTGAGAATGTCGTTATTGAACTCCACACTGCTGGGGTAGTAAATGCCGCCATTTTGGGCCATACTCAGCCAATTGTCAAACGGCCGGCAGTCGTAGCGGTTCATGTCCACACGCGGTTCGTTGGCGCTGGCCGTGTAACCGGGTGCGGCGGGCTGGGTGCAGGAGGGACCGCTGCATGTGATGTTCCCATACACTGTGCCCCCTCCGCCATCAATGTTCCCATTGGCGTGGATGTCGCCGTAAATGTCAAAGGCGCCGGAGTCCAGGTCAATGTTGCCGCCGGCGAGAACCTGGTAAAACTGGATGGGCACATAGCGCGTTTCCACAATGGTCGTTTGCTCGCTCTGGCCGCGCCGGGCGGTGCTGGTGATGCGCGTGGTGCGCACGCCGGTGTCACGGTTGGTGGTTGTGCTGGTCGTGACGGTCAACATGGCGCCGTCATAGTTCGTCACCAGCGTCCGGCCTGCGCTCCAGTAGGCCCAACTCTGTTGATTGGCGGACATGAGGTCCAGCATGATCGAGACGCCCGCTTCGGCGTCGTACAGCGAGCAGGCATCGCGTCGGAGAGCAGCGGAAAAGGTGGCCGTGCGCTGGGAAATGGCCAGGACCACGGCCGCCGAAGCGAGCATGGCGGCAGCCAGGATCAGGACCGTCACCAACGCCGAGCCCTTGCGGTGATCGAAACGAAAAGTCCTTAGACGGATGCGATGGGGAGCGCTTGCCTTCACGGGGATCACCTCCTTGTGTTCAACGGACGTACGACCAGGGTGCCGCGCACGGTGTTTGTTCCCGTGCGGCCGCGTTTATAGATTTCGACGGTCACGCCGACGCTTTCCACGAGCCATTCGCCGTCCACGGTGGGCATGACGATGCCTCCGTCCGGCCCCAGGTCAAAGTCCACGTTTAGGTCCACCAAGGCAGTGGCCCCGGGCCAGTCCACGGTGACGTCACGCAGGACAGCCGCCGGTGATTCGTTGGTATGGGCCCAGGGGGTTGTCCCATTGGGATTGATGCGAAGGCGGGCTTCGTATTGCAGGTAGCGTTTGCGGGGCAGGCCGGCAAGGAGGTTGCCGACGTTTGAGGAAAAGTATCCGTCGTCCGCCATTCGGGCGTCCGTCCAACTGGCGCCGGCCATGTCCTGCGAATCGCTGGCGCGGACCCGCACCGCCACGGTGCCCGCCGGGTCCTTTTGCAGACGGGTGAAGTGGAGCTCATTGTAGGCCGGGTCCTGTTTACGGGTATCCAGCACGCCCGAACGGTACGTGGCCTCGCGCGGATAGCCGACCTCGACCGCCGAAAGTACGACGAGCCGGTTCGTGGGAGTCCCGTTCACGTAGCTGAGCGGATATCCGAGAGCGAACACCTCGTCGTTCATCCAGGAAGGCACCATGTAGCGCGTGCCGGCCGTAAAATCCGTGGAACGCAGGGTCCAGGCCGCGTTGGTGGCGGAGCCGGTATTCTCGTAGAAATGGATCGTCCCGTCTTGACCGCCGGTGAAAAGATCGAAATCGCCGTCGCCGTCAATATCCACAAAGGCCGGCATGCTGTTGTAATCGGAGCGTCGGATGCTGAAATAGTCGTCTGTGCGGAACGTGAAGCTGTGGACGGATGGCGTGCCGACGTTTTCCCAGAAGCTCAGACCGCCGGCGCCCTGTCCGCTGAAAAGGTCGAAATCGCCGTCGCCGTCAATATCCACAAAGGCCGGCGCGCTGTTATTGCCGTACGGTCCGGCCGGAACGGGCCACCCGGCCTCACCGGTGGTGAAATCGCTGCTGCTGAACCCCACGGGCGAGAATACCGGCGGGTTTGTTGAACCTTTGAAATAACGCGGGAATGTCGTCGTCCTCCAGCCATGGGCGAAGTCTAATTGGCCATCGGCATCGAGGTCCACGAGCGCGGGCGTGGCGTTCATGCTGCCGGATTGGCAGGGGTTGGGCTGATAGCTGCTGGGCTCGGCCACCATCACAGCATTGGTGGGGTTGCCTACGTTACGATAAAAAATGAAGTAGTAGCCGGAAGGCACGGATCCGCCCTTGAGTCCGATGAACAGATCGAGATCGGCATCGCCATCCACGTCGCCAAATGTCAGATTGCAACCTCCTTCGACCGATGACACCTCGATGCTCTGCCACTCGCCGATCATGAGAGGGAAGGAAGGGCTTGTGGGAGTACCGAGGTTGGGGTAGAAACGGATACGCCCCTCGCCGTCTCCGACAAAGAGGTCGTTATCGCCGTCGCTATCGATGTCGGCAAAGGCGGGGGCTCCGCGCGAGGGAAGGCCCTGCAGCACGGTGCAGGCGACTTCGTACTGGCCGGTCGTGCTGATTTCCCACAGGGGGACCCAATCGCTGTTCGTGCTGGTGGGGCCATTGGCCGGGAGGTACACGCCGGTTCGGCCGTCGAAGGTGAGGTTCGAGACGATGCCGCTGGCCGTATCGCGAACGACGGCGTTGGTGATCAGCAGCGACGTAGTGGGATCGCGCTCGAAATAGAACCGCGCCCAACACCCGTTGCGGGAAATGGACAGCGGATGGTTGGTGCTCACGCCGTAAACCACGTTGGTGATTCGGACCTCGCCGGTCACGTCCAGGAGAACTCCCGTGCCGCATGAGCTGGCCATCCAAGCAATGCCCTTGTCGGGCGATACGACCCAGTCGGGGATATAGGGGGGGCTGGAGGTGAAGGCATAGTCGAGCCGCACGCTGCAATTGCTGGCCAGTGCGCCGGGTGTGTCAAAAGTCGTATCGCACCAGAGATCATTCCGGATTTTCAGCCGCACCCCGTCATTCAGGACGCCGTTCTCGTAGCGGAGATTGCAGATGATGGGATGCTGAACTGTGGCGTCCTCGAAATAGGCACGGGCTGTTCCCGCTCCGAGCACGGAGTACTCGAAATGGGGGGCGGCGGGATGGCTGTGAATGGGATCGAACATTTCGCCCTCGCGCGGGGAGCGGCTGGGGCTCATGGCCAGGCGGTCAAGGCCAAAGTTCAGGCCGGAACTGGCCGGATTCTTCCCCACCACGCGGAAGTCCACGGTGTGTTCGCCCGGCCCCAGAACAATGCTTCCAAACGTGTTATTCCCCTTGGCGGGAACGGGCGAATAGCAGTCGTAGGTGTTATTGGTCAGTCCGCAGGTGAATTCGATATCCACCAGATTCGCGAACACAACATCGGTTCGTACGGATTCAGTGGGTGCGCCGAACGGCAGGCAGGCATGGACGTATTCGCTGGTGGAGGAGGCGGAGGCGACACGGGCCAGCTGCTCATAGAGCAGCTCGGCGGCGTTGGCATAACGCGGCTCGAAAACGGTGCGCAGCAGACGGTCCGGATCGCCAGGGAGCACATGGTAAATCACCGTCTGGTTCCAGACGACACGGCCGTTGGTGTCCACCTTGACGAGGCCGTTGGTGTCACGGGATAGCGGCATGCTGATAGCAGTAAAGCGCGAGGAGTTGGTGGGATAGAAGGACATCATGCTGATGCCCACACTGGACAGGCGCAGGTCATGGCGGATACGTTCGGTAGCCTTTTCGAGGTCGAGTTGTAGCTCGCTGTAAATCTGCTCCTGCTGAACAACCAAAAGGCCTTGAACATACGCGGCCATGATGCTGCCCGCGATCACCACGGCAAGGGTCAGAGCCACCATGAATTCCGTTATCGTAAAGCCGGAAAGCCGCTGGGATCGTCTCTTCATCGCCTGCGGGCTCCTCTCTCAGTGGGGGGGGGAACTCCTCTAGTCTTTTGCCCTCATCTAATCGTCGAATTGTCCCGACAAAAGGGTTCTCATCACAATCGGCGTATCGCTCATCAGATTGGGCGTGACGGGGTAATACACACGGACGGTGATGTCCCAACAGTTGTTCAGTGCGGGTGTGACGATGGTTTCGCGTTCGTATCGGTGGGCCGAGGATCCTACAATCACCTGGTCCCCATCTCGCGTCACTGGCGTTCGAAGTTCCTGTAAGGCGGCCACGTCCTTAAAGGGCAGGGTCCTAGCGTACTGAATGCGGTTACGCGCAATGCAGACGGCATTATAGTAGTGGGAACCGAACCGGTGGGTGCGGACGGATGCGATGAAGGAAAGCGCCAACCCACTTACTGTCAATAGTACGATAAACGCTGCGCATAGCGCTTCGCTGAGCGTGAAGCCCTGGTTGTGCGCAAGGAATCGGAAAAGTATTTTCGGTCTCACAGTGAATTCGCCTTTCACAGGTAGTGTTGCCGGCCTTCTATAAGGCACGAAGCATAATCAATGCCAATCCTGATGACTAGACGTACAACAGCAGGCAAGCCGGTCCTTCTCTCCATTGCGTTCCCATGATGTGCCAAGGACTAAGACATCCCCCATACCTGTTGGGGCCTCACACAATAGACCTGTAGCACAGGAGTTTCGGCGTTCTATTCCCCAGCCTACAGAGCGCAGTTGGGAAACGTACGTGAAGCCTACGGGTCCGTCTCCAGCTTTCTCGGCATAACAGGTATTGTTGCAGAATAGCCCCCATAGCAACGGAGCAAGTCCCCTGTTGTTCTCCAGCGAGTCATTCCGCGAATATTCTCAAATTTGAGAATATTCGCGGTTTTCTCTTCGCAATCCATCATAATAACCGCGTTGCACGTTGGCCTGGAACAACCCACGCTGCATAGGAAGCGACGAAAAAAGGAAAAGGGAACCTCTTGGACATCCTCTTCACGGCACGCCGAGCCGGCTGAGAAGACGGTACGGTGCAGACCACCCTGGCCGGAGACGAATCGCGGCTCGACATTCCTCCTCTGCTTCTGCACTCTGGCCGGCATGTGCTAGCGCCTCCGCGAGAAAGTAGCGCAGTTCGGCCACATTCGGGTTGAGCGCCACGGCACGGCGGTGGCATACAACGGCCTTATGCCACTGACCCGCCCCGGCGTAAGCAAGGCCAAGGTTTCCCCACGCCTTCACCTTCCACGGACAAAGATGGACCGTCTGCTCAAGATGCTCTATGGCCGACGGAAATTCATGCTTTTGCAGCAAAAGGAAACCAAGGTTTTCGTGCGCGTCTGCGAACAAGGGGTGGAAACGGATCGCCTGCCGGTAGTGTTCCGCGGCTCCCTCAAACCGACCCTGCCGTTCCGCGACAACGCCCAGGTTGTAAAACGCGCCGGCATGATTCGGCGCCATACGCACGACCTCTGCGTAGACCGCCTGGGCTTCACGGAACCGCTGCTGTTCGGTGAGTACCCCCCCATACAGCATCAGGCTAAACGGTTGGCGATCCCAGGCAATGAGACGCCGGGCAAGCGCTTCCGCCTCACGCACATCTCCCGTCGCGAGAAGCGCCCGGGCTCGCCAGGCGAGCGATCCGGTTGTAGCGCTGCCGGTCAGTTGTTCAAACCGGTCAAGTGCTTCCTGGGCTCGCCCCGGGAATCCCATGTGAAGAAATGCTTCAGCGGCATCGAGCAGACCCTTGCGATAGACCGCACACAGACGGGCTCCGGCTTCCAGTTCCTGTAATCCAACGTCAAAACGTCCCTTTGCCAGATGCGTCAGCCCCCGCGTCAAAAGCCAAGCCGGCCGATAGGACGCATCGTTCGGCTCAGGAGGTTCCTTTTCGGGACACATTAGGCGGCGTAAGGCCAACACATGATCGAGCAGGATCCGTGCATACTCGGGGTACTGCCCGCTGGCGAAAAAATCGAAACAGGCGTCGGCCAGAAACCGGAAAAGGATCGGCAAGTAGCCGCCCCACACCGACGAACAGACCGTAATGACTGCCGGGGCAGGCACACGAGCCAGTAGCGTTTCGCAGGTCTCGGCGGGATCATGACTCACAGCGGCCGGCAGATGTTCCTCGGCCAGTGCGCCAGGAAAAGAAAAAAAATCAACATCCAGGTCCAACAGCGCGCCGGACGGTATAGCGGGCAATCCATCGAGCGTGCACAGAGTCAGCTCCGCCGGTCCCTCCCAGTTGAGGGTGAATCGCCCGGTAGCGACTTGGGTGACGCGCGGGGTGGCCGAAAGTCGCAACACGTGCTGGAAATGGCTCGCCAGATGTGCCACGCGCTGCGCATCAAGCTCGGCATCCGGTACCACCCAAATCAATGCCGCAAGGGTGCCGTCCTCCACGCACGGGTAGAGGAAATTACCGAAATCGAATAATTGATCCGCGGGGCGGACCTGAAACGCCTGGGCGAACGTAAGGTCCGTCATACGGAAAAGCTCGGCGAAATCAGCGCGATCGAGCAGGCGGCGCACCGCGCGCTGCTTCCGTTCCGGCACATACCGGTAATCGTCATGAGTGTCCACGTGCACCACGGTGGCGTTCCGGATACGGCTGGCGTGCCAAACGAGGTGTGCAACGTTGTGGTTTTCAAAAAGGAAAACGTGCCGCGCGCTGCGGATGATGTCTGGGATTCCCGCAACGCCCGACACATTGAGCGATCCACGGTGCCTTCGACGGACGCATCCGCTCGCTAAAAGGTGCGCCATAGAAAAACCGGCGGCCGCTCCGAATAACGTTTTGCAAAACTGGCGCCGTCCCACGGCGGGACCGCTGTACCGGCGATATCCAATACGACGTTGCGGATCCTCATCCGATGGGACTGAGCCGTGCCTCAGCCATCGCGCCATGTGTTTTCGCCTCCGCGTGGTCAAGCGAACACCCCCTTGACGCTGAGAGGGCCTGTCTCCCTGCTGCAACCTCGCGCACCGGTCTCATGCTACGCCGTTCCGTTTCGGAAGGCAACCCGCGATTGCACGGCGTGTGCGTTCGGCCGGAAAAGCGGGATAGCTGAGCCCCCTGCGAATACCGAGCCACGGCAGGCAACGGTATTCTTACGGCTCCCCCACGAGAACCTTGCTTGTGGTGTTGCACCTTGGAGGAGCGTCCGGGTTCGCACCCATTCCCGTGGTCCAGGGTGTGTAAGGTCCATGGGGGTCTGCGTCACAACGCGCGGACGCAGAGCGCGGAACATGATTGTGGCGTGGCCATAAGGCAATCCACGAAGGCAGTGAGAACACCGCACTGCCACCGGAGGATTCCTGCCGCGGGGGCGTGGACGCGCGCGATTCCTACAGTCTAGTCAGCCCAATGGCGGAGGCTTGGGCAAGCCGTCGAGGCACCGGAGAGACTCCTGGAGTATCGCCTCCGGGAGCGGGAAATTTTTCAGCTTCCCGTCGAAAAACGCCTGGTAACCGGTGAGATCCATTAACCCGTGTCCAGACCAGTTCATGAGAATGACGCGTTCTTTTCCTTCTTCCTTGGCGCGCCTCGCTTCCCGGATGACCTGGGCGATGGCATGCGACGTCTCTGGCGCGGGAATGAAACCTTCGGTATGGGCGAACTGTACGGCCGCCTCATAGCACTCACATTGGTCAACGGCCACGGCTTCAACAAGATTTTCACGCACCACGTGGCAGACCAAAGGAGCCATTCCGTGATAGCGCAGTCCGCCTGCGTGGATAGGTGGCGGCACGTAGGTGTGGCCCAGCGTATGCATGGCCAGCAGGGGCGTCATCATGGCCACATCGCCCGAGTCGTAGGCAAAAGCGCCCCGCGTGATACTCGGACACGCGGTGGGCTCCACAGCGACAACCCGAACCTCCCGCCCGGTCATCTTGTCGGCAAGAAACGGAAAGCTCATACCGGCAAAATTAGAGCCGCCACCGACGCAGCCCACCACAACATCCGGATAAAGCCCTAGTTTTTTGAATTGGGCTTTGGTTTCCAGTCCGACGATGGTTTGGTGCAACAGTACATGATTTAAAACACTGCCGAGCGAATAGCGAGTGTCCTTGGAGGTGACCGCGTCTTCGATCGCCTCGCTGATAGCAATGGCCAGGCTTCCCGGGGTATTGGGATCCCTGGCAAGAACGTCCCGTCCGGCCTGGGTGTCCCGGCTGGGGCTGGGCACGCATTGAGCGCCCCACGTTTGCATCATGGTGCGGCGGAACGGCTTTTGCTCGAAACTCACACGAACCATATACACCTTGCATTCCAGTCCCATCAGCTTGCAACCCATGGCGAGCGCGCTTCCCCATTGCCCCGCTCCGGTCTCTGTGGTCAGGCGTCGAATTCCGAACTCTTTGTTGTAGTAAGCCTGAGCCACAGCGGTGTTCGGCTTGTGGCTTCCCGGTGGGGAACATCCCTCGTTTTTGAAAAAAATTTTTGCTGGCGTTTTCAACGCCTGTTCCAGCCGGGTTGCACGCTGGAGCGGCGTCGGACGCCAACGCCAGAGGATTTCCAAAACCGGATTCGGAATGGAAATCCATCGTTCTTGGCTCACCTCCTGTTCGATGAGGTTCATGGGGAAAACCGGGGCCAATGCATCAGGCCCGATCGGACGCCCGTTTTTGTCCACCGGAGGGGGAAGGGGATGAGGCAAATCCGCCTGGATATTGTACCATTGGGTCGGCATGTCATCGTCATTCAGAAACACCTTGATGGTTTCAGCCATACGCGTCTCCTTATGTTTCGCGTCGGTTGGGTATGGGAGACATGCCGGGGGAGGGACTCGAACCCACACGGCGGTCATCCGCGTACAGATTTTGAGTCTGGTGCGTCTGCCAATTTCGCCACCCCGGCCTCTCCTTGTTCACGCCGTCTCATCGGCGGGTCTATTCCTGGCCGTGCGAAAGCGTTGCGCCAGATGGAAACGGAAGGTGATATCTTCTACCATGGCCCACGCCGTGAATTCAATGGCGAACTGCCCGCTGCCAGTTCCCGGCGCTTTCCCATCGTGCTGGTGTGCCGCGTGCGTTCCACCACCGCGGCAGAACCCACTGAAGAATCTTCGGTTGCAGGCAAACGGCACATAGCCGTGTCCATTCCACCCACTGAAACGCGATATCCGGCTCTCGCGAACGCGGTGGAACGCCAAGCCGCACGCCGGGAATGCGCAGCCGGAACAACAGGTTCACCTCGCACTGCAGTTGGCCCTTTTGTCGAAACGCGTTTTCGATGGCTCCGAGAAATCGACCGACGCACACCACCAATCCGGTCTCTTCCCATAGTTCACGGCGGAGCGCATCCGTGGCGCGTTCGCCAAACTCCCAATGGCCACCGGGTAAGTACGCATAGCCCGCATGGCGTGCCCGACAAAGAAGCACATGCCCCTGGCGCACACACACTCCCCGAACAATGAGTTCCACGCCTTTTTCGCTCACCGCCGCATTCCTTGTTTGAGGTGCCCGGAACACACGTCGCTGGGCTGTGGACCCGTCACGGATGCGACACGCCCGGCGGCCGGCGTGTCGCCTCGCATGCCGCCAAGACTTCCCCAACGAGGAAGAGCGACCCGGTGACCAGCACCACGCCTTGTCGTTCCCGGGCCCACTGCTCGGCGGCCGCGAGCGCATGCTCCCGTGTCGCCGGCTTAGCCTTGAGGTGCTGGGCCCGGGCCAGCGCGCAGAGCTGCGCCGGTGGCATGGAGCGTTCCGGCTCTTCCTGTAGAGGCACCGCCCACACGCGATGAATCCTTCCCGACAGTGCTCGCAGGAAGGCGACGGCGTCCTTGTCCTGGCACATTCCCCATACCAGCGCGACGGGACGCCTCGGAAACAGCCGGTCGAGGGCTCGCGCGAGGGTTTCCGCCGCACCCGGATTATGTGCGCCATCCAGCACCGTAGGCGGGTCGCTTTTCACCATCTGCAGACGCCCGGGCCAATGGGCCGATGCGATGCCACGCGCCCAGTCATCCTCCGTGCCGTGCAGTCTCTGCGTGGTTCGCAGAGTGTCGAGGGCGGCCAGCGCCACCGCAAGATTTTCGATCTGGTGCGGCCCCAGAAGTGGCAACCGTACGGTACCTGACCAGCCGCTAGCCAGCTCGGCAACGACGGTTTGAACCGGCGGACCTTCAGAGCGCACGCCCAGCGATACGGCATCCTCGGCGACCACAAGTGGGGCTTCTCGTTCGTGTGCCACACGCCGAATCACCGGCCAGGCTTCCTCATGCGTGGGACCCGCCACGACCGGTCGGCCGACCTTGATGATACCGCTTTTTTCCGTGGCAATGGCCTGAATGGTAGAGCCAAGATGTGCGGTGTGCTCGAGGCTGATCCGCGTCAGAACCGAGACCCAGGGCGTGACCACATTGGTAGCATCGAGGCGACCTCCCATGCCGACCTCCACAAGGGCGACGTCCACACCGGTCCGGCGAAAATACTCGAACCCCATGGCCGTAGTGGATTCGAAAAACGTTGGCTCCCAACCGGTTTCTGCGTGTACCGCCTCGCACACGCGTTCCACGGCGTCCATCACGCTGGCCAGCGCCGGATCCGCAATAGGCGTGCCGTTAACCCGAATGCGCTCGTTGAAGCGGACGAGATGCGGCGATGTGTAGAGACCCACCCGGTATCCGGCGGACAAAAGCGCGGCTTCGAGTAGGGCACAGACTGACCCTTTCCCGTTGGTTCCCGCCACATGCACGACGCCGTAAGCCTGTTCGGGGTGATCCAGGCGATCGAGAATGGCTTTTTCGACATCCAATCCCGGCCGGATACCGAAGCGTCGCCGCCGGTACAGTCGGTCGAGTTTTTTTTGTAGATTCTCGTTTTGCACGCCGCTTTTACCCGCGGGCAACCGTCACCACGTAAACGGCCGCGGCTCCCGCCTCTTTCAGGACACGGGCGCATTCGTTCACCGTCGCACCGGTTGTCATCACATCGTCCACCAGCAGGAAGGTTCGCCCGCGTACCCATTCGGTTTCCCGCGCTGCGAATGTGCCGCGCACGTTGCGGCGGCGCTGCGACGCGGTCAGTCTGGTCTGAGAAGGTGCAAAGGCGACACGGCGGAGCACACCGGGCGCGCCGTGGAGTCCGAGACGGCGGGCCAGCACACGGGCCAGGAGATCGGACTGGTTATAGGTCCGTTGCCGTTCCCGACGCGGGTGGAGAGGCACGTGAGTGACGGCATCGAACAGAATGGAGGCGTAATAGGTCCGGACACAAGACTCCAGCAGCGTGGCGCAGTCGTGCAGGAGATGGACGCTGGCATGGTATTTCAAGGCGCGTACGGCCTGTTTCAGTGCGCCGCGATAGCGGGCGGCCGAGCGCGCGGCATCGAACCAAACGCGACGTCGCTGACAGAGCGTGCAGACGTATTCGTGATACACGGCGCCGTCCACCGGGTCACCGCAGCGCGCGCAGAAGGGCTGGGTAATAACCTCGAGGCCCGCTAGGCATTCCCAACAGAGGTGCCCCTGCGGAGCCTGCACCGCACCTCCGCAGCCGGCACAATGGCGAGGGTAGAGAATGTCCAGCAAAGCCCACCACAGGCGGCGAAGCGATCCCATCGTCGGCCTTCCTTCCTGTTCGGCCCATGCCATTCCTCTACCCCCTGTCGACGGCGTGACCGCTCATGCCGTTGGCACGGCCGGAAAATAGCGCTTCACCAGCAGGCCCAGTTTTCTACGCGTTGCCGGTGGCACCAGGCTCCGATCCGTTAGAATCGCATTCTGCAGGGCGTTAGGGCAGGCGCATTGACGCGGCCGAGAACAGAGCGGGACGAGCTCCGCAATGATGGCTTTGGCCAACGTCGTGTTCGCACGAAGATGGCCGATGACCTGTTCCACGGAAACGGGCCCCTCCGTTTCATGCCAACAATCGAAGTCCGTGACCATGGCCATAGCCTGGTAGCACAGCTCCGCTTCGCGGCACAGCTTAGCCTCAGGAAGGCTGGTCATTCCGATTACATCGAACCCCAGACGGCGGTACAGGTGGGATTCCGCGCGGGTAGAAAAGGCAGGCCCTTCTATGTTCACGTAGATACCGCCTTGGAAAAGCCGGGGACGGGTACGGCCGCCGAGACGAGGTAGGACGGCTCGGGCGGCCGTGGCAAGAAGTCGGCGGAACTCCGCACAAGTAGGATCGGCGAACGTGATATGAGCGACCAATCCGCCGCCGAAAAACGTGTGCGAATCCGAGCTCTTGGTCCGATCCACATACTGGTCCGGCAGAACAATATCCCGCGGGCGGCGGTCGCCTCTTAAGCTTCCTACCGCGCTGACGGACAGAACGCGTTCCACGCCGAGCTGTTTGAGCGCATAGATGTTGGCCCGGTGATTAATCTCGCTTGGCAGCAGGCGGTGTCCACGGCCGTGACGAGGCAGAAACACGATTTCCTGATCGCCGAGTCGGCCACATACAAGCGGGTCAGAAGGTTTCCCGAACGGCGTCCGCACTTCGCGGACGCGCACGTCGTGAAGTCCCTCCAGTTCATAGAGTCCGCTGCCACCCAATATGCCTAGTTTCATGACCGACTCCTTGCGTTGGAATGCGACTCCCGCTGTACGCCGGCCGGATGTCCCGCGTTTCGAACAGATTTGGCATAATACGGATAGCGTTCGCGCGGCGCGTGGGGAGGCACACATTTCCACCGCCGATACATCCAAAGCCACTGACCGGGGGAGGTACGAATGATGTGTTCCAGCTGCTCCGTGATGCGAGCCGTCACCCCTCCTGCTACACCATTCTCTCTCCGCGTGTTCAGCGCCGGGAGCGCGCGAACATGATACCGTCCCTCCCCATCGACGGAACACCAACAGACGACGATAGGCGCGCGCACGCGTTTCGCGAGAACCTCGGCCGCGCGGGAAACCGGAACCGGCAAACCGAAAAACGGCACAAAGGTTCCCCCCTCTTCCGGCAACACGTTTTGGTCTAAAAGCAAGGCGACTTTCCCACCTTTTCGCAGCTGTTGCAGAAGCCGCACAAGGCCTCCTTTGCGACGGACAAGGTATTGGCCCGAACGTGAACGAACCGCATTCACAACGCGATCAATCCAGGGATTGTCCAAAGGAGCCACGAGACTCGCCAACGGCTGTCGCCGTCTGGCCAGGGCCTGGCCGAGAACCTCCCAATTCCCCAGATGCCCGGTGACACCAATCAACGGCCCGCGCGCCATCAAAATGGACGCAGACTCCTCAAAGAGGACCCACCGGAGCAGGCGCCGTCGGGGAAACAGCGCAAACCAGACGAAATCGAGAAAAACGAGAGACGCCGTGGCAAAGCTCTCACGCAGCCAGGCTTCCTTCTGCCCGGATGAGGCCCCGTTGGGAAAAGCCACTTCTAGGTTGGCCATGGCCAGACGTCGGTCCCGCCGAGAAAAGCGAAATCCGATCCGGCCCAAGTGTTGGGCCAGCCACAGCACAGCCCGACGGGGTAGAAAACCGATAAGGGGAAATCCCACACACAAGCCTAAAAACTCGAATCCCCATCGGACTCGCCTCAGCCATGTCATTCGGGAAATCGCTCGGTTCGGACGACGCACAGGATCTGAAAACCGTACTCCGCAGGGCACCCCTGACGTGCCGGCCGTTAGTTCCAATGGTGAGCCGTGCCGGACTCGAACCGGCGACCCGTACATTAAAAGTGTACTGCTCTGCCGCCTGAGCTAACGGCCCACCCCACGTGAGCCACACTGTACGGAACACCCTCGCCCCTGTCAAACATGGAAGAGCCGCCCCGCTTGGCGGCGGCGGCCTCTTGACGGAACCCGGCATTTGGCTAAAGTCTGCGTTGCACAACACGGTTACAGGACAACCGGCGCAGCATACGCATGATATGGTCATCGGTGTTTTGACGGCTCGGATCGGCATTCCAGAATCACATTCGCTAAAGGAAAAGCGATCCGTGATTCGGAGTCTTAAGGACCGTATTCTCCACCGGATGAACGTAAGCGTGGCCGAGGTGGGGCAGCAGGATGTGTGGCAATTTGCGGAGCTTGCCTTCGTCACGGTGGCGGCGGAGTCGGCTGTTGTCCAATCCCGACTGGCCGAACTCAGCAACGTTCTAAGCGGCAATCCCCGCTATGTTTTGCTTGATATTAAGACGGAGCTGATGTGAGGGGAAAGGCGTTTCCGCCTCAACCGCGACGGACGAGGTTGCCTCCGTTACTCAATGATCAACATGTAACGTGCCGTGCCACCCGCCGGCGGATTCCCAGCCAGTCGGAACGCACCACTCCTCAAATCCCCATCGTCGCAACGCCCATCCATCTCCTCCATTTCGGTCGGAGTCCGGACGGGGTCCACAATGGACACGGCGGCCGTGACGCCAAACCGGCCATAGTCCCAATCCCATGTTCCCCCGATAGGGGTCGGTTGGCTCCAGTCCAGATCGGAAAAATAGTTGGTCATTTCCGTAGGGCATACACCGGCAGGGGTCTCCGCAGGATACCCGCCCCATTTGAGATTATAAACCTTGAAAGCATCCCGCCGGACGCGTAGGGCATTGATAAACAGTACATTCTCGGTTTCCTTCCGGTATTGAACCATGGCCGGTATGGCAAGGGCGCTAAGCAAAGCCAGGATCGCCACCACAATCATCATTTCCACAAGTGTGAAGCCCTGCCGGACATTTCCTCGGGAAGATCCTGTCGAACCGTGGAACAAACGTTGGGGCACGTGCACCTCCGTCATGTCGGAAATCGGCGTACGTCATAGTGTATAGTAGGCGATGGCATTTGTCGACCGCAGATACAGACGGCCGTCTGCAAAGGCCGGGGACGTGCAGCGCGCCATTGGACATTGCACGATGCCGAGCCGCCGGTGATGCGCGAAGGAGCAAGACTGACTGTGCACCATAGGCTAAAATTTTCCCGTCGGCGAGCAGCGGAGAGGAAATCTCTTCGGCCGGGATGCGACATGTCCACAGAATCTCCCCGGAATCCAATCGGGCACAGCGTGCGTGGCCTTTGGTAACCGCATAGACCTGTTGCCCTAGAATGTTCGGGCTGGCACCTCGATCCTTCAGGTCGGCTTCCCAGAGTTTCTCGACCCGATCGGGGAAAAGCCGATAGGCGAGAAGCTTTTTTGCGATAAGAAGGACGAGGCGGTCTTCGGATACGGCCGGTGTGCCGTTCCCGCCGCCCGCTGCTTCCCACAGGACACGGCCCTCCTCAAGAGGACCGGTATATACAACGACTAGGTCACCAACCGCCAGCGGCGAGGAGTTGGGTACACTTCTCCCGCCCGATCGGGTCTTCCAGATTTTTTTCCGTCGCAAGCGTCAAGGCAAAAAAGGATACGGTCGGTGCTGAGGACATAGAGGCGGTTGTTGGTCACGCATAGTGTGGAGGAGCCGCCGTATGTATCCACCCGCGCCGGATACGCGGTTTTCCAGATGGTCTTTCCTGTTTCTGCGTCGAGCGCAACCACAGTGTCATCGGAACGTTCCTGAGTGGTGGGAATGACGCTCAGGACGTGTTCACGAAGGGCCTGAGTGATGCCATGTTGGGTCAGCCATGTGTCGCGTTCCTCGGCCGAGCCAAACGTCGTGTTTCGGATATAGTGGCTAGCCGGTCCCGCACAAAGAAAGGGACGGCCGACGGCCCCTGCGTTAGCCGCTCACGCAAAATGGCGCCATGCCGTTTATTTTCCTTCTCGCTGAGATGCGCCTTCAGCCATTGATCCACCCAGGGGCGAATAGCCCGGGGTTCGAGCGGACCCCGTGTGCTAGAAAGCCGAGCCTCCTCAACCCTCACGCGACGGGAATCAGCTCGCGGCGACGGCGACCACACGAGTTTCCGTAGCCCGGCGTCGTTCAGCGTGCGCGTGGCGACGGGAACCTCATGCTTCCATCCCAGGAATAGATACATGCGTCCTCCAGCAACCGTTGGACTGCCGAAACCGCTCCGCCTGTCGCTCGGGATCGGCTCACTACGCCAACGTTCACGCCAGGCATGAGTGCTGAACGATTCGATCAAGGGTGGACTGGTGGGTGCCACTCCGCTGCGCTGAGGCCCCCGCCACGGGTGTCCATCCGACGCTGCAACGCCAAACCCCATGGCAGCCAACGCTACGGCAAGGCCGATTCCCGGAAACGCTTTCACACGTTCACGACTCCTTCCGATTTTCCTTGCAACGCACCATGACACAGGGCTTCGGCCCAATCAAGCAGGCGGTAGGGTCCGCACGGCATGGGGGAGGCGAAGGTGGGTACGCATAGCGTTGTCCTCTCCCGGCATCTCCGAAGGAAGGTCCGTCACCAACCGGATACCCGGCTAATCCACACGGGCACGGCACCGGATGCCCAATCGGCAGCGATGGCCCCACACGTGTTGAGCGACATACGGTGCGCTGTGCGGGGTGGGGCACCGCGAATGGTATTCGTTCCGGGACGCAACACGGGAAACGTTCGACACCGGCACATTCACGCCTGACGAACTCCCTAGTCTCGCAATCGCTTTCCGCCGTCTGTTTCAACACCTTCGTCTGGCACGTCGTAATGATGACGCGATCAGAAATGCGCCGCATCTTGCCATCCCAAAGGCATACCATGAACGTCAGAGAACGCACGCTACGCTTTCCTTCGGAATAGCCAACAGGGATCGGGAATAAACGCACCGCCGTGTCTCACAAAAGGGCCCGCTCGCCTGGCTGCGATGCCGCTGGAATCAAGGTCCTCCCCTCCCTCTGCCTTCCTGCAAGCCGTAGCGACGAAGGACCGATTCTGCTTCATGGCGAGTCTGACGTCCAAAATCTGGCGCGACCACGGCGAAGCCGCCTTCCGTCCATCCGAGGCGTCGAAAAAGACTCGCCGAGATGGAAACCGCCTACGCCACGCGTTACGGAACCGGCTGTTCAATAAGAGTGACATCCCGAGAGGATCCCTCCTCTGCGGCCGCATGCAATTCCGTATTGCCAATCGTGAGGACGTCCCCGGGACTCAATTTAGCGACATCAATTCGCCGGCCGTTGAGAAATGTGCCGTTTTTGGATCCCATGTCGCGGACCACAAAAATGTCATCCCAGTACCGAATAGCGGCATGGATTCGTGAACATACCGGATCATGGAGGGTGATATCCGCTTCGTCTCCGCGGCCAATTGTGACCGGCCGGGCATGTGAAATCGCCTTCAGGCGAATCAATTTGGACGCTCCCGTTTCATCTTTATAAGAGAGAATCATGAGAAATTCACCTTCCCTTTTCCTTTTCTCCGGCGCGATCAAGGGCTTTCCCGTCTTTTCCCGTGCGTAGGACGTACGTCCGCCGTCCACGGATGCCGCCCATAGAGTATGAACCCTGGCCTCCATTCGGAAGCAAATTTTGCTTTCCGTTGCACCCTCTGTGGGATGGCTGTCACGAACCACAGTTCGTCCCTGACAACGCGGCGCGTGGACCTCTCATCACACCAGAACGCACGCCCACCGTCTCCCACTGCCTGTACGGGGATGACGCGCACAGGAAACGGCCATTCGTGATACCGCGATGAACAACGCACTGCACGTCTCTTTTGGGCTGCGTCGGGCAGCTGTGTGCACACCGCCGGTGGACATCCACCCCTGCCCAGGTCTTTCCTACTGGCAGGAGGCGAAACGACTAACGGCCTCCTTGCTTTTCCACCCGCGCCTGACCGTCCATCCACTTCGCCACCACGCGTTCAACGATCCGCCGATTGATCTTCGATGCGCATCGGTGGAGGTTTCCCCCAGAGGCTGTGTCAATATCGGTTAGAAAAACCGGGTCCGTGGGGTTACGCATCCATAGCGAACGTCCACCGCGACGGCGTTGCCCTCATACCTCGCAAGGGATTCCGCTCGTCTTCCCCTACGGGCATTGTCGATTGTCGCCACAAGGCAGTAGATGCCCTTTTCATCAGGAGGTTTTTCACCTTTCCGCATGCCAAAGGGCTCCCATTCGGAGGCGGCCGACGCCTTACCCTGTGCCCGAATGGCAATGCGGTACTGCGCTGGGTCTTGAAGCTGCGGCCCCAACCAGGCGCATCCGGGGAACAAAATCACAGCAAACGGCATAATCTCCGGCTTTCTGTTCCAAAACACAAGCCTCCTCATCGACGCTGAGCGATCGCCGCGCGGATAAAGTCGCGGAAAAGCGGATGGGCACAGAGAGGGGTGGACTGAAACTCAGGATGGAACTGACAGGCCACAAACCATGGGTGATCCTTCAGTTCGACAATTTCTACCAGCCTACCGTCCGGCGAGATTCCGCTGGTCACCAAACCCTGCTCTTCCATGTGTGTCCGGTACCGGTTATTGAGCTCATACCGGTGACGATGGCGTTCCGTGATTTCGTCCCGACCGTAGGCCGCATAGGCCTTCGTTCCGGGCGTAAGCCGACAAGGCCAACTTCCCAACCGCATGGTTCCGCCCTTTTCCCTCACGGATCGCTGCGATTCCATTATGTCTATGACCGGATGCGGGGTGTGCTCATCGAACTCCGTGCTGTTGGCGCCTTCCAACCCGCACACATGCCGGCTGAATTCCACTATTGCGCACTGCATACCCAAACAGATCCCCAGAAACGGTATATAGTTTTCCCGGGCAAACTGCACCGCCCGAATCTTCCCCTCAATGCCCCGGTGTCCGAACCCCCCGGGAACAAGAATGCCATGAACCCCTTTCAACTCCTGCCCACTGTCTTTTCGCTCCAAACATTCGGATTCAACCATGCGGTATTTCACGCGAACACCGTGTGCAATCCCGCCGTGCGTAAGCGCCTCATAGATGCTTTTGTAGGAATCCTTCAACGTAATGTACTTGCCAACGACGGCAATCTCCACCTCGCCGTTTGGCGGAGTAATCAGCCGATTCAACATGTTCTCCCAGTCCTTCAGATCGAGCGGTCGCACATGGAGCCCCAGTTTTTCCAGCACATAAACCTCGACTTCCTGGCGAGCCAGTTCGAGGGGAACCTCATAAATAGAGTGGACCACATCGCGTTCCTCAATCACGAGGTGGGGTTCCACGTTGCAAAACAGCGCCAGCTTCTCACGATGCTCTTGACCGAGAGGTTTCTCGCAACGACAAATGAGAATTTCTGGGAAAATGCCGATGTTTCGGAGCAAACCGACCGACTGTTGAGAGGGCTTCGTCTTCAATTCACCCGTCGCCCGGATGAACGGGACAAGCGTGATGTGGACAAAAAGAGCATTCCGCGCTCCGATCGTGTGGCGGTATTGGCGAATCGCCTCCAAAAACGGGAGAGATTCAATATCGCCTACGGTTCCGCCAATTTCCGTGATCGCGATGTCAACGTCCGGGGCTTCCAAGCAACGAATAGCCTCCTTGATCTCGTCGGTGATGTGAGGGACGACCTGAACGGTCTTGCCGAGATAGCCCCCCTGCCGCTCTCGGGCGATCACCGTGCTGTAAATCCGCCCCGCGGTGAAATTACTCTGCCGATTGCAGGGGATTCCCGTAAACCGCTCGTAATGGCCCAAGTCCAAATCCGTCTCCGCTCCGTCAGCCGTGACATAGACCTCGCCATGCTGGTACGGGGACATCGTCCCTGGATCCACATTGAGGTACGGGTCCATTTTTTGCAGGCGCACGCGATACCCTCGCCGACTGAGCAACAGCGCCAGGGAAGCCGACGTCAGCCCTTTACCGAGCGAGGAGACAACCCCGCCTGTCACAAAAATGTGCTTGGCCATGGGTCCAATATCCCCTTCGATGGGAGTCGGCGGCAACGTCTAACGACCGTGCAACAACGATAGAATGCGGTGCGTGCGGAAAACGGATTCCCGCGAATCCGAACAGCCTGTTACCCTGTACCTACAGCACATGCTGGCCGATACCTACTGTGGCACGCGACGGCCAGGGCAACAAGAAAAAATACGGCACACAATCCACCCACAAAAAAAACACGCAACAATCTTTGGTCTAGGACCTTGGTTACTGCGCTGGCTGAATAACAAATACAAGCTCGATCCTTCCCCTGAACTTTCCTAGACGGCGCTCTGCCGCTAGGGTGTAGGGGTCGCTCCTTCCTGGGGTGTCAAACACGGGCTGAACCCCACGCCAAAAAATCTGGACGAAACGCGTTAGGATAGGACCCTCCCGGTCGGAAAACCGGATTTGTTCGTGTTCCCGTCTCCTGTATTCAGCGGTCGATTCAGCCAAGGCGATTAGCGGGGCTGAATTCCTAACCGAAGAAATATTTGAACATCCGGCGAAAAACCAACAAGATATCCACACGTCACGGATTGCATGAAGCCTCCACACACAGTTTGCCGCGACTCACTTTCGCTCGAATAGGAAAGACAGAACCGCACGAGCGTTTTCCGGAGCTCAGTGCGCCCGCCTCCATCGAAATTCCTCTATGGGCAGGAAGGGAACACATCATGAGGCAGAAACACAGACGGCATAACATACAACATCCGAAGGTCGTTGTTATCGGCGCGGGAAGTCTGTTGTTCGGACGGCAAGCCATAGGCCAAATGGTGCGATCTCCTTGCCTAAATTCCGGAACGTTCGGCCTGGTTGATACGGACCGCAGTCGCCTTCGCCGTATGTTTCGCCTCGCCCGCATGGTGGCAGAAGCGAATAACGTGGCGCTTGCCGTCGAGGCTTCGACCGATCGCCGGGATATACTGCCCGGGGCAGACTTCGTTGTGCTCAGTTTTGCGGATCGGAGTGTGCTGTTCCGCGGCATAGACTGTGCCGTCTCTGAAAAATATGGCATTCGGATGTGCTCCGGCGACACCATTGGACCGGGGGGGCATTTTAGGACGCTGCGGGAATTCCCCGTCATTCTGTCCTGCGCCCGCGACATTGAGCGACTCTGTCCTGATGCGTAGACGTTCAACTACGTGAATCCGACCGCTGCCCACGGCCTTGGCCTACGGCGCTATGCACCACGCATTCGCGGTTTTGCGCTCTGCGACGGCTTGCACATGCCTCACGTGGAGCGACGCTATGCAATGCGCGCGGGTCTTATCCGCAAAGGTGAACCGCTATCCCCTGACGTGGACCGGGCGTTTGACCTGCGCATCGCAAGCCTCAACCTTTTCACATCTACGTATCGAGGCCGCGATGTGATGCCACGCATTGCGGAGTCCATTCGGCGGGAGGCCGCCCGCGAAACCGGCGGTGGCGATAAGGATCCCAAAGCTCTCTTCAATGCATCCATAGGATATGCGCTCTACACGGTTTTCGGATGTGTACCCGCCTGCGTTGGTCATACGAAAGAATATGTTCGGTTCTGGCAGGGACTCGGTCGCACGGCTGACGCGATTCCACCATTGAGTATTTGGCAAACAGGACCCCGTTATCAACAGCATGCGAAAATGTGGCGGCAGGTGGACACCTTTCTTTCTGGCGCGATTCCTATTCAGACGTATACGGATATGTTCCCCTCCGACCACGCCACAGACATCATTGAAAGCATGGTGGGTGGACTGCGGAACCCCTTTTACGTCAATACATTCAACGGCGGCGCTGTGACAAATCTCGCTCCGGATGCTTTTCTAGAACTTCTCTGCGATTTTGGACCGAGCGGCCCACGCCCGTGCCCGGTTGGCGCCATGCCGAGAGGCATTCGGGGACTCCAAGAGTAGGTGCTGGATGCCCATGAGTTGGCCCTTGAGGCTGCTGTAACGTGCGACCGCGTCCTCCTCCGCCGGGCCATGCTCACCGATCCCTTGGTTTCCTCCATTACTGACGCCGATCACATCATCGAAAAACTGCTCGCGCGAGAACAGGACGCGCTTCCCCAACGATGGTTTCGACGCGGAAGCGGAAGGGCGTCACGGTATCGACATGCGTCCTCACGACAGCACGGTGGGCACTGACGCCCTCTTTATGCGTCCAGATGCAGCGCTGCGCCCTCCCGTGCCCCTGGCGTAGGGTGTTCCGGCAAAAAAGGTAAAGGTCACCCCCTCGCAGGCGAAAAGTCGCCCCAGGATAAAGCCCTCCCTTCCTACACGCCGGCAGGCCGGCGACGTTTCACGCTCGCATGTCTTGGATGAAGGTCCAGGGCCATCGCGATTTCCGGACAGGTGAAAGGGGAATCGTATTTGGAACAGTTGATGCAGCCGCTGTATAGTTTATACATGAGCGATCTTTTTGCAACCGGCCGAAACCCAAACGGGACAAAGAAACGTGGATAAAACGTCAGGAGAATGATCCGACACGGATGAAATCCGCGCACGTGGGCAATAGTTTGCTTGACCAAGGCACGACCGATGCCAATCCCGCGTGAGCCGGGTTCCACAGCGAGCGATTTGATTTCAATGCTTGGATCCTTTGGCGCGCCGATTTCTGGCAGAATCTGCCACGAGACCGTTCCCACGACCTTCCCCTCTCGCTCCGCAACAAAAAAACGATCCACATTCTGCACGATATCACTCAGGGAGCGTCCCACCAGTTCGCGAGGATGACTTCGGATGAGCATGAAAATAGGCACGGCATCAGGAAATTTTGCGGGCCGGATATGATAGGTTCTTCTACTCATCGTGCACCGATTAGTGCGCACGGACTTCTGCGATACCATGATGGGGGAGGTAGGCGGGTTCCGTCGCGGGTGTTATTTTTTTTCCTTGGGACCCTCAGAGGCCCTTGACGTATCGTCAGCCGGCAGTTTCCGATAAAGTGTGGCCAGGCTGATCTGGAGCGCCTTAGCGGCCTTTTCCTTGTCCCCCTGTGTCATGGCCAAAACCTGCGCAAGGTATTCCTTTTCCTTGGCCCGCAGGAATGCCTTCAGAGACTTTGCCTTGACCGAGTCAAGTTGTTCCTGAGCCGCTGCCGGTTTCGAGGTCTCGACGGGTGTCGCGGCAATCTTAGGGGGGAGGACCTCCTTGGTAATTTTGTTGTCGCGGGCGAAGGTGATCGCGTGCTTAATGGCGTTTTCCAGTTCGCGCACGTTGCCTGGCCATGAATACGCTTCCAAAATGGCAGACGCTTCTGGCGTGAGAATAGGCGGAGACTGGCCAGCAGGGGTTTCCTGCCGCAGAAAGTGCGAAGCCAAGGGGAGAATATCCTCCGGTCGCTCCCGCAACGGCTTAATTTCAAGGGGGATCACACTGAGCCGGTAATAGAGGTCCTCGCGAAATTTTCCTTCGTGAATGAGTTTTTCCAGATTGGTATTGGTGGCGGCAATAACACGCACATCGATCGGAATGTTCTTGTTGCTGCCGACTCGGCGGACCTCCTTTTCCTGAAGAACGCGCAAAAATTTCCCCTGGATACTGAGGGGCATGGAGCCGATTTCATCGAGGAAAACCGTTCCCCCTTCTGCGGCTTCCAGCAGCCCTTCTTTGTTAGCCGTGGCGCCGGTGAACGCTCCCTTGACGTGTCCAAACATCTCCGACTCCAACAAAGGCTCCGGAAGGGCCGCACAATTGACGGCGAGGAAGCGTTTTTCGCGCCGCTGGCTATGAGCATGGAGGGCTCGGGCAACAAGTTCCTTTCCGGTCCCGCTTTCCCCATAAATCAATACCGCCGCATTCGTGGGGGCAACTTTTTTGATCATCTCACAGACATTCTGCATGGAACGGCTCTCGGCGACGATGTTATCCAGATGGTAGCGAGCACCAAGCTGCGCCTTGAGATCGGCGTTCTGTGCGCGAAGCTTACTGAATTCCAAGGCGCGCTGAACCGTGATAAGCAGCTCATCGACCTTGAACGGTTTGGTGACATAGTCGAAGGCGCCGAGCTTCAACGCTTCGATGGCGGTCTCCACAGAGCCGTAAGCCGTCAACATGATGACAGGCATACCGGATTTTTCCGCGTGGACGTACCGAAGAAGTTCCATTCCGTTGACGGGAGCCATGCGAATATCAGAAAGCATCAGATCAAACTCTTCGTTCACGAGAAGATCGCGGGCCTTCTCGCCGCCCAGTGCGGGCACCACCTCATAGCCTTCCGCTTTGAGAAGGGTGCTAAGAACACTCAGAATGCTTGGTTCGTCGTCAACAAGAAGAATCCGGGCCATGCCTTTTTCCCCATCATTCGTACCGCCACGTCTCGTCCATCAAAGCCATCTTTTAGCGAATCCCTTCTACGCCGTGAAAAACGTGTTTCTATCATTTCTGAGAATATAAACCCACTCGTCGGGCCAAGTAAAGGGAATTTCATCGCTCGGGGGCTCAATCCGATGCGACGCGAATAGGGTTCGGTCCTCTCGGAGGCATCGGAAATAGCAGGATACCGGGTCTTGATGCGTGGGTCGGCGTCTCCCCCTCCCCCAAAGCCGAATGTTCTACGCCTACTGCCCCATGTCCGTCCGGGGACGCGACCGAATGTCCAGGCCGCGGTTTCCTTCAGCCGCCGTCCCCCTTATCGAATCCCATAAACCCATCGAGACCCCTTGACTCACCGCATACCTTTTTGAACGATTTCGCCAATTTTGAAAACGGGGAGGAACAAGGCCACAACGATACCGCCAATCAAGACGCCAAGCACGACCATAAGAAGGGGCTCGAGAAGCGACGTAAGGCCGGCCAAGGTGGCCTCTACTTCGTCATCGTAAAAATTGGCTATATTCTCCATCATTTCGTCTATTTTTCCTGTTTTCTCGCCGGCCTGCAACATACGAACCAGCATGATGGGAAATACGGTCTGGTTCAATAGGGCATTGGAAAGCGGTTCGCCCTTTTCCAAGCAGGTTTTGCATCCCGCGATGACATTTCCAGCCACCTGGTTTCCGGTTGCACCGGCTACAATGTCCAAGGCCGTCATGACGGGCACGCCGCTTCGAATGAGCTGACCAAAGGTGCGGGCAAAGCGTGAGGCCGCCACCTTTCGGTTCAGATCGCCGAACACCGGAAGATGTAGAAGCAAGCGAGCGAGCATCAGACGACCGCCGGGCGTCGTCTTCCATTTTTTGAAACCTATGATAAACCCGACGAGGACGATGAGGACGATCAGTCCCCTTCTCCGTAGGACGTCACTCACCGTAAGAAGCAACTGGGTGAGGCGGGGGAGCTCCCCTCCCAGTCCCGTAAACATATCCCGGAAGACGGGCACCACGAAGACGATTAGCCCGGTGGCGATCGCCAGAGCCATGCACATAACGATCGTCGGATACATCATGGCTGATTTCACTCTCCGGCGCAGCTTGGCGCTCGCCTCGAGGAACCCGGCCAGCCGGGCGATCGTTTCGGCGAGCTGGCCTCCCGATTCGCCCCCACGGACCATATTGCAGTACAAATCATCGAAAATCGAAGGGAACTGACGCAGAGCGTCCGAAAAGGCCGACCCGTTTTCGATATTCCGTTTGATTTGACCGATGACGAACTTAAAGTTGGGGTTGTCGGCCTGTTCTTCGAGGGTCTCCAGCGAGGCCAGGATCGGCATCCCCGCCGAAAGCATGGCCGAAAGCTGCCGAGAAAAACCGGGCAGGGTCTTTTGCACGATCTTCTTGGCACCTGGAATTTTTTTCTTTGCGGCCGCCGCCTTGAGAGAAGGTGAGGCGGCCTTGATAGGCGTGGCTCCGCCGATCGCAGGCCGTGCAGCCGCCGCACGTGAAACAACCGGGCTCATCATGGTCTCCTTTCCGCCTTCTTTCCGTCCAGCCGGAGGATGGTTCCGGATTATCGCGAGCTGACGATTTTCAGAGCGGCCTCCAGACTGGTATCCCCGAGTCGAACTTTTTCCAGGGCTCCGATAGCCAGCGTCTTCATGCCTTTTTCGACCGCCTTATCGCGCAACACGTCGGCCGGAGCCTGTCGCATCATGAGACAACGGATATCGTCATCCACCGGAAGCACTTCCATAACAGCGGCCCGGCCACTGTACCCGATGTTATGGCACTTAGGGCACCCCACCGGCCCGTAGACCTTACACCCGTGCAACAAGGCGGGGTCCACGTGGTGGAGTTTGAGCAAATCCACGTTCAATGGCACTTCCTTTTTGCAGACGGAGCAGAGCCGGCGATACAGTCGCTGGGCCTGGGTGAGAATAATCGAGGAGGCGAGGAGAAAAGGCTCGATGCCCATATCCAGTAGCCGGGTGATCGTGCTAGAGGCGTCATTGGCGTGGATCGTGCTCAGGACAAGATGGCCGGTCAGAGCGGCTTTGATGGCAATGTCCGCTGTATCCATATCGCGAATTTCGCCGATCAATACAATGTCGGGATCCTGGCGGAGAATCGCGCGAAGCGCAGCGGCAAAAGTACACCCTGCCGCCGGCGTAATTCGCACCTGAATGATACCCGGGATTTGATATTCGACCGGATCCTCGCAGGTGACGATATTGACGTCAATTTTGTTCAATTCCTGAAGACAGGAATACAGCGTGGTGGTTTTCCCACTTCCGGTGGGACCGGTGACCAGAATGATGCCGTGCGGTTGGTTAATCGCGTACGTCAAAGCCGCATGCGCCCGTTCGTCGAGATGTAGGGCGGAGAGGCTCGGGAAAAGCGCATTTTTGTCGAGAAGACGCATCACAACGCGGCCCCCGAAAATCGTCGGCAACACACTGACTCGGATATCCACCACGCGGTTCAGGGTGGTAATTCGGAACCGTCCGTCCTGTGGCAAACGTTGTTCGCCGATATCGAGATCGGCAAGAATTTTGACCCGGGAGATAATGGCCGATTGGAGGCTCTTCGGAAGGTGCGGGCGCTCCACGAGTGTGCCATCAATACGATAGCGGAGACGTACAAAGTTCTCCTGAGGTTCAATGTGAATATCGTTGGCACCGAGCCGAACGGCCTCGATGAGAATCATATTGACCATGCGAATCACGGGTTGATCGGCGGCACTCTGCATCATGTGTTCAAGGCTTTCCGCCTCGGCCTCCTCCCTTACCCCGCTCATTTCGACGTCTTGCGCGGACGATTTCATCACCTCCTCCAAGTCCAGAGAGAGCCCTTGATCGGCAGTCGCCCGTCGCACGGCATTGACGATGTCGTTCTCGCTGGCGACAAGCGGAACAATGGTCATACCGGTAAGGGTATGCAATTCGTCCATGGCCAGAATGTTAAACGGATCTCCCATGGCCACCGTAAGCGTCTTGCCGATGTGCGCGACGGGCATAATCTTATGCTTCGTCAGAATATCTTTTGGAATCCGGTCAAGGAGATGCGGGTCAGGTGTGAAGTGCGCCAGCGAGATGGGCGGGATATCGAAATATTCCGACACGGCCAGAGCGAGATCGTCGGGGGAGACAAGGTGTCTTTCGAGCAATTCCTGTTCGAGCAAAACGCCGCGATTGAGCGCTTCCAGTTCGGTCTGGCGCAACACTTCGGGATTAACGAGGTTACGACGAATCAGAATGTCTGCTAATTTGTTGTGGCGACCTCGTGTCTCCGTCTCCATATGCCCTACTCCCCACCGCCCGTGATACTTAGGGCCGCCTCTAGGCTGGTTATCCCCTCGCGGACCTTATTCAGTCCGATATCCTTGAGCGTGAGCATACCCTTCCCTTTGGCCAGGATAAGCAATTCCTTGGCACTGAGGCCCTTGATGATGCCCTCACGGAGTTCTCGATCCACGGGCAGCACCTCCATGATAGCCATCCGCCCTTTGTAACCGCTGCCGCGACACCGCGCACAGCCATCCGCCACATATGTGGTGGCTCCGTCGAAAAATGACGGCGCAATGCCATAGGCCTGCAGCATGTTCATCGGCAGCTCGGTCGCCGGTTTCTTGCAGTTGGGGCAGAGCTTACGCAGAAGACGTTGCGCCTGTGCAAGGATCAGTGCGGAGGAAAGAAGAGAGGGTTCCACGCCCATGTCCACCATGCGAGTCACCGCACTGGGTGCGTCGTTGGTGTGCAAAGTGCTGAGCACCAAATGGCCCGTCAGCGCGGCCTTGATGGCGATATCCGCCGTTTCATTATCGCGGATTTCACCCACCAAAATAATGTCCGGACTCTGCCGGAGTACCGCGCGAAGCGCCTCGGCAAATGTCAAGCCGATAAACGAATTGATCTGGACCTGGTTGATGCCCGGAAGTTGGTATTCGACAGGGTCTTCGCATGTGATGATATTCACATCCGGTTGGTTGAGCTCCATGAGACAAGAATACAGAGTCGTCGTTTTTCCGCTTCCGGTTGGCCCTGTCACCAGAATGATTCCGTTCGGTTCAGAAATCGCCCGGCGCATCGCCACGTAGGCCCCCTCATCCAACCCAAGCGCGACAAGATTCGGGAAAAGAGCCGCTTTGTCCAGAATCCGCATGACCGTTTTTTCCCCGAAAATCGTTGGCAGCATGTTCACCCGCAAATCCACTTCCTTACCGAGCGCGCGGATCTTGATGCGTCCATCCTGAGGAATCCGATGTTCCGCAATATCCATCCCGGACATCAGCTTGAGCCGGGAAATGATGGCCCCCTGAAGATTTTTGGGAGGTCCGGCCACCTCTGTGAGAGCGCCATCGATCCGGTAACGCAACCGGAAGGCCCGCTCCTGTGGTTCTAAATGAATGTCGCTTGCATTCTGGCGTAACGCCTCCACCAAAATCATGCTTACCATGCGAACAACCGGTGTCCCTTCCGATCGCTGCAGAAGGGTTTCAATGGAGTCGTCCTCCTCTTCGTGGACCTTCTGATGGACAATTTCCTGTTCCGCATCGCTCTCCTCCACGATTTTTTGGAAGTCCATCTCCTGCGGCGTCTCCGGGAAGGCGCGTTCGAACACCCCGGCCACTTCCTTTTCCGCGGCCACTAAGGGCATAATTTCCAACCCCGTCTGCATGTGCAATTCATCACGGGCGATCAGGTCGAATGGATCAGCCATCGCCACGGTCAACAGGCCTCCGATCTTCGCAAGCGGAACCATGTGGTGACGAACCAAAAGATCGCGGGAAACAGATTCGAGCAATTCGGCGGGCGGCGTAAAATGAGCCAACGAAATCGGCGTCAGGCCAAGATATTCCGCAAAGGCCAACGTCATGTCGCATGGGGGAATCAGATTTTTCTCCAACAGGTGCTTTTCAATACGCACACCTGCCGTGGCAGCCTCCTTTTCTGCCGCAGCGAGGGTTGCCTCGTCGATCACCCCTCGCCGAAGGAAAATATCCGACATCTTGGTGACTGGCATGACTTCCAATGACTCTACCGAATGAAAAGGCGATCCAACGATTCGTGTTGCGGCCCAAGCAGACTCCCCGTGACGGAGGTTTTCACGCCCGCTTGCATGTGAATCACCGATTGTGGAACCGCCTCAAAAGATCCCATGCTGTACGATAGTGTGCCACAACACATCGGAGCTGACAATTAGGAAAAACCACCCGCTCCCATGTTCGAAACGTATGATCGTGGAAGGCTCGGGACACATCCCCCCCAGCGGCCCGATCACAGCGGCAACCGGCCGACCCGGGCGGTGAAAAATTTCCCGCCGCTACACCAAACGTTGACGTTTCCGGCGTAGCGCCGATACCTTCTGTCTCCACCCGCATTGCAAATTGTTCTTCCCCAATCACCGATAAAACGGTAGAGTGCCTCAAAAAATACCCCCGAATGGGTGAATGTGACCGCTTGGTTTTTGTTCACTCGCTCATTCATCCGTCGCTGCCTTTCTGAAAAGGGTCTGGACGCTGAGTAAATGCCATGCTGATTCGCTTGATAAGCACGGTCATGCTCCTCCTATACGGTGTTGCCACCTTGGGATTGCTTGTCTACGGCCTGAACTGCTATGTCATGTTGATCCTTTTTGCACGAAAAGGACGCGAGGCGCTCTCCGCCCGAAAGGAACTCCAACGGCGACGGGGAAATGCTCCCCCGAAAAGCATAGACCTGCCTATGGTCACCACCCAGATCGCCGTGTACAACGAGATCAATGTCATCGAACGAATTATGCGCGCAGCCTGCGCAATGGAATACCCCGCCGATAAGCACGAGATTCAGGTTCTTGATGACTCAACGGATGAGACCACCGAACTCGCCATCCGGCTGGCGGATGAATTACGACAGGCCGGGCACGACATCCGTGTGATTCACCGCCGGGATCGCCGCGGTTTCAAGGCCGGCGCCTTGCAGGAAGGTCTGCAGCAAGCGCGCGGAGAGTTCCTTGCGGTTTTTGACGCCGATTTTGTCCCGCCAAAGGAGTTTTTGCTTTCCATGATACCTTTTTTCCTTGAGGACAAGGGGCTTGGTTTTGTCCAAGCACGTTGGGGGCATTTAAATAGAGACGCTTCGCTTTTGACACGGGCTCAGTCCGTAGGGATTGATGGCCATTTTCTTGTGGAACAGATTGCGCGATGCTGGAATCGCCTATATATGAACTTCAACGGGACAGCCGGAGTCTGGCGCCGACAGGCCATTCAAAGCGTCGGAGGCTGGCAGTGGGATACCCTGACGGAAGACCTCGACCTTTCCTACCGCGTTCAACTCGCCGGGTGGAGAACTCTCTATTTGCCCGATGTCGTCGTCCCTGCGGAGTTACCCGAAGATGTCCGCGCCTTTCGCACCCAACAATTTCGTTGGGCAAAGGGATCCATCCAAACGCTCATCAAGCTGTTCTGTCCCCTCATTCGCTCTCCCATTCCCCGGTTCAAAAAGCTACAGGCGTTGCTCCATATGGGAGGATATCTGGTTCACCCTATGATGTTGACGCTTTCCCTCCTTGCCCTTCCGGTCTTATGGGCTACGGCGGATGTGCGGATTGGTCCCTTTTGGGGTATTCTGCTCTGCCTTCCGCTCTGCTTGTCCACCATCGGCCCCAGCATGTTGTACGTCACAAGCCAAAAAGTTGCGTATCGCGATTGGATGCGACGGGCTTCCCTCCTGCCTTTTCTCCTTCTCGTGGGCGTGGGACTGGCCCTGTCTAACACCCATGCCATCCTGGAGGCAATACTCGGAAAACGGAGCACGTTTCTTCGCACCCCCAAACGCGGGAATACCCCTATCAAACAGTATCGGATGCCGTTCCCGGGGGTTGCCATATTCGAAATGGCTTTGGGGGCCTATAGCCTATGGACGTTCTTCGAATACATTTATGCGGGTAAAATGGCCGTCGCTCCTTTCCTTGCGCTCTATGCGGCCGGTTTTCTCTTCATGGGCTTCCTCACCGCGGCTCACGAACTTCTCTATCCCTCCCGAGCGTGCTAGTCTGCATCCCAAAGGAAAGGATCCCGCGTTTCTGTTCCCAGCGCTTTTTTCTCTTTTCTATGAGATTGTTTCTGTTACCCTCCACTCCGCTTGTCCTTGCCACTCCTCGCGCCCATCGTCTATCGGCTAGGACATCAGGTTTTCATCCTGGTAAGCCGGGTTCGACTCCCGGTGGGCGCGCCCTGGCAGGCAACCTCACGCTGTCCGCTGGATTCTCGCAAAGGCGCCCCCTACTCGTTCTGCCGCTAGGGGCCAGGCCCGCGGGATCACCGGAAACCAACGCGGGATCCGCTTACGTTGGAAATCGCGGGCACCTTTCGGCTGTACCCTGCAGGAGAAGGAGGCGCCCATAGCGGGCCGGACAAAACGAAACGGAAGTGCGTGACCATGATGGCACGCCGGTCCAACAGGCGTTTCCGGATTCCCTCCGTTCTTCGCGTCACGCCCTTTCAGGCGCAGGTCTATGAGGCGGTCAAACGGATTCCACGCGGTTGGGTCAGCACCTATCACCTCGTGGCAAAAGCCATTGGGTGTGGCTCAGCCCAGGCGGTCGGGCAAGCCCTTCGCGCCAACCCCTTCGCGCCGCACGTTCCGTGCCATCGGGTCATCGCCTCCAACGGGACGCTCGGCGGATTCCGGGGTTCCCGCCATGCCGCTGCTTGCCAACGCAAACGGCAGCTCCTGGCGCAGGAGGGAATTCTTTTCCGCCAGGGGCGGCTAGCGGACCCGACGCGGATTTTCACGTTTTCGACATTTCCTTCCTCCGCGTCGTCGGCGGAAAAGTCCTCCAAGAAAAAGCATGCCCGCCGATGGCCACTGCATCGGCCTCCCGCTGGACGACCCGAGGAAACGGACCGCCACCCCCTATCATGACACGGTCTGATTACGAGGCCGGTGCATCCCTTTTGTTTTGTTCCGCACCGCCAAGCGTTGATCGGTCATCCATTTCCGGCGCACGCCGGCAGGTGGTCACACGAAGCAATGCGGGCCAGTACTCCCGTGTGTACACGTAAGCAGAAATTCCGTTGAGGACAAACGAAACGATCTCAAAGCCGTACACCACCCACGGGGGGAAAAACTGGATAGGGGCAGGGGCCGCCTCGTAATAATAAATGGCCCAGATCAGCGGAAGATTGACGCATGTTCTTGCTTTCCCTGACCAGTTGGCAGCGCCGTGGGTATGGTAGAGAGAACCAATCGACCGCAGAAAAGAAACCCACTGATCACGAGCGAGAAGGAAAAGGGTGAGAATCAGTAATGCAGCGGCGTGCCGAGTGTGGCCTGTCCGGCTCGCAAGGTAGACCAGGAGGGGAAGAGTGGAGAGGTAGAAAAACTTGTCCATCAAGGGGTCCGCCTGCGTGCCGAAGACCGTCACAACATCCCACCGCCGCGCCAAATACCCGTCGCACAGGTCAGTAAGGGCCGCAAGCGCCAAGGCCACCAGCGCCGCAAAGAACCAACCGATCCCCCCCCTCCCGTCATACACCATGGCGCACGTGAAAAAGACCAAAACGAAAGGAACACGAGCCAACGTTATCAGGGTGACAAGACGCAGTCTGGCCCTGCCCCTCATGGAGTATCACTGTCCAACCTGGTAGCGCACAAACCGCCGGACCGTGAAGGTGTCATTCAATTCCCGGCCTTTTTGAGCCAAGAGGTCACCCACTGACTGTCGTGGTTCGCGAACGAATGGCTGACAAACCAGGCAGGTCTCCTGGTAGAATTTCTGGAGTTTCCCCGCAACAATTTTTTCCGTAACAGCCGGAGGTTTACCGGTCACCTGCTTTTGATAGATCTCCCGTTCTGCCTGGACGACCTCGGTAGGGACGGTGTCCGGAGAAATGTACAGAGGGTTACTCGCGGCGACCTGCAAAGTCAGGTCATGGAGAAGCGTCGTAAAGGTAGGATGCGTTGCTGTTGTGGCACGGGTACAACCGAGTTCCACCAAGACACCCACCTTCCCGCCCAGGTGAATATACGCATCCAGCGCGCCGGGTTGCTGAAGCCGATAGCGAATATTCCGCCGAATCGCAAGATTCTCGCCAATTTCAGCGATCTTCTCGGCCAAGACCTCACGGAGGCGTTCTGCGACGGGCTCATCGGTTGTGCAGGCCTCCTCGGCTACCCTCTTCACGAATGCCGCAAAACATGCGTTGCGCGCCACAAAATCCGTCTCGCAATTGACTTCCACAAGAGAACGAATGTGACCATCCGCCGTGACAGCGGAGGCAATCAGCCCTTCGTTGGTCGCTCGGTCGGCCCTTCGCGCCGCAACCGCAAGTCCCCGCTCGCGCAGGAGCCGCGTGGCACGCTCGATATCGCCATCCGTTTCTTGGAGAGCCTTTTTGCATTCCATCATGCTGACATGGGTGGCCTCTCGAAGTTGTTTGACCAGTTCCGCACGGATCTCTGCCATGGTACGTATCTCCTAGGGATTGAATCGCGAGGGTCACCCTCTGTTTTTCCCAGGACGGGCAAGGGGAGCCTTGCTAGAGGATTTTCGGTGCGTCTTGATGGGTTCTTCGTTTTCCATCATTTCGCCTTCTGTGGCCACAGTCCCCCGAGAGACCGCGGCTGGAGTCGTGACGGGTGAGGGCTTCGTCCGGGCATCCCGTTTGCGGCCTGCTGGCTTTCCCTGGGCTTCGTCCTCTAAGGAGGTGGCCGCTGGTGTGCCGGTGGTGGCTGCCACCTTGCTGACTTCCTGGGCGGCTATGGCCAGGCGGGAAGCCCGCCCTTTTCGAATCGCACAGGCCAACGCCCCCGCAATTAAACTGATCCCACGGATGGCGTCGTCATTTCCGGGAATAGGGTAGTCGATTCCATCCGGAGCCCCGTTGGTGTCTATCAATGCGATCAAGGGAATACCCATGCGCCGAGCTTCTCGCACGGCATTGGCTTCCCTATTGACGTCCACGACGAAAACAGCCCCAGGAGTTTCTGTCATGGTCACGAGACCGGAAAAATTTCGCCGAAGTTTATCCCGTTCACGCCGAAGTCGGGACGCCATTTGTTTGTTCATCGTTTCAAGTTTTTTGCTTCTCTCCATCTCCTCAAGATCCAGCAACCGCCGGACCCCCCGGAGAATCGTAGCGGTGTTGGTCAGAGTCCCTCCCAACCACCGTGTTGCTACATAGGGCTGTTCCAACGAAACGGCCACATCCTTGATCACCTGCTGTGCTTGTTTTTTCGTTCCGACAAACAGGATCGTTTTCCCCGCGGAAACTGTTTGTTCCGCAAATTCCAGAGCCGCGCGCAGTTGGGCCAATGTCTGGGCCAAATCGATAATGTGAATTCCGTTTCGTCGGCCGAAAATGTATCGCTTCATCTTCGGATTCCAGCGTCGAGTCTGATGCCCGAAATGAAGACCTGCCTTCAGAAGATCCTGGATCGTAATAGATTCTGCTGCCACGGCCAGAGCCGCATTTGTCTCGTCGAACCCAGCAGAATGGGGAAGTGCAGAAAAAGAAAAAGGATCGTTACCTGAACATTCCGAAGCCACAGGCCACTCCTTTCCTGGTACGCTGGGCGCCGCCTCAGACGGCAAAAGGCGTACAATCCGCTTTGGCCTCCTGCTGTGGCATCAGAGAGGCGCTCGCTTCCGTTCCCACATGCGTGCTTCCCACGCGAGTTGGAACCCACTCGGCACGAGACGGTACCAGATTCATGTTCGCGTACAAGAGAAAACCGCAGGGAAAAAGCATACGCGGGGAATCCACAAGGAAAAAACTGTACGTGGGGTTGTCTTGAACTACCTTGTCAACCGGCGCATCACTTCCGGATTCCTGTCCCCGCTCGCCGAATTCTCAATGGCTTTCGCCACTTCCCGTCGATGCATGCCTCACGGATGGCGGGCCACATCAAGACACAGAAGTGTTTTGGAATCGCGCAGCAGAAGTTTCCCCCCTGCCAGCGCCATCGGCGCCCAGGCATCCCGCCCCTCCATCACCTTTGCCCGAGCCAGTACCTGAAACTGGTCCGTGTCAACACGTGCAAGGGTTAACGTGCCCCAATCGTCGAGGATCAACAGTTTGTTGTCGGCTACCAGAAAGGGGCCGAGCCCGAACCGATAGTCGGATCCGCTGGTCCAAACCACCTCCCCGTCCGGGCTCAGACACACGAGTTGGCACCGCCGCGCTCCGGCATCCCGCGGGAGGATACCGAACAAGCACCCTCGATAGAAAATGGGCGTGTGCTGCTCGCAGGCAAAAACGCTCCGATCGAGTCGATACAGGGGAGTCACGCGAAAACCGTGAGTCTCGTCCTGCACGCGGAGCAACATACTGCCGCGTCCATACCCCGCGGTCAGAAATAGGCGGCCGTCGCCCAGCGAGACGGCAGAAGGAACCTGAATGGCATTGTTCCAGGCCTCTGTCTCCCACGCTACGCGTCCCGCCTGAGGCCCGTCCGCAAAAACACCTACCACACCGCCGAGAGCCGGATACACCCAAAACCGATGGGTTCCTCGTGTCATCGGCATCACCGACGCATGCGACATTTTCCATCCCCGGGGATTGGGCGTCTCCCAAAGAACACGACCGGTCGCACACTCCACTCCCATCAGCAGGGCCCTCCCCGCCGGAGCAAAAACCGCCACATCGTCTTCGATCACGGGACACTGTCCGGTATACCAAAGTGGCTCTTCTGTTCCCCAATCGCGAACGAGATCCATACCCCAGAGAAAATCGCCGCTGATGGCGTCTGCGCACAGAACGTGGCACCGCGGCCCTATTGTGACCACATACCGATCCGTCACAGCCGGCACGGTTCGCGATATGCCATGGTTGCGCTTGATCGGTACACGATACCACCGCCGCCAAATTTCTCGTCCATCCGCCAACGACAGACACCGTAACGTATCGGCGCCTATCCGCTCATCGTAATCCAAAAGGTAAACACGGCCGTTTCGAACCGCTGGACCCGCATGCCCTTCGCCGAGCGGGACAGACCACAAAACAGGCGGCCCGTTGTCCGGCCACGATTCAGCCAGGGAAACAGAAGGGGCCGCGATATTGTCATACCCCGTACCGCGAAAGCGCGGCCAGGCGCCATCCTTTTCGCCCGGAAACCCTTCCCCTGCACGAAAACCACCGTGCATATCCACCCGTCCCGGCTCGATGGCACGCGCTCGCCTTTCTGTGCCGTCCTGCCCGGGGACTCTCTTCACAACACGAACAGACGGCGCCTCTTCAACCCAAAAAAGAAGCGCCCAAACGCCGGCGACGGCAAAGCTGCTCGTGGCGATAATGGGGATAAAACGTTCGATCACGTTCGTGGGCAAGGGGATGGCGCGGCGACGTTTTTCTTCTGTGCCCTCGGTGCCCGAGGATGCATCCACGGGCACCCATCCTGTTGCGCGCATCGCGCGCAACAGGTAACGCGGGAAAGCATCGGAAGAAGGATAAATCCGTCCACAACAAAGGCGGCCAAGGTACCCAGCAAGGCCCCTGAAAAGACGCTCCGGAGCCTCACACCACCGATGAGTAAGGGAACAAACCAAAGGGGCACAATGAGGGGAATACGTCGTCGGAATTCGGCACCAAATCGCCCATCCGTTCGGCGCTTTGTGAGCCGGGCCGACAGTACACCGTACCCGCAGGGACACCGCCGTGTGCCGTGAAATCGGCAGTGCGGACAGAGAGAAAGAAGGATCCACAGCGCCGATAGTCCACCGCAGGCAAGATAGGTAATGGTCGCTACCGCACGCAGGCTTGGGTCGTGGAAACTCAATCCCAACACCCCTGCGCCAAGGATCACCATGGACGCAAACGGCAGATTGCCTGCCACAATCTGGCGCACGGACAGATCGCCCGACGATCCGGAATCCGTTTCCGGTGGCATTTCCTTCCCGCACATGCAAAGCATTATCGCGTTTCACGCCCGCAAAGCAAGCGTGGAGTCAGCTCCGGACATCGCCTCATGGCTCCTCCCAATCCGTCTCCGGGCATGCCGCGCCGATCCCGTCTTGCGCACTAACGCGATCGAAGATGGAAAAGAGATGCGTCGGAAGCCTCCTTGGAACGGCCGACTTCTGTTCCCAACCACTGGCTGCCGTACTGCGCGTCGGGAGGAAAGTTACCCTTGGCGTTTCCCTTTCACAATCCTTGCGCGGGTCGCCCCAAGAACGATCCTGGTTCGAGAATACCGAGCCGTAACGTCAACATATTCCTTTTGTTGTAAATCCGTCGCCTGCACGCCGTCACATGACGGTGTGCAGGCCGTAACTGCAAAAGCTTTTTCGCAGTTTGCCTCCGGCGACACACGGTTCTTCCCTGATTTGCGAGTCGCGCACGAACGGTAGGTCGTGCGGACGGCGCTTTGGACGACCTGTGGGCGACAGTCCGGTTTCATGCCATGATCCCCCGCCATCCCGCGCTGCGTGACACCGCGAGACGATCCCTCAAGCCGGCACCAGGGGCTCGGCCGCTCGCTTGCGGTTTTTATCCGCAGTCCATGGGCAGAACGGGTTCGCTTGACAAACGAGCCGAAAATGCTAACGTCACACGGTTCATCGCTCACGCAGAGTGCCCACGATGAAACGAACGTATCATCCGTCACAAAAAAAGCGCCGCCGGAAAATCGGATTTCGTGTCCGGATGGCAACGCGAGGCGGACGGAAGGTTCTCCAACGGCGTCGACGCAAAGGGCGCTATCGGTTGACGATTTAGTGCTGTCCGCCGCGTCGGCACATACGGAGAGCGGTAGAAAAGGGAGGGGTTTCAAGGCGGCGGATCATGGGGTCACACTATGGTCTGAGCCGTGCACAACGGCTTATTCGGACGTGCGAGTTTCAGGAGATTTTTGCCAACGGAGAGCGGTGGGATGGCTCCTTGCTAACGTTATGGGTCCACCGCTCAGCCGATGCTTCGCTTCGGCTGGGCGTGATCGCAAGTCGCCGAGCATTCCCTCGGGCGGTGGATCGCTCACGGGCCAAGCGCCTACTGCGGGAAGCTTATCGATTGAACCGATGTCGTTTGGCGTCCGGTGCCAATGTGATACTGATCGGGCGTAAAGGCCTTGTACATGCGTGTCGGCAGGATGTGGAAAAGGATTTTTTAGCGGTCGCTCAAAGGGCAGGCCTTCTTCAGGAGGTATCCCCGAGTATATGATGGCTGCGCTGATGGTTACAACTATCCGGGCTTATCAGACTATCCTTTCCCCTTTTTTAGGTCATTGCTGCCGATTTCATCCCTCCTGTTCGGACTACTGGATTCTCGCCATCCGCCGGTACGGCTGCGGGAAAGGCCTCACACTTGGAATCCGGCGCCTTTTACGGTGCCATCCCTTTCACCCCGGTGGACTTGATCCTGTTCCTGATTCGATGGCATCCGGCCGCCGTGTGCACCGCGCCTGCCGTACGCACGGGGAGACAGGGGGGACAGACATGCCCTGACCGAGGAGTCGATACGATGAATCGTCAGGAGACGATCATAGTGGCGCTACTTTTCTTGACTTTGCTCGTCTGGATGTTCGTTCAACATCAGCAGGCGGCGGTAGACCAGCGCATGCGGCGAGAGGCCTGGCAGCACCAGCAACGGGTCATGGCCGAACGCTCATCCCGCCACACCGGCAGCACTCCATCGGAAAAGCCCACAGAGGGGCTTCGTGCGCGCGTGTCCGACAGTGATACGTCTCCTTCATCCGCACACGATCCCATCCCCGCCCATCCACGCCCGGAAAAACGGCTTACGCTGTCCAATCGTGAGGTCACTCTCGTCGTGAGCTCGCGAGGTGGCGGTATTGTCGAGGTCGTTCTTCCCCAATACCGCGAGAGGATCGAGGAAGGGAGCGGCCCGATGCGTTTTGATTTTTCTTCTCGAAATGCCTTGGCGGTGGAGGGTATTCCCGGATTATCTAGCCATGACGACCTGACGCTGACGGGAGGTGGCACGACCGGTGTTGTGACGGGGGTTCTGGGAGAGGGACTCACGTGGGTCCGTTCTTTACGGTTGGAGACGCCGTACCGGCTTGTTGTCGAAGACGCCTTTGTGAACGGTGGCGACACTCCGGTCCGTGTGCCGGCCCACTACGTCACGCTGGGTCTTATGCAGGCCTCGGCGACGGCGATTCCGAGCGACGCGGGACTGTATCTGGAAATTGATGTCCATCCTGCCCGCGCGGAACATCGTGCTGCAACGTACGGCACCCAATACTTTTCCGAATGCTTTGGGGTACGATCGTCGTTCTTCGGATGTGCGCGCCCGAATGTGACGGGTCTTCCCGTTCAGGTCGGCCCTCTGCGTCACGATTTAGCGGTGGATTGGCTGGCCGTCAAAAACCGATTTTTTGTTCAGCTTCTCTACGCGACAGGCGGCAGCATGGCCTACCGATTGTATGCGGTACGCCATCCGCAGGCACCAGGTTTCGCATTGCAGGCTATCGGGGCGGACCTTGCCTTTGAGCCGTTAGAACTGCCTCCGGGAGGCGAGACGCGTCGGATGATGAGCTACTACATTGGGCCGAAGAAGTATGATTGGTTGAAGCAGCTCGGACACCATCAGGATGGAATCATGCTTAAGGCGTGGCCGGGGTTTGGATGGTATCGCGGGCTATGTGCCGCGGTTCTGTGGTCGCTTAATAGGCTGTATGATGTATTCCGTAACTATGGGGTAGCCATCATTGTGGTGACGATTCTGGTGCGATTGATTTTTTGGCCGGTCACGCATCTGAGCACTCAAAGCATGAAACGGATGCAGGCGCTTCAACCTCAAATCAAAGCGCTGCAGCGACAGTACGCCGACAGCCCTCAAAAAATGCATCAGGAAATCATGGCGCTGTACAAGGCGCACAAGGTCAACCCGATGGCGGGGTGCCTTCCCATGCTGGTTCAATTGCCTGTATTTGTCGCTCTATTCAACGTGTTGCGGAATGCCGTTGAGCTACGGTTTGCGCCCTTCCTGTGGATCGCGGATTTGAGCGAACCGGAAGGCCTCCTCAGCGGAAAGATTCCCCTCGTGGGAGAATTCAATATTTTGCCTCTGCTGATGACGGCCACCGCGTTTCTCCAAAACCGTCTCACCCCGACCAGCGCCGATCCCCAGCAAAAAGCCATGTCCACCCTTATGCCGGTCATGATGCTCGTATTTTTTTACCGGATGGCTTCCGGTCTTGTCCTCTATTGGACAGTGAGCCAGATTCTGGCCATTTTGCAGCTCCTCTGGCAGCGCAGACGGCGATCGGAAGGCGCGTCCGGTTGAGGGAAAAACGCGCGATGTTTTTGCGTCATGGCAGAGGAGGAAGAAACAGGAGATGAACCGGAGCGCTCTCCAGTTGCTCATGGGCATGGCCTACGTCTCGCCATGCGAAAAAGCGGATTCCTCCTCCGGTTTCAGCTCGCGCATGAGCAGAGCGGAGACGGCATCGCGAGGTGGCTTGTTTTCGTAGAGAATGGCATACACCTCGTCGATAATCGGAACCTCCACGTTTAATTCCCGTGCGAGATCCCTGGCGATGGGGCAGTTCCAGATGCCCTCGGCCACCTGTCTCATGCTCGCCACAATATCCTGCAGCTTTTCCCCCTTGCCGAGACGTTCCCCGACCCCCCGATTACGGCTCCATCGGCTGGTGCACGTGACGATGAGGTCTCCCATGCCGCTGAGGCCGTAAAACGTTGCCCGCTGGGCGCCAAGAGCGCAGCCGAGGCGTGTTATTTCGGCCAGTCCCCTTGTGATAAGGGCGGCGCGGGTATTATCGCCGAATCCCAAACCGTCGCTGACACCTGCAGCAATGGCGATGACGTTTTTCAGGGCACCACCGAGTTCTACGCCGGCGATGTCGCAGGAGGTATAGACCCGAAAGCTGGGATGCGAAAAAACGTGTTGCAACTCGGAGGCGATGTGTTCATCGGCGGAAGCCAGGACGGCTGCCGTGGGCATTTTCCGAGCGACCTCCGGCGCCAAGGTGGGACCGGAAAGCGCGCACATATCCGTTCTGTTCAAAAGCTCCTCGGCCACCTCGCTCATGCGTCCGCCGGTTTTCTCGTCGAAACCTTTAGTCACGGTAACCACACGGGTTTCGCGCGGTGTCAGAGGCACAAAAGCGCACAGAACATCGCGAAAGTATCGGCTCGGAATGGCCAGTATTGTCACGTCGGCATCACGGACCGCCTCGTTGCGATCAGAGGTCCACCGGATGGTGGGGGGGAGAGGAACACCGGGAAGGTAGGTCTTGTTCTCGCCGGTCAACCGAATGGATTCGATGATCTCGTGGAATGGGCCCCAAACCGTCACCGCATGGCCGTTCTCCGCAAGAAGCAAGGCTAAGGCTGTTCCCCAACCTCCGTCTCCCAGAATGGCGATGCGCCGTTGCATTTTTCCTGTCCGTCAGGTATCGCGAGTCGGTTGGCGTTTGCGACCCAACGTGAAACGATGTTCCGTGCCGTTCAGAAGTCGGCCTATGTTGCTGGCATGACGTGCGATGACCAACAAGGAGAGGATAGTGAACGTGGCCGGAACGACAAGGCCTTCCCGTGGACGGATCGGCGGAATCCAAACAGACACCGCGACAGTAGCCGCTGCGGCCAGCGAGGCCAGGGAAACATAGCGCCCGATAGCGAAAACAACGAGCCACACGATCAAACCCATAGCGACGGGCTGCCAGGCAAGGGCGAGTAAGGCACCGGTACTGGTGGCCACCCCCTTGCCGCCTCGAAAACCCAAATAGACAGGCCAGTTGTGCCCTACGATGGCTCCTGCCGCGCAGATCATGCGTGCGGTATCGAGCGGGAGAGGGTTGCCGAGACGTGTCCCAAGCGTGGGAAACCAGTAGGCGGGAATAAAGCCCTTGGCGGCATCGGCTACAAAGCAGAGGAGGCCCAGCATCCGGCTGACGCAGCGAAACACGTTCGTGGCACCGACGTTTCCGCTGCCGACCGTTCGGATATCCACGCCCTTAGCCTTGGCGAATACGTAGGCAAAGGGGATAGCGCCGAGAAAATAAGACAGACCGAATCCGCACGCGGCGTAGATAAGTGCCTTCATACCGATCCTGCGGCAGAGAATAGACGACTTGTTTCGGAAAGGCACGTAAATTCGCCGTACGGGCCAGTTGTCTCCCCATGACCCTGAACTTGGCCTGATGCCGCGGCGTGCCGTCTCTTCCGCCGGGGAGGACTTCCGAAAGATACGCTCGACAGACGAGTGCGCTTTCGTTACCTTTCCGCTTCCGGTCCGCAATGGAATATCCCGGCGGACAAACCGGACGAACGGCGGCAGAGCCGGTAGGAGTGAAAGACCCATGCCGAAGCAGAAGACATGCAAGTCACTAGCCAAGCGTATTCGCATCACGGCGAGCGGAAAGATTCGGCATTTCGGCGCCGGACGGCGGCACTTGCTGGCCGCGAAATCGCGTCGCCGGAAGCGTCGGTTGCGACGTTCTCAAATCCTCCCGCCTTGTGAAGCGAAACGATTGTCGCGGCTCCTGGGTTGATACTCGGGTGCCATTCCGGCAAGGAGTGTCCTATGCCACGTGCCACGAATGCGCCTGCCTCACGGAGAAGAAGGAAACGGCGTCTGGCGCTCGCGAAAGGATTTCGCGGCGCGCGTAGCAAACACTTTCGACAGGCCACCGAAGCTGTGGATCGCGCCATGCGTTTGGCCACGATTCATCGCCGTCTTCGGAAACGGCAGTTTCGAGCGTTGTGGACCGTCCGTCTTTCGGCGGCGGCTCGGGCTTGCGGCCTTCCCTACGGCCGGCTGATCGAGGGGCTCACACGGGCTCACGTTGTGTTGAACCGCAAGATGCTTTCGGAGATCGCCATTCATGACCCAGACGGTTTTCGTGGCATTGTGGAATTGGCTCACGCGCATTTAAACCGTCCCGGGCATGCTGCCGAAACGGCCGGGTAAACCGACTACGACCAGGCGGACCAGTTCCGTGTTCGTGCTGTCGCCTCTTAGAAAAACTTTTTTTGTTTCGGTCCGCGTTCATGCGGGCCTCTCCCAGATGTGCGATGGCGGATTGCTCCTCTTCGCCTGTTGTGGGTGAAGGCGAAGACGCGCGGTCGTGATCCTGCGGTGAGACGGGGCGTCGGCGTGGGCGGCGTGGGAGGCAGGCGAGGCTTTTTTGATCATGACTGCCCATGACATTCGTCGGCACAAAGAGCAGGCGCTTGCCCGCATTGCCTGTGCACCGGATGGGCCGGCGCTGGAAGCCCTGCGTATTGAGTATGTGGGTCGCAAAGGGCTTCTTCCACGAATTATGCGTGAACTCGGCACGCTGCCCGAGTCGGAACGAGCCAACGCCGGGCGGGAAGCCAACGCTTTCAAGAAGGCGATACAGGAAGCGTTGGAGCGCCGCCGGTCCGAACTCGCCTCGGTGATGTGCGCCTCCTGCGCGGAACCTCTGGACGTCACCGTTCCGGGACAGTGGCGCGGGGTTGGCGCCTGGCATCCGATCAACCTGATCATTCGTGACGTTGTGCAGATTTGCGCCCGGATGGGGTTTAGGGTGGCCGATGGCCCAGACGTGGAAACGAAATATAACAATTTCGAAGCGCTCAACACCCCCGATCACCATCCCTCTTTGGACGCCCGCGATACGTTCTGGCTGGCAACAGGGCAATGCTTACGAACGCATACCTCGCCTGTGCAGATTCGCGTCATGTCGCGCACGCCGCCACCTGTGCGTGTCGTGATTCCAGGGCGTTGTTACCGGCGGGACACGACCGATGCGACCCACAGCGCCAATTTTCACCAGATTGAAGGGCTGTATGTCGATCGAAATGTTTCCATGGCTGAGCTGAAAGGCACCCTGGCTTATTTGGCGCGCGAGTTGATGGGACCGTCCGTGCGCATTCGTTTCCGGCCACACTTTTTCCCTTTCACGGAACCGAGTGTGGAGTGCGATTTTTCCTGCCACGTCTGCGGCGGTTCCGGGTGTCGCGTCTGCAAACAGAGTGGCTGGATCGAAATTGCCGGGGCCGGCATGGTGGACCCGCGCGTCTTCCAACAGGTTGGCTATGACGCGGAACGCTATACGGGGTTTGCGTGGGGCATGGGTGTGGAACGCCTTGCGATGATCAAGTTTGGCCTTACGGACATCCGGATTCTTTATGAAAACGATCTCCGGTTTCTTGACGCCTTCCGATAGCTCATCCCCACGCGACGTGGGAGGACGTCTCCCGGGAAGGTCATACCGCACGGTGCGTGAGGGTTGCCGATGAACGTTCCTCTCCGGTGGCTGAAGGAATACGTGTCGGTTGAGGCTTCGCCCCAAGACATCGCAACGGCTTTGACATGTTCCGGAACCGAGGTCACGGGGATCCACACGATCGGTGTGTCTTGGGAGAGATTTTTGGCGGCCGAAGTGATCGCCGTGGTTCCTCATCCGGAAGCGTTGGGGCTGATGGTGTGTCAGGTGCATGACGGGCAGCGTGTCGTTCAGGTCGTCTCAGGTGCTTCCAATCTGACCGCGGGCGTCAAAGTCCCCTTTGCGCCGGCAGGTGTTAGGCTGCCGAAGGGAGAGATCGTCAAGCCGATGTCCGTTCGAGGTGTGGCCTCCCAGGGCGTGCTGTGCGCAGAAGATGAACTCGGTCTTTCCGAGGACCATTCCGGTGTTTTTCTTCTTTCTCCGGAGACGCCTCCTGGGACGGCGTTGAGTGAGGCGCTGGGGCCGCCGGAGACGGTATTGGAAGTGGACGTCACGTGGAACCGGCCTGATTGTCTCAGCATCCTAGGGATAGCGCGTGAAGTGGCGGCTCTGTTCGGATGTACCCTGCGGCGTCCGTCTGTGAGCCTTGCCGAGGATACACGACCCGTGACAGAGTGGCTTCGCGTGGCGGTGGAGGATCCGGATGGCTGCCCTCGCTATACCGCCCGCGTCCTTCATTCCGTCAGGATCGGTCTGAGTCCGTTGTGGATGCGGCTCCGTTTATCCCTGTGCGGTCTGCGTCCGATCAACAACATTGTGGACATCACGAACTATGTCCTATTGGAATGCGGTCAACCCCTGCATGCGTTCGATTATGATTTGATTTCTGGACACCAAATCACGGTCCGGCGCGCCTATCCGGGAGAAAGCCTTGTGACATTGGATGGTGTGGCGCGTACGTTGACCGCTGACATGACCGTGATTGCGGATGCGCGCCGACCTATAGCCATTGCCGGTGTCATGGGCGGGCTTGGAAGCGGGATTCGCGATGCGACGACGCGTGTTGTTTTGGAGGGTGCCGCCTTTGACCCGGCGTGCATTCACCGCACGGCTCTGGCGCTCAACCTCGCGACGGAATCGTCCATCCGGTACGAACGGGGCGTGGACGTAACCGGTGTCGAATGGTGCAGCCGCCGCGCAGCGGCGCTCATGGCGGAATATGCAAACGCATGTGTCGCATCCGGGGTCGCGGATATGTATCCTCGCCCACCGAAGGAGAGAATCATTTCATGCCGATACGAGAAGGTGTCCGCGCTGTATGGCGCGTCCATTCCCTCGGAACGCATCGTCTCTATCCTTCGCTCGCTGGAACTGGACGTGTCTTCCAAGGGAGCCGAATCCTGTATCGTTCGTGTTCCCGGCTTCCGTCCTGATCTGGAGCTGGAAGCCGACCTGATGGAGGAAGTCGTTCGACTGTACGGCATGGAGTCAATTCCCGCGATTCCTCCCGTCGTCCGCATGGTTGAAGGGGGCGATGCGGCGCAGGAACGGCTCCTGACGTGGAGAGAAAGTCTTACACGTCTGGGGCTGACCGAGATTGTCAATTACAGTTTTGTGTCTGCGGCGTGTCTGGACCGGTTTACACCGGAGGAGGCACAGCGGCGTGTGATTCTTCCCAACCCCGTCAGCGTCGATCAGGGAATTCTCCGGGATTCTCTTCTGCCGGGTGTCATCGAGACTCTTGGACGCAATCGGACCCGCGGGATGGAAGTGGCCTCGGTGTTTGAAATCGGGCGGATTTTCTGGCGCGATGGACAAGGCGCCATCCATGAGGAGGATCGGCTGGCTATCGGTCTTATGGGGCCTTGCGGCCGAGGGGAACTGGACCGGCGCCGTGCTGTGGAACCTGAGGAGATGTTTCTCTGGGGAAAGGGCATCCTCGAAAGACTGGCCGAGGCGCAGCACATGCCGCCGTTTTCTTTCGAGCCAGCCACGCATTCGGTGTTGGAGTCCGGTCAGACCGCCGCCATTTTGTGGCAGGGAGACAGGACTGGGGTTCTGGGTCTTCTCTGCCGGCGTCTCTGTGAAGAATACCGCGTGCCATCCCCTCTGCTTGTTGCCGAGCTGTCTCTGCCTTCCCTTCCTGAGATCACCGCCAGAAGCTGGGAGTGGAAGCCACCGTCTCCCTTTCCGACCGTCCGCCGTGACGTGGCACTGATTGCGCCGGTCCATGTGACGCACGGGGACATCCTGCGCGTGTTGCGCGGCCATGCCCCTCCAGAGTTGACACACGTCAACCTGTTTGATATTTTTCGCAGTGAAGCAATCGGGAAAGGCCGACGCAGTTTAGCCTATTCCCTGGTGTACAGTTCGCCGGACCGTACGCTGACCGATGAAGAGGTTAACCGACTTCATCAAACGGTTTGCGATGCGCTCCGGATAGAATTGCCGGTTGACATTCGCGACACGTGACGTCCGTTAAGTCGGGTGGAATCGATACGCGGTGTCGAAAACGAACGCGGTGAGGGGTAGAAAGAACCCATGTTGGCGTTTTCTGCTATTCTGTTTGCCCTGCGGACAGTCGTATTAGGAAAAGCCTGTTTCGCAGTGCGGCGAGCATGCGAGATTCGGGCTGCCGCGCGGGACGACCGCTGCGGCGACGTTACGGTTGTTCCCCGAAAGCGGCTATCCATGCGCCATTCCCGGTGTTTGGGCCTTGGACCGTGGACGGGCCTGCCTTTCGGATTTGGTACAACAGATACCCTGCCGTGTTCGTCAATGGGCCAAAATCTCTGACCTGATAAGCGATTCGACGGGAGCTTGAATACGGCGGCGCCTGAATGCCCCTACGCGGGGACTCAGAAACCGACGGATATAGAGCACCCACCTCGTTCGTAACGAGGTCTAGAGATATCCGCCCTCTACGGCACCGGTGGGGTATTTGTCTCATGGACCTTTTCCGTGCGGGCAGCGCAGGAACATCCGACGCGGCCTGCCCTCTCCCCCTGGCCGCGCGTATGCGTCCACGCACGCTGGACGAGATTGTAGGCCAAGACCATATCCTGGCTCCCGGCAAACTCCTGCGCCGAGCGATTGAGGCGGACCGCCTGAGCAGCGTCATTCTTTTTGGCCCTCCCGGGTCAGGAAAAACCTCCCTAGGTTCCGTAATCGCCTCGGTTACACGGCGGCCGTTCGAGCGCGCCAGTGGTGTCACGGCGAATGTGAGCGTTCTGCGCGAGTTTCTTCAGAAAAGCCGCTGGCGCCTGGAGCGAGAAGGCAAGGGCACGATCCTTTTCCTCGATGAAATCCACCGCCTAAGCAAGTCTCAGCAGGACGTTTTGCTTCCCGAGGTCGAGGAGGGGGCAGTGATTTTGATCGGCGCCACGACACACAATCCGCTTTTTTTCGTCAATAGCCCCCTCCATTCCCGGTCCCTGATTTTCGAACTGAGGCCGCTTTCTGAGGAAAGCATTCTACAACTCCTGCAGCGGGCCCTGTCTGATCCGCGTGGACTAGCCCACCTAAAAATCCGAACCGATGAGGACTCTCTCCGTCACTTGGCTTCCCGTTCTGAAGGCGACGCACGCCGGGCGCTCAACGCGCTGGAAATCGCCGCGCTCAGCACACCGGCCGGAGTCGATGGGTGCGTGCGGCTGACACTGTCCGTCATGGAGGAGTCTATCCAGAAGAAAGCCGTTCTGTACGATCGTGACGAAGATGGCCATTACGATACCATATCCGCCTTCATCAAAAGCGTTCGGGGATCGGATCCCCATGCGGCTATTTATTGGTTGGCCAAAATGCTCGAAGCGGGAGAGGACCCGCGTTTTATTGCCAGGCGCTTGGTCATTCTGGCCTCCGAAGACATCGGCAATGCGGATCCCCGCGGGCTGACGATCGCCATGTCGGCAATGGACGCTGTGGAGTGTATCGGGATGCCGGAAGCGCGCATCATTTTGGCTCAGGCTACAACGTATCTGGCCACAGCCCCCAAAAGCAACGCCGCCTACCGTGCCATCGAAGACGCGTTGAATGATGTTCGGACCGGCCGTGTTTTTGAGGTGCCCCCTTCTCTACGTTCTGTGCGTGTGCCGACGGCGGGTGAGGCAAACGGAGCCCTCTCCACCCCTTACGTGTATCCACATGATCATCCCGGCCACTTTGTGGTGCAGGACTACCTGCCGGCCTTTCGGCATTACTACGCGCCGGATGGTCAGGGCTACGAAGACAGTATTTTGAAGCGTATGAAACAGTGGGAGGCGAAACGAGCCGAGGGCTCACGGAGCCGACCGCATGGACCCCCTTCCGAACCATAAACCTTTGTTACGCGCATGGGCTCGGGCCTGGCGACGCCGTGTTTCCGAGGAGTGGGTGCGGACAGAAAGCGAACGGGTCTGTCGCCGCATCATGATGTTACAACAATTTGCCGACGCGCGAATTGTCGGAGCCTACTTGGCGATGGCCGGCGAGGTGAACCTCGATGCCGCCATCGCGCATGGACGCCGCCTCGGCAAGCGCTTCTGCGTTCCGGCGCTTTGCCGAGAGACCGACCAGTATGCGTGGGCATGGTTTTGTCCCGGGAACGCGGTGTCGCATGGGCGTTGGAACGTCCCCGAACCGGCAGACCCTTGTTGGATCGAGGAGGCGACGATTGTGGACCTTATTCTCGTGCCCGGACTTGTTTTTGATACGGCCGGCGGCAGGTTGGGACAGGGAGGCGGGCACTACGACAGACTTCTCCGGCAGGTGCCGGCACGGTGGCGGATGGGGGTAGCCTTTGAGGAACAGGTGGTTCCTCAGGTTCCCCAGGACCCTTGGGATGTTCGGATGGATGGGCTGGTGACAAACACGCGTATCCTGATAACAGGAGCCAATCCCGGCAGAGGGCAGTCTCGGGAACAGACCCTATGCCCGGAGGCGCTGGAAGGAGGCACCCTATGACGACAGGGATTTTGCTAGCAGCGTTTGTTGCGATAGCAGTCGGCGCACTCGTGGGGTATTGGATGCGTGCCCTATTGGGAAGTCGAAAGGCGGGCTTGCTGGAAGCCGACGCGCGCCACCGGCTCGAGGAGGCGCGCGTCAAGGCCGAGACGATCCGACGCGAAGCGGAAATCCAGGCGAAGGCAGAGGTCCTCAAGGCTCGGACGGAGTTCGAGGCCAGCACGTCTGAGCGGCGGAGGGAACTCCAACAGATGGAAGAACGGCTGCTCCAACGGGAGCTGAACCTAGACCGCAAAGTAGCAATGATAGAGAAAAAGGAACAAATGCTGGAGAGCAAGCTCGCCAAGTTGGATCAACAGATGGCGGACGTTCACCAACAGAAAGAAAACCTGAATCGGTTGATCACGGAGGAGCGTGAAAAGCTGCAGCAGGTGGCCGGCATGAGCCACGAGGAGGCTCGAAAGCTACTACTCAGCCGTTTAGAGAAGGACTTGACGGCTGAAGTAGGCACGTTCCTCCGACGGTCCCAGGAACAGGCGCGTGCAACGGCCGAACGGGAAGCCCGCAAAATTGTCGCCCAGGCCATTGAACGCTATGCCTCTTCGCATGCCAGCTCCATCATGACGAGCACCGTGGCGCTTCCCAGCGAGGAAGTCAAGGGACGCATCATCGGGCGGGAAGGTCGCAATATTCGAGCCCTCGAGGCCGCCACCGGTGTCAATATTCTTATCGATGACACGCCGGAGGCGGTCGTGATTTCCAGCTTCGACCCTATACGCCGCGAAATTGCCCGCCAATCGCTGGAACAACTCATTGCTGACGGACGGATTCATCCCGCGCGGATCGAGGAAGTCGTGGCGACTGTCCAGGAAAACCTGCAGGAAACTATCCGCACGGCCGGCGAGAAGGCTCTGCTTGCGGCGGGGGTCGAAAACGTGAATGCGGAGCTGGTGCGGATGATCGGGCGGCTTTCGTTTCGGACCAGTTACGGCCAAAACGTGTTGCAACACTCGTTGGAAGTTGCCGCCCTCATGGGAGTCATGGCCGGGGAATTGGGATTGGACGTTCTCTTGGCCCGACGGATCGGATTGTTCCATGACATCGGGAAGGCTTGCGATCACGAAGTCGAAGGCGGTCATGCGATGATCGGAGCCGATTTGCTTCGCAAACAGCAGGAGAATACCGTTGTGGTCAATGCCGTGGCCGCGCATCACGAAGAGGTGCAGCCCGAAAGTCTGTATGCCGTGCTGACGTCCGCGGCGGACGCGATTTCCAGTTCACGGATTGGGGCTCGATCGGAAACCACGGAGATTTACCTAAAGCGTCTGGAGAAACTGGAATCTCTTGTCAACGAGTTTGAGGGAATCAAAAAGGCGTATACTCTGCAAGCGGGACGCGAGGTGCGAGTGATTGTCAAACCGGATGTTATGGATGATAACGCGGCCATCATTTTGGCCCGCAACATCAGCCGCCGCATTGAGGAGAGTCTCCAATACCCCGGTCAAATTCGCGTCGTTGTGATTCGCGAAACGCGTTGCGTCGAATACGCACGCTGACACGCCGCAGGGAGACCTGTTTTTCGGTGTGCGCGGCCACTTCGTGTGTAGCCCCACGTGGCATGAGAGAAGGGCAACCCGTGCATGTGACAGGGTGATGGGCACCATGGGGTTTTAGGTTGTGAAATCCTTTTCGACATGGCCGACTGCTTTCACGCCAGGGGTGAAAGGGAGGGTGCAGGACAGTGGCGGCGCATCGTCATTTTGCTGAACGCGTCACGGACGCCTTCGGTCCCTAAGGGCGCAGGAAAGCGAGGTGGAATCGGAATGAACGGATTTGCGAACCGCATTGTCCCGTCCCCTTCTCCGCCCGTGCTTACCATCACGGAGCTGACCCGACAGATCAAGCTTTTGCTCGAAGCAAAGGTCGGCTACGTGTGGGTGGAGGGGGAGATTTCCAACCTAAAGACCCCGTTGTCCGGACACCGTTATTTTATTTTGAAAGACGAGGGAGCGCAAATCGCCGCTGTCCAATTTCGTGGAGACCAACGAGACACCTCCTTTGTGCCGCAAAACGGAGTTCGCGTACGGGTCTACGGCCAAGTCAGCGTCTACGAACGCACCGGCGTGTACCAGATTATCGTCCGGCGCATGGAACCGGCGGGGTGGGGCGCTTTGTACGCGCGCTTCCTCGCGCTCAAGGAAAAGCTGAAACAGGAAGGATTGTTTGCTGCCGAGCGCAAGAGGCCTATTCCCATGCTTCCTCAGCACGTCGGCATTGTCACATCGCCCGTGGGAGCCGCTATCCGCGATATTTTGAATATCCTCGACCGACGATACCCCAATCTGCACATTGTGCTGGCGCCCGTGCGTGTGCAAGGCGAAGGTGCCGCCGAAGAAATCGCCGCCGCCATTGCGGATTTGAATCGCTGGGGTGGCTTGGATGTCGTGATCGTAGGGCGCGGCGGAGGGAGCTGGGAGGATTTGTGGTGCTTCAATGAGGAAATCGTGGCGCGTGCAATAGCCGCGTCCGCGATCCCCATTATTTCAGCGGTCGGACATGAAGTGGATTCCACCATCAGCGATTACGTGGCTGACCTGCGGGCGCCGACGCCCTCGGCAGCGGCAGAGCTGTTGGTTGGACGGAAGGATGATTTCCAAACGCGACTGAATCACCAGGCAAAGCGTCTCTCGCGTGCCCTGATGGAATCGGTGCGGCTGGCCCGCAGCCGATGGCGTCAGGCCGCTGTGTGTTATGCCTTCCGCGAACCGTTGAATGTAGTGCGGCAGCACGCGCAGCGGTTGGACGGTCTCGCGCTGCGCGCACAGCATGCGATAACGAGTCGCCTAGCCGACCGGCAACGGGAATTCCATGCGGTGCAGGTAGCGTTTGGGACGAGCGTGCAAAAATGGTATCAGAAACGTTGCGAGGCGATACATCGTCTTCGCGTGCATATAGACGCCCTGAACCCTATGGCGGTTTTGCGCCGTGGCTATAGCGTCACGTGGGACAGCCAGGGGCGCATCCTGCGCTCTGCCGCACAGGTGCAAAAAGGCCAACGAGTCCGAACGCGGTTGGCCGAAGGGGAAATTTACTCCACGGTGATCGACGCGCCTCCGCATGTAACGAAACGGCACGCACAGGGCGCCCCCAACAACAGGAAGGCGATTCCATGACACCAGCACGAAAGGCAAGTGAGCAGGACGATACGCGGACGCCGGACAAGCCAACTGTCACCTTTGAACAAGCCCTCCAGCGTCTGGAGACGATTGTCGAGGAAATGGAAAAGGGTACCTTGGGCTTGGAGGACATGCTGGCACGGTTCGAAGAGGGACAACGACTCCTGCGATTCTGTTCCGTAAAACTTAACGAGGTGGAAAAACGTGTCGAATTGCTTGTGAAGCAAGGAGATAAACTCTCCGTCCAGCCCTTTGAATACACCGCTCAACCGAATCAGGAAGGCGAGACACCAACCCGTTCGAGTTGTTCCGAGGCGGAAGTCGCACCATTTTAGTGCACCCCGGTGTGCCAGGACATCCGGCAGGTCGGGCACGGGAGGGGACGTCTGCGGGCCTGCCGCTAGACGGCTATGTTGAGGCGTAGAGACCGCCGGCAATACATTTTATGGAATAACGAAAAAAATGAAAGCCCTTACAACGGCTCCTGTTGTTCTGACCATCGCGGGATCCGATAGCGGCGGGGGTGCCGGAATTCAAGCCGATTTGATAGCGTTTCGGGCGTTAGGCGTCATGGGAACAAGCGCCATTACCGCCATCACGGCGCAGAATCCCAAAAAGGTTTTTAGAATCCTACCGGTCGTTCCTTCTCTGGTCGTGGAACAGATACGCGTTGTATGCGACTACTTTCCCGTGGCCGCGACCAAGATCGGCATGCTGTATGGTGCACGCACGATTCGCGCCGTTGCAACCGAGCTTCGCCGGTTGCGCGTTCCGTTCTGTGTCGTGGACCCGGTGTTCCGCGCCACGTCCGGTGCACGCCTTCTCGAACCCAGAGCCGTGTCTGTGCTGATGGAAGAGCTGTTTCCCTTGGCCACGGTGATAACCCCTAACCGGATGGAAGCCGAGGTTCTCTGGGGCGCGCCGATTCGGCATCGTGAGGATGCGGAGTCTGCGGCGCGTGCCATCGGCGAGCGGTTCGGCGTGGCCTGCGTGATCAAAGGAGGACACCTACCGGAAGAGGATGGGCGGGGTGAACGAGAGCCGCGGAAATTAAGCGAAGGCAGCGCGTCACGCGGTGCCACGCGGATTCTCTGGCGAACACCGGCCATGCGTCATGGCAGAGGAGGGACCAAGGAAGCGCGTTCACGCGGTGTGCCTGAGCGTAGGCCTTCGAAGCAAGGCGTCACCGATGTTCTGTGGGACGGCGCACAGCTGCACACGTTCACGGTGCCACGGGTTTCGTTTCGCTCTGGCCACGGATTGGGTTGCCTGTATTCCGCAGCCGTTGCGGCTTGGCTGGCTCGTGGAGTTCCTATTCCGCGTGCAGCAGCGCGTGCCCAGGCTTTTGTTTTCCGCGTCCTGCGAGAGCGCGCCGTGCCAGGCGTGCGAGACGGTGCCCGGCTGTGCCATCAGGTGTTTTCGGAAGGGGGAAGAATGGGGTGAGCCAGCGAAAATACAATAATGCGCTCGCCGGTGATGGTGCTGATGTCCGTGTGAAGGCTTTTCACGGATTGTCCGACGATGTCCCGAATAAGGGCTTCCAGAAGTGGCCGCGCCTTTTCAACAAGCTCCGCTCGGATTTGTTTGATGAGAGCGCGGCCCCGGCCTTCCGGATCGCTTCGTGCCAACTGGCTTTCCGCTGGCGTTAAAACACCGCACAGCCGTACGATGACTAAATCGTCCATGAGGTATGTGCGTACGGATTCCGGGCCACGTCCCATGTATTCGCGTTCGAATTTAGTGACGGCAATGCTTATTTCAGCCTCGATCTGGCCCTTCGTTTTCATGCATGCGGAATGTAGCATGGGCTCATGAGAAAGCCAAGGAAAGAGGGAAGGGCATCGAGAATTTCCATCCGGTTTTTTCGGGGCAGCGAAGCCCCGATCCGCGCAGGGCGATTCGGCACCGTCAGAAGGATGCCCGGCGATGTCCACGAGAGGAAGAACCCGGGCCCGGGTGACGCCTGTGCAGACTCAACCGGTCACAACCCGGCTGAATGGGTGTGAAGTATGGAGATGTCTGTCCTCATGGGCCTCCTTTCCCTCATGCGGACGGCAAACCCTTTTCCTGCAGCTTTTGGTCTGCCTCCTGGACTTCCCGTGCGGCCTTTTCTCTGTAAGCCGCGAGCCGGTCCCGCAGTGTTTTATTCTCTAACGCGAGAATACCCACCGCAAGTAATGCGGCGTTTTTTGCGCCGGCCTTGCCGATGGCGACCGTTGCCACGGGGATTCCCCCGGGCATTTGCACAGTGGAGAGTAGGGAATCCAGTCCGCCCAAGTCGCTGGTCGGCATAGGAACGCCGATCACGGGCACCACCGTCAACGAAGCCATGACCCCCGCCAGGTGGGCGGCTTTGCCTGCACCGGCAATGATCAGTTTGACACCGCGCTCTTCCGCTGAGGCGGCAAATTGATGGACAACCGCCGGTGTGCGATGCGCGGAGATGATACGTGTTTCGTAAGGGATCCCGAACGCTTTCAAGACGTTTGCGGATTCCATCATGATCTCCATATCGGACTCACTTCCCATCACGATGGATACCAGTGGATTACTGTCCATTGGAACGCCTCCTTTTCTTCTTCGGGCCTCCGCCATGAGTCTGGCACCTCTATTTACTCGTTTTTTGTAGCCGCACGCCGTAGCCGGTCGTTGATGGCACGTCCGAGCCCATTATTCGGAACCGGTTCGGCCACAATGCACTCCAAACCGAGCGCATCCAGCCGGCGCAGGGCGGCAAAAAAACGGGCAGCGGCCTCCCGGAGATCACCGGTCGCAGAGAGGATTTCCACAGCGGAAAAGTCCGACACCGGAGCCGGTACCTCTTGAAAGGCGAGAAGCCCCACCTTCTGATGTAGTGGCGAGGGATGGATTTTCCTGCCGGCCATCAACCGGAGGGGTGTCCGTGGAGCGTAATGGTTCGGCAGCATCCCAGGCGCAGAGACACGGCCGTCCATGGAGCCCGATAGCCTTTTCAAAGGGCCGATGACCTCTTCGATTGTCTCCAGCGGTAAACCGCCAGGCCGGAGCAAAACAGGTTCGTCGGAAACAAGGGACACAATGGTGGACTCGATGCCGACGGAGCAGGGTCCGCCATCGAGCACTAGATCCACCGTCGTCGCCAGTTCATCACGGACATGCTGGGCGGTGGTGGGGCTGGTATGGCCGAACCGATTCGCGCTCGGCGCGGCCACGGGGGTACCGAGACATCGGATGAGTTCGAGAGCGACCGGATGCCGCGGCATGCGGACCGCGACCGTAGAGAGTCCCGCCGTGACAAGGTCCGGAACGACGGCCTTTTTGGGCAGGACAAGCGTCAAGGGACCGGGCCAAAAGCGTGCGATCAAGGCTCTTGCCGTGTCGGAAATCTGTTCCACAACCAACGATAACTGCTCCGAGGCGCTCACATGGACAATCAGTGGGTCAAACCGGGGTCGTTGCTTAATCTCGAACACTTTGGCGACAGCCTGTTCGTGGAAAACAGATGCCCCTAACCCGTAAACGGTTTCTGTAGGGAATGCGACAACTCCGCCCTGGCGGAGGGTGTCGGCCGCGCGCCTCATGAGTTCGGGGTCTGCGGCTTCGCGCAGCCGCCATGCGTGGCATGCCAAAATCCAATCGGTTGCTTCACCTATTCCCGGTACAATGGCCTTTCCATCAGGCAGTTCCGCGCGATGTTTGCTGCCGTGTCCGGTGAGCACATACACACCTGCAGCGCCCGCATGGTCTGCCAAGGCGATGTCGTGCGGATGATCGCCAACAACAAAGGAACGGGTCAAGTCGACGCCGTACCGTCGCGCGGCTTCGTGAAGAAAGTAGGGGTTGGGTTTGATGCAACGGCATCCGTCTTCCCGGCGGTGCGGACAGCAATACACCGCCTGGATGATCACGCCGTGGCGTCGCAGCGTTGAAACCACGTGTTCGTTGACCGCCTCGACTTCTGCCGCACACATGATTCCCTCCGCTATGCCACGCTGATGAGTCACGATAAAAAGCAGAAAGTGGTCCTGCAACCGTTGCAAGGACCGGACGGTATCGGGGAAAAAAATCACGTCGGACGGGGACCGGAGATGGCCACGATCCTCAATGATCGTGCCGTCTCGATCCAGAAACACCGCGGGTGTCGTTGTCGCAGTCATGCCGATAACGTCAGCCGGCGCTCGCCGGCCCCGGGCTCTCATTCCTCTTGCGTGTCGTGTCGCATCAGCAGCCGGAGCGCCTCACGATACTTGGACGCCGTTTCCTTCACGACCGTATCGGGAAGCTCAGGGGCAGGCAGTTTCCGATCCCATCCGATCATATTGAGGTAGTCGCGAACGTATTGCTTGTCGAAGCTGGGCTGCGACCGTCCGACCGCGTATCGGTCTGCCGGCCAAAACCGTGAGGAATCCGGTGTGAGGAGTTCGTCAATCAGCGTCAGTTCCTCGCGGACGAGACCGAATTCGAACTTGGTATCCGCGATGATGATGCCGCGGCGGCGTGCATAATCCGCCGCTTCCGTGTATAGACGTAAGCTTGTCCGGCGGATTTCCTCGGCGAGCGAGACGCCGAGGATTTCGCAGGTTTTCTCGAAGGCAATGTTCTCGTCATGTTCTCCACCAAGGGCTTTGGTCGAGGGAGTATAGATGGGCTCCGGGAGTTTCTGCGATTCGGCAAGGCCTTCCGGAAGGCGGATACCGCATACCGTGCCGCTCCGTTGGTATTCCACCCATGCCGAACCGCTCAGATATCCCCGAACGATGGCCTCCACGGGTAGCGGCTTGGCTTTGTCGACCACCATCACACGCCCTTGTAAGTCGCCGCGGTCCTTTTCGTTCGTGATCGCCTCAGGAACCTGCGCGGAACGGAAGTGGTGGCGGATAATAGGCCGTGTCCGATCGAACCACATCACGGACATTTGCGTTAGGACCTTTCCTTTCCCGGGTATGGGCGTGGGCAGCACCACGTCGAAGCAGGAAATACGGTCGGTGGCCACAATCAGAAGCGCATCGCCCAGATCGTATACATCGCGCACTTTGCCGCGTTTGATCAACGGAACGTCCTTGAGAGATGTGGTTACCACGATGCTTTCCGACATGCGCACCTCCCGCTGACACCTTAGGAAGTCCGCCTTATGGTGTGTACGGGTTTAGCCCGGGTCGTGGACGAGGCGTCAAAGGGGGCGTCCACAACAGATGGCTTCCGCGTGTGGCGTGGAACCAGCCGCATTCAGAGGCCTGTATGCGGCCAGGGATCGTACCGCTGACGCGATTGAGGATCGCGTATGCAGCCCTTTCATGGTTCAAAGAATATCCCCCGGCTCGTAGGCGGCTTCCTCCGGATACTTTTGTACAAACCTATCCACTTTGGCGCAAACGGTCTCGATCTGCTCACGGGCTCGACCCACAAAGCGGCTTGTGTTGTTGAAAATGGCGAGGAGATCGTTTCGACTGATTCCCGCAGCCTGAAAGAGGGGGTCTGCGGCAATGCGATCCACAAGACGATTGTCGGTTTCTCCGGTATCCCGCAGACGCCACGCTTCGGTCATGGCGTGTTTTTTGATGGCGGCATGGGCTATCTCCCGGCCGATGCCGGCTTTGACCGCCAAGATGAGAATTTCCGTGGTTGCCAGAAAGGGCACGTAGCGTTCCAACTCGCGTCGGATGGCGCCGGGATATGCGTCCATCTCGTTGAGAACCGTCAACACCGTTTCGCACAAGCCGTCCATGGCGTAGAACGCGTCCGGAATGATGACTCGGCGTAGAACCGAGCACGCCACGTCGCCTTCCTCCCACTGGTCACCGGAAAGCCGGGAGGCACCGTCCGCATACATTTTCAGCAGCTCGGCGAGACCACAAATGCGTTCTGCGCTTCGGGTGTTCATTTTGTGCGGCATGGCGCTTGAGCCCACCTGACCCTCTTGAAAACCTTCGGTCACCAACTCGTGTCCGGACATCAGCCGCATTCCTTTGGCGAAGTTCTCGCAGGGCGAAGCCAGACACGCCAGGTGCGACACCAGCTCGTAGTCCAAAGAGCGCGGATAGATTTGCCCGGGCGCATCGAGGATGACGGTGAATCCGAGAGCCTCTGCAACGCGTCGCTCCAGTTCCTTGACCTTTTCGGCGTTTCCTAAAAGCCCCAGCAGGTCGCTTTGCGTGCCCACCGGCCCTTTGAAGCCGCGCAAGGGGTAGGATGTAATAAAGGCTTCGAAGGCGGTAAGATGGTGGATCAATTCTTCGGCCCACATGGCGAACCGTCGTCCCAGAAGGGTGGGCTGGGCGGGCTGGCGATGGGTGCGGGCGGTCAGAACGGTGTCCTGGTGTTGTCGTGCGCGATCGGCGAAATGTCGCAGCACGGAAAGGCATTTTCCAAAAATAATCCGCGCCGCTCTCCGAATCTGCATCTGTTCTACGTTATCGGTTAAGTCACGCGACGTCATCCCCTTGTGAATATGCTCGCCGGCTCCGGCGGCCTCGACAAAGGCCTCGATTCTGGCTTTGACGTCGTGCCGTGTCCTTCGTTCGATGGTCCGAATCCTCTCCAGGTCAATACGGTCCTTTGCCGCGTCGTACTTGGCGATTTCCTCGGCCGGGATGGCGACTCCGAGATCACGCTGCGCCCTCATCACGGCGATCCAAAGTTCGCGTTCCGCCACGACCTTCCCACGCTCGGAAAAAATGTCCTGGATGGCCTTTGTGGCGTACCGTTCGGACAAGACGTTGGTGTTGGCCATGGGGTTTTCCTTACTCTTCGAAAATCGAATCGGGTATTTCCGGCGTTCTCCCGGGTTCCGCAGCCAGTTCCTGCGCACACCGGAACATGTGTTCAAAGAGATCGGCGATGTCCTTTTCTTCGACGCACGAGAACGCGACGCGGATATCGGTAGGCGAGGTGGCAATCACGCCAATGCCATAGCGGTCCAGAAGCCGCAGGCGATACACTTCCGCATGGATTCCCTTCAGACGCAAGCACATGAAGTATCCGGAATTGAAGGGATAAGGCGTCCATACCGATGCGTAGCGGTTGTCCGATAAAATCTCCTTTACGCGAGCCGCGCGCGCGCGCAGCACGGCAAATTTGGCCTGCTTTTCGGTCCTATACGCGGGATCGCTCATGGCGCGCAGCAGGATGCTTTGCGAGGCCAGCGCGCAATTGGAAACCGTGCCACGGATAGCGCCGGCCACTTTTTTCTCCAGCGCGTCGTGAACCGGCGCGCCTCCGGGTGCGCAGACGGTAATAAAGGCCACGCGCAGCCCCCATACAAAATCTTCCTTGGTTGCCCCATCCAGCTTGATGGCCAGAAGTCGCGGGTGTCTGCCGGCCAGACGCGCAAAGAGCGATTCGCGCACCACATCCGGCTCGTAGAAAAGGCCAAAATAAGCGTCGTCGCATACGGCCACCACTCGGCATCCCTGTTCTGCTACAGCCGTCAAACTCGCGACCAAAGCGTTGGCTTCAGGTTCGGTCGGCGTATAGCCGGTAGGGTTGTTGGGGAAGTTGAGCAACACAATCAGTTTCCCCCGCTTGCCTTCGTGGGTGACGACGGCATCAAAACCGGCGGTGTCCAGGGCTCCTGAAGCAGAAAAAAAGGGGTACTTGACCATCCTAGCCTTGCGGCGGATTTTGAACACCATGTTGTAGTTTCCCCACACCTGCTCGGGGATCAAGACCGTGTCGTCGGCATCCGCAAAAAGGTCTGCCACCAGACTCAAACCATGCGTCACGCCCCCGGTCACGACCGGCAGGCTGACTTCCTTTCCTGCCAACGAGGGATTGGTGCTTTGAATGTGCTCTCGCCACTTGGCGCGCAGCACGGGAACCCCGGTGGCCGGAGCATAGGGTACCGCTTCATCCGGAGAGAGGAACGCAAACTGCCGCATCACGGACGGCAGGTGCATGGCCGCGCCGTTTTCCTTGGCAATACCAATGGTCGCGTTGTATCGGGTTGCCTTTTGTTTGGTTTCTGCCGACTGAGTCAAAATGCCCTTCGGGAAGTACAGCTCGCGACCTAGTTCGGAGAGCATGTCGAACACAGCAGGAGCCTCCTTCTGGATTGTGCGGTTCAACTCGTTGGCCAGTGTGGTTGGCATCCCCGAACCCCCTTTATGCAGTGCCTTAACCCATGGTGACTTCCGGTAAGGCATCCGGTGGAATGTAGTCACCGAATTGCCTCTGCGCCTCGACCAGGCGAGCACGTTGTGCAGCCAGAACGTCGAACAAAATGTTCGGCGCATCGGGCACGTTGTGACGATGGAATGCTTCGACCCGATCAATTTTTTCCACGTTCTCCGGTACACGGATCGTAAACTGAGCGACGTAATCGTCAGGCCGGTAATCTTTGTTCAGCACGGCGCGGAACAAAGGAACCAGGTCCTCGTACATGGGGATCAGCCCCGTGGGCGCGCGACGCGCCTTTGCCTCGCCGTGAATACGCAGCTCCATCCACTTCACCCACACATGCTTGTCGCACACGCCGTTTACGAATTTCCCGTTCCTATCGCGCAGGAAGTAGTTTACGCCGAAAACCTTGGGCGGATTTTTAACCTTTCTGCCGAATGCCAAATTGTTGTGAATGTATTTGCCGAGCGGAATCGACACAAAGTCTTGGATGCTCATCAAGTTAATTTCGGGCACACCTTCCTGTCCAAGGATCGCATAGGTCGTTTCGGTTTCCAAAGCGGCGCCGTAGGCGACGATGCCGTGTTCCCAATCGAAGCTTTCCTGAACCGGCACGTAGCTCTTAGCGTCCCGTCCTCCGTACATAATTCCGCTCAACACGACTCCGTTTGGGTTATCGAGTTCGGGGTCGCAGTTGGACAGCGCCTTCAACGCCACGGCATACCGGGCATTTTTGTGCGCCAAAGGAATTTCGGTTCCCTGCGCGTCTTTTTTTCCCTTGTACCATTCGCCGGAGAAATTCACGCCGTCGGTCGGTGTCTCGCACCCCATACCAAGCCAATACGGCTTTCCGTCTTTGACCAGCACGTTGGAAAAAATCACTTCGCCCGGATTGGTCAAAACGTCCCAAATCGCCGGATCGTCTTTGGCGTTGACGTTCTGAATGATGCCAAAAATTCCCGCCTCTGCGTTCGCAGCGCGAAACGTACCGTCTATTGCGCGAAAGTAGGCGATGTCATCTCCCAGGATGGTTTCACCGGGCAGCATGGCCGTGGAAGTTTTGCCACAGGCGCTCGGGAAGGCGCCAGCGAGATAGCTCTTCCTCCCGCCGGGTCCCTTGACGCCCATCAGAAACATGTGTTCTGCCAGCCAACCTTCGCGATCGGCTTTGCGAATCGTCAGCCGCAGGGCAAGTTTTTTCAACCCCACCGTGTTGCCGGCATATTGGGTGTTGACGCTGTAAACCGTGTCGGTCGTGTAGTCGATGTAAATCCGCTTTTTGTCGGACTCCACGCTGACCATACGTTCGTTGAGCTTCCCCGCCGAGTGCAGCGTGAAAAAAATTTCTGTCGAGGCGTTGCCGCGCTTGAAGTTCTCGTACCCTGGCCGGTACAGGAGATTGAGGGCGTGGGAGACATACCAGGAATCCGTGCACTCCAAGCACGGGATGCTGAAAAGAGAATTGTTCGGGCCTAAAGTCAGAAATCGCACAATCATCGTCCGCCCCTTCATAGCATCCCGGAGAAGTTCGCGGACTTCTGACAACCCGGCTTCCCTTTCGGTTTGGTTCAAGGATTTGGACAATTCGTCGCCGCGCGGCACAAGGTATTTGGTGACTTCCCGGTCGCGTCCCTGGTCTTCTGGCCCATCGAAGTGGACGGTGTGCCCTTGGATCAGGAGCGGCGTTTCCTCGCCGCCTTCCACGGCGCGCCGCCGGGTCTCGGCCATGTCTTCGGCGGAGTCGTCTTGCACCACGACACGGTCAGGTTGGCACAACGCCACGGCATCGGCCACAAACGCATGCACACGGGGAATCGGCACAGCCATTAACCGCGCATAGTGTGTCTCGCTCATCCGGTTTTTGAGAATTTCCATGTTTTTCGTCATACCCCGTCTCTCCTTATTGAGGTTAGGCAACTGTCCGATTTCGATTCCGGGCGTCGAAAAGGAAAAACCGGCACGCCACCCCTGTCGGGTATCCGTACCGGCCTGTTTACACCTGGCGGCCTAGACCGCCGCCCTGTGCTTTCCTGCCCGTCACCGCGTTACGTGGAGGCGTCTATAGCAGAACGCCGACCTAAAGTCAAGCAGCCACAGATGGGAAATCGAGGCATGGAAGTGGAGGGATGAGTAGGCCGGTGGTGCGGTATCCCGTTTGCCGTTGGCCACGAGGAGGGTCGTGTCGGCCGACTGACACCGTTTCCGAATCCAGCCTTGCTTTGCCTGGCGTGTACCGCCGCTCTACACGCGGCATACTTCGGCCCTCGTTTCGTTCCGCGGGAAAAAGGGTAGGGGCGACTGGCGTTCGTTCGAACCGTATCCCCAACTGATCGCGCCCATTCTCACCGTTTTCGAGTCTTCGCGTTGCCGTTCGTGGCCACAGCCGAGCGCCTGGCGCGCCTTGCCACAGATGGCCTATGGCGGAGAATACCTGCATGCCGACGTCTTCGAGATGGTGGCCGCCTACTTGTACCACATCGTTCAGAACCATCCGTTTCTCGACGGAAACAAGAGAACCGGTTCTGCGGCGGCCATCGTCTTCCTTGCCATGAACGACATCGAGATCGAAGCAGACGAAGACGGGCTTGTCGATCTGACCTTGTCGGTTGCTCGCGGAGAATCGGGGAAAACCGAGATCGCCAAGTTTTTCCGCATTCGTGCGCGTTGATACTTCCTCCCGGCTGGTCGAGTCCATCGTGGTCGTCGCAGACCATCCGGCGGCTGCTTTCGCTTCTCTGTTTCAATAGGTTATGCGCAGGGCGGCGTGAAAAGGCTGGCTCTGAATTTTACCCCTTTTATTGGGCCAGTGTAGCGAAGCGGCTATACTGAAGGAGGAGGGTAAGATGAATCAGACCGGCAAGAGTCATAGACCG
>FWPU01000828.1_pt1 | contig 98032 bp, 88 predicted proteins | sample 2228361 | NCBI WGS metagenome assembly FWPU01 (sample SAMEA103939777, study PRJEB20133) | metagenome | reverse complement strand
ATCCTGATCGCCCGCAAGTGAGGCCGCCCGTTTGAGGGATACACCTGCCGGCAACGCGCGCGTTGGTCGCGCGTTGCGCTTTCCTGGTCCGGTGCTGGTGCTGGCGCTGGTCGCGCTCCTGCTGGTGCTGGCGGCCTGCGACGTGCCGCTGCTGGGAGGGCCGACTCCCGGCCCCTCCCCGACCAAGCTCAAGCCGCCCACGCCCACCCCGCCCCCCGCCGCCCCCACGCCAGCCGCGCTGCCGTCCCCCGCCGCCACGCCGTCGCCGGCCATTCCGCTCACGGATCACCAGGAGCGCTGGTACGCAGTGCCCTACCCGCAGGGCTGGGGCGTTCTGCCCGGCTCCGGGCCGGAGGAGCGCCGCTTTGCCCCCGACGGGCAGCCGGGGTACGGCATCCTGGTGCGGGTGGAGGGGCTGGGCTACACCTTCAGCGTGCTGGACTCGCTGATCAACAGCGAGGTCGAGGCCCTGCGCCGCGAGGGGCTGGTTCCGCAGGAGCAGGGCGTGCGGCGGGCAGAGACGCTGCCCAACGACACGGTGGGGCGCTCCGCCGAATTCCTGGTGCAGCTCGCCGGGCAGCCGGTCCGCATGCAGGTGACGGCCCTGGTGGCCAACTTCACGGCGGCCTACGTGCTGCGGCTGTGGGCACCCCAGGCGGCCTTTGAGGCGCAGGGCTACGCCCCGCTCTATGCCCGCGTCGTGCAGGGGTTCCTGCCCCGCTACAACCCGGAGCCGACCGCCACCCCCACGCCCGGCCCCTCGCTCTCGCCAACGGAGGGGCCGCCAGCCGCCACGGCAGAGGCCAGCGCGACGGCCCTGTCGGTCTCCACGCTTGAGGAGGCCGCGCGGGTCCCGCCGCTCAGCGAGGAACCCTATCGCGGGGAGACCTTCGCCATGCCCTACCCGCAGGGCTGGACGCCCACCGTCAACCTGGATGCCACGGTCAACTTCCTGGCCCCGGACCCCGATCTGCTGGTGGGCATCTCCGTGCACCCGCTGGGCCGCTCCTACAACCCGGACCGCGACCCGGTCACCCTGCTGGATGCCTACCTGGCGGAGGTGACGCAACTGGTGCCGGGGGCGCGCATCAACGACGTGCGGGTGGAGGACGACCTAGGGGGCCGCGCGCGCGGCCTGAGCACCACCTACGTCGTGTCCTACGAGCGGGGGCGGCTGGTGTACCGCGTGACGGCGCTGGTCTCCCGCGCCCCGGACGGGGCCGCCTTCCGCATCTTGCAGTGGGCGCCGGAGGCGGACTACGAGGCGGGCTATCGCCTGCTCTTCCGGGCCGTCGTGGCCGGGTTCGAACCCCTGCCCGCCGCAGCGTCACAGGAGGAGAGCCAGTAGCCATGGTCAAGCTGAGCATCCTGTTCCGCCGCCCAGCCTCCGTCCCTGAGTTTGAGGCGTTCTACAACGCCAACCTCGCGCTGATGGAGCGTATTCCCGGCGTGCTGCGCCGCCAGGTCAACGTGGTGCTTGGCGCGCCCGGCGGGGAGTCCCCGTATTATCGGGCGCTGGAGCTGTACTTCGCCAATTACGAGGCCCTGGACCGGGCCATGCGCTCAACAGAGGGCGAGGCCGCCGGGCGGCATCTGATGGCCCACGCTGCGGAACTGGTCGAGCTGTTCTTCTCGGAGGTCTATGAGGAGGAGGGCGGCTCCACGCCACGCCCGGAGGAGGACACGTAAAAAAAGCAGAGGGCATCGCCGGGGACGCCCTCTGCGGGGTGGGCGGTGCGCTGCGTTACCGCTGCTGCTTGCGGAGCTGTGGCCCCTGGAAGGGCAGGCCAAAGAGCGGAGCAAACAGGCAGAAGTCGAACAGCCCCGCCAGCAGCGGGACCACGCCGATGATGGCCACGATGATCCCGGCGGTGTCCTTGATCACCAGCAGACCCAGGGCGATCAGGATCACCCCGGCCACGACGCGCACGATGCGCCCGGTTGTGCTCGCCAGAAACTGAAACAGCCCGTTCATCGCTTCTGTAACCTCCTCAAGAGATTAACTGGACTCTGTACTGCTCAGCTTCTCAGATGCGGTCGCGGCACAGGTTCATACGCTGTGCGCAGCGCCTGATGACAGAATGCAGCGCAGGACGTGACGATTGTCACAGCACGGAATGCTTTCTTTGTAGCGTAGCCAGCAAATGTATGATCGGCATCAAACCAATCATAGAAATTCGTCAGAAAATCCGCCCGCAGCCCGGCCTGGGAGCAATACTCGCCGCCGCCGGAGGCAGCGGGCCTATTCGGGCTGCACGGCTGGCAGCTCCGACGTGCAGTAGGCGCAGCGTGTGGCCTTGATCGAGATCTCGGAGAAGCAGTATGGGCAGCGCTTGGTGGTGGGGGAGGGCGTCTCTTCCGGGGAGGTCTCCATCCGGCGGCGCAGGTTGTTGACCTGCCTGACGATGAGGAAGATGACCAGTGCGACGATCAAGAAGTTGATGACCTGGTTGATGAACAGGCCGTAGTTGATGGTGGCCGCTCCGGCCTCCTGGGCGGCGGCCAGGGAGGGGTACTCCTGCCCGCTGAGGTTGATGTACAGGTTGGAGAAATCCACCCGGCCCAGCAGCAGCCCGATGGGCGGCATGATGATGTCGTTGACCAGCGAGTTGACGATGCTGTTGAAGGCGGCGCCGATGATGATGCCGATGGCCAGGTCCAGCACGTTGCCGCGCATGATGAACTCTCTGAATTCGCCGAAGAAACCCCGCATGGCCCGCTCTCCTTTTTGTCTGCTCCCGGCGTGGTCGGACGTGATCTGCCTTCGCCCGGAAAAACGAATAGTGATCGTGTATGATTATTATACAGAAAAAGCGAAATGTATGGCAGCCAGGGGTGGCGTAAGGTGAAGGGGTAGGGGCAAAAAACGCCCCGCCGCGCCTGCTGTGGCGCACAGCGGGGCGGGGCGTTGTCCGGCGCTGTGCCGCTCTCACAGCGCCGGGGTCCGCAGCCCGACGGGCAGCAACCCCCTACCAGCCGCCGAACCCGGCGTGGTCCGGGCTGACGTACTGGAGGCCGTGGATGCCGGCGCAGGGGTCGTTTTCAACCTCCTGGATGATGGCGAACTCGCCCCAGATCGCAGGGCCTATCTCGGTCCCGTCGGCGGCGTACCAGACTCCGCCCACAAGCGTCGCGTCGGCGGGGGCGGCGATGATCTTGACGAAGTAGGTCCACTGGCACGTTCTGCCATCCATCTCGTATTCACCCGACTGGTGGTTGGTCAGCCAGGCCCCGGAGCCGATGTAGCTGGCGAAGCCGTAATGGCGGTCCAGCAGGCCGTCCCCGTCGCAGTCCTGGTTGGAGAGCCAGGCGTCGTTCCACTTCATCATCAGCCGCACGTCGGCGTAGGGCTGGCACCAGGCGGCATCATGATAGGCGTCGCAGTAAAGCCCGTTGAACATGTGGGCCTGGTAGTTGTAGCCCCACTCGTCGTAGCCCGTGGTGATCACGTGGCCGTCGCTGGTGAGCAGCGTGCCGTCCTGAATGCGGGTGCAGTCGTTGGGGCCTCCGCCGGTGATCACCGCCGAGGGGAGCAGGAACACGGCCACAAAAACGAGGATGAGCATGAGCCTTTTCATGGTATGTCCTCCATAGTATAGTTCGGTCGTTTAGTCTTCTTGCGGTCGTTGGGGAGGCAAAGCCTGGTCGTCCTTTGGGGCGGTCAAAGGGGCCGGGCAGTGCGATAGCGGACGTTGCTTGCAGGTTGCGGTGCGCGGTGGGCCGGTAGACTGCTGGCCCGCCGGAGCGCGTGGCAGGGGAGCGCCCTGCGCGCTGACTCTTTGTGTGATTGTGGTTATGCGCGTTACCAAACCCTGATTATTTAATAGATTTTTGGTTATTATACAGGCATATCCCGTCTTAGCTGGGTTAATTCAGGTTAATTCAGGTTAAGGGGAGCGCCGCCGGGCCGCATCCCCGGCAGAGAGGTGTGGGTGAACCGTGAAAGAGCTGCCCCGCTTTAAGGCGCGGAACCGTGAGGCTGTGCTGGACTTCATCGCTGAGGTGCTGACCAACAGGCAGCGCCCTGACCAGACCTGCCTGGTGGAGCTGGTGGCCTACCGGGACGGCCACTACCGGGCCATCTTCGACCCGGCCTACTTTGTGCTGCTGGAGGGGCAGCAGCAGCCCTCCAAATCCCAGTGGAACAGCCTGAAGAAGAAGATGAAGCGCCGCGACCGGCGGGTGTTCATCTTCAAGGAGCACGGAGAGGTCCCCTGCCCGCGCGATCACGGCGGGGCGGGGCGCTGCTACTACCTGGACTTCGGCTTCTTCGCGGGGTAGGCGGGCCGCCGCTCAGACGATCAGGCTCAGGCCCAGCACCACCAGCAGCCCCAGCGTGACCCTGCGGAAGCGCGCCGGGCTGACGCGCCCATCCAGCGAGAACCCGGCCAGCGCGCCCAGCCCAATGGCTGGCAGCGCCACCAGAAAGCCGTCCCATACCGGCGCGGAGTAGTTCCGGCTCAGCGCGTGGGCCAGGATCACCACGAGGCTGTTGAGCAGGAAGAAGCCCTGCAGGTTGCCCTTGAACTCCGCAGGCTCCCAGCGGCGGCAGGTGGCGTAGATCAGCACGGGCGGGCCGGATACGTTGTACGCCCCGCCCAGCAGGCCCGCCAGGAAGCCCAGCCCCCAGGCCCAGCCGGGGTGGCGGGCCTCCGGCAGGCGCAGGTCCAGCAGGGCGTAGAGCGCGTAGGCGGCCACCACCAGGCCCAGGATAGGCAGGATGATCCCCTCATCGACGTGGCTGAGGGCGGCCACCCCCGGCGGGACGCCGGCCAGCGAGGCCAGGGCCAGCCAGCGGACCGCCTGCACGTTCAGCGCGTGGCGGTAGCGGGCCAGGACGATCAGCTCGGTGACGAGGCCGATGAGGGCCACCAGCGGGGCGGCCACGCGCAGCCCCACGACGCCGCTCAGCAGGGGCATCATGACCAGCGCCAGCCCGAAGCCGGTGAAGCTGTGGGTGAAGATGCCCAGGAAGACGATCCCCGCGACCAGCAATTGGGTCATACCGGGATGCTAACGCAAAACCCGATGCTTGGGTATAGTTGTGTACGTCGGGTGGCTGGTGGGAAAGGATGGGCACAATGAAAGTCGCGGTCATCGGCGGGGGCAGCACCTACACGCCGGAGCTGGTCTCCGGCTTCATCCAGTACGCCGCTTCGTTCCCGGTCAGCGAGCTGGCGCTGATGGACATCGACGCTGAGCGGCTGGAGGTCGTGGGCGGCTTTGCCCGGCGCATGGTGGCGGCGGCGGGGGCGCCCTTTGCCGTCACGCTGCACACAGACCGCCGCGAGGCGGTGCGCGGCGCGTCCTACGTCACCACCCAGCTCCGCGTGGGGCACATGGCCGCCCGCCGCGAGGACGAATACCTGGGTCGGCGCTGGGGCCTGGTGGGGCAGGAGACGACCGGCATCGGCGGGTTTGCCAAGGCCCTGCGCACCATCCCCGTGCTGATGGACCTGGCCGCCGACATGCGGGAGCTGGCCCCCGGCGCGCCGCTGATCAACTTCACCAACCCCTCCGGGCTGGTCACGCAGGCCCTGCGCAGCTACGCGCCGGATATCCACAGCATCGGCCTGTGCAACATCCCCATCGGCTACAAGATGCGCGTGGCCGGGATGTTCCAGGTGGAGCCAGACCGCGTGGGAATCGACATGCTCGGCCTCAACCACCTCACCTGGTTGCGGGGCGCGACGGTGGACGGCGAGGACGTGTGGGGGGCCGTCTTCCAGAGCTACCTGGACGAGCTGGCGGCCAGCGAGGACCCGCCCGTGCCGCCGCACGTGGTCCGTTTGCAGGGCATGGTCCCCAGCTACTACCTCAAGTACTTCTACCGCACGCCGCACGTGATCGCTCAGCAGGAGCGGTGGCCCCCCAGCCGCGCCGAGCAGGTGATGCAGATCGAGCGCGACCTGCTGGCCCAATACGCCGATCCGGGGCTGACCGAGCCGCCGCCGGAGCTGGCCCAACGCGGCGGGGCCTACTATTCCACCGCCGCCGTGCTGCTGCTGCGCTCCATGCACAACGGCGACGGCGCGGTTCACGTGGTGAACGTCACGCAGGGCGGGGCGGTCCCCGGCTGGCCGGAGGATTGGGTGCTGGAGATGCCCTGCCGCATCGACGCCCAGGGGGCGCATCCCCTGCCGGCGGAGCCGCTGCCGGAGCCGATGGCGGGGCTGCTGCACCGGGTCAAGAGCTACGAGCTGCTGGCGGCCCAGGCGGCGGTGCGCGGGGATCGGGATGCCGCCCTGCTGGCGCTGCTGGCCCATCCGCTGGGGCCGGACGCCGACCGCGCCCCCCAGGTGCTGGACGACCTGCTCCGCACCCACGCCGCCTACCTGCCGCAGTTCGCCGGGTAGGCTGGCCGGGCGGAGCGGGCTGCGGAAGGGGAGGGCCGATGACCGACTATTTCCTGGGAATCGACGCCGGGAGCAGCAAGACCCACGCCCTGGTGGCGGACGCCAGCGGGCGGGTGGTGGGCCTGGGCCACGCCGGGCCGGGCAACTGGGAGGGCGTTGGGCTGGAGGGCGCGCGGGAGGCCTACGAGCGGGCCGTGATCATGGCCCTGCGCAGCGCGGGCATGACCCATAGCCGCATCACAGCGGCAGGCTACGGCCTGGCCGGGTACGACTTCCCCAGCGACGACCGGCGGCTGCGGCCCATCGTGCAATCCCTGGGCCTGCCGGGACCCTTCTTCCTGGATAACGACAGCTTCATCGCCCTGCGGGCCGGGGCCAGCCGCCCCTACGGCGTGGTGTGCATCGCCGGGTCCGGCTCCACCAAGGCCGGGCGCAACCGCCAGGGGCAGACCTTCCGCACCTGGGGGGTGGGGGCCTCGGACTGGGGCGGCGGCGGCGACATCTGCCGGGCGGCCACGGACGCCGTGGCGCGCGCCTACAAGGGCATCGAGCCGCCCACCGCGCTCACCGGGCCGCTCCTGGCCCATTTCGGCGCGCCGGACGTGCCGACCCTGATGGAGTGGCTGACCCGCGACGGCGTCTTTCGCATCGATTTCACCCCCCTGGTCTTTGAGGTGGCCGCATCCGGGGACCCCGCCGCGCGGGGCATCCTGCTCCGTGCCGGGCACGAGCTGGCCAAGGGCACTAACGCCGTGATCCGGGCGCTGGGCATGGCCGGGGAGCCTTTCGAGCTGGTGCTGGCCGGGGGCGTCTTCCAGGCGGCCTATCCCCTGCTGCGGGAGACGCTGGAGGCGGACGTGCGGGCAGTTGCGCCGCAGGTGGAGGTGGTCTGCCTGACCGCGCCGCCGGTGGTGGGGGCGGTGCTGCTGGCGATGGAGGCCGCCGGTCTGCGGCCCGCCGACGACGTGCGCCGGCGCCTCATTGCCGGGGCGCGGGCGCGGCTCTCCGAATCTCCCCCAAAATGAGAGTCTGATTAGAGGACAAAACCGGTCGTAATACGAGGGCGGAACGCCGCGTCGATTACGTTGACGCGGCGCTGCGTTGATTCATGCCGCCTGGGCGACGGTGGCCTGCCGCCGCCCTGCCCAGGTGAAGAGTAGACCTGTTGTGCCCCGGCTTCACGGCCTGCCCGTGAACAAAGGGATGCTATTGCCACGCGCTACTCACTATTGCTGGAGGGAGAACAGAACAATGGTTAACAAACAGGGGACGACACGCCGCGCTTTTCTCCGTAATGCAGGGCTGGGCGCTTCGGCGGCCCTGCTGGCCGCCACGGGGCTGCCCGCCGCGCTGACGGGCCGCGCCCGCCGCGCCCAGGCTGCGGTGACCGGGTCGCCGGCGCCGGGCAGGCCGGGGGCTGGCTCCAGCCCGGAGGTGGAGTTGCTGGTGGGGGACGTGTTGGGCTTTGCCCTGGAGTCCGACGAGTGGGAAGGGGATTTCGGCTGGGTCAAGTTCAGACTGCACGAGGGCTTCTTCAACGGCGAGCGCGCCTACTTCATCCGCACCGATACCTCTAACCCGGACTTTGCGGAGGAAAACCGGCTGGTGTGGGTGCCGCTGCTGGCCGCCGCGCTGGGGGACCCGCAGGCCAACAGGCCGCTCTACCTCTTCCCGAATGGGGCGGAGGGCCAGTTGCCGGTGCTGAGCACCGTGCCGGGCCAGGACGACTACACACCGGCCTTCTCCGTGCACAACGTGACCTTCAGCGGCGAGGCCCGGCTGCTGACTTCGGCGGCGGAGGTGGCCGAGGCCCAGGAGGCGGGCGAGGTCACCGTGGAGCCGCTCAACATCGTGGTCAACTATCCCCTGGTCAAGTGGCCGGGCGGCGAGCTGACCGAGGACACCGAGAAGCGTGAGTACCTGGGCACGGGGCCGCTCATCGCCCCGGTGGATACCGGGCGCATGGAGGTGACCTTCAAGCTGCACCAGTGCTTCCCCGGCAGCCGCTACATCGTGACGGATACCTCCGCCGTGCCCATGGCCCCCATGATGAGCATTGCGCCCTCCCCGGCCTCCCAATTGCTGGCGGACCTGGGCGCAACCGACGAGATCTGGGTCTTCGGCAATGGCATTGCCGGGAGCGGCGTGATGGGCTTCCAGCCCGCCGTCTTCGACAACCGGGCGGGCGACCCCACCTGGAGTCCCTTCTGGAACCACTTCACCATCACCTGGAGCGAGGACGCCTCCCCGCGCATCCTGCGCACCTCGGCGGAAATCCGCGCGGCGGAGGAGGCGGGGGAGATTCAGGTGTGGAACGGCACGCCGGATACCCACCCGGACGGGTTCGTGGTCAACTGCCCGGTTCCCATCCTGGCCCGCAACACCTTTGGGGAGGAGGAAGCGGGGTAGCGGGCGTCTGGCCGCCAGCCGGACCACGGTCGATGCAGAGCAGGGGCGTTTGCGCGCGCCCCTGCTTTTTTGGTGCGCGCCGCCGGGGCGCGTTGACTCCTGGTGCTTTGGCGCGTAAACTCCCCGTAAGGCCACGATGAGCAGGGGGGAAAAGGCGTCGCAATGAGCGAGTTGTTCGGCAGGCAATTCCGCTCCTACCAGATTCTGCGCGAGCTGAGCCAGGGCGGCATGGCCGTCGTCTACCTGGGCCGCCAGACGACGATGGACCGCCTCGTCGCCATCAAGGTTATCGCCGCTGCGTACTCCCAACAGCCGGACTTCCGGGCGCGCTTTGACCAGGAGGCGCGGACTATCGCCCGGCTGGAGCACCCCCACATCCTGCCGGTGATCGACTACGGGGAGGAGGATTTCGGCGCGTACCTGGTGATGCGCTACGTGGAGGGCGGCACGCTGGAGCACCGCCTGCGCGAAGGGGCGCTGCCGCTGCCCCAGGCCTACGAGCTGCTGCGCCAGGTGGCCTCCGCGCTGGACTATGCCCACGCGGCGGGCGTGGTGCACCGGGACCTGAAACCGGCCAACATCCTGCTGGATGAGAGCGGCAACCCCTACCTGACCGATTTCGGCATCGCCAAGCTGCTGCAAAGCAGCCAGAAGCTGACCCAGACCGGCGCTGCCGTCGGCACGCCCGCCTACATGGCCCCGGAGCAGTGGAAAGGGGAGCCGGTGGGGCCGTTCACCGACCTCTACGCGCTGGGCGTCGTGCTCTACGAGATGGTGACGGGCGACCAGCCCTTTAAGGCGGATACCACCTTTGGCTACATGCACAAGCACGTCTACGAAGCGCCGGAGCCGCCCCGCCACCTGATGCGCAGCCTGCCGGAGGCCGCCGAGGCGGTCATCTTGCAGGCGCTGGCCAAGGACCCCGCCGGGCGTTACCCCTCTGCCCGCGCCCTGTGCGATGCCTTTGGCGCGGCCCTCTCTGGCGAGGCCGTCCCGCCGCCGCCGGATGACGAGCAGACCGCCCTGAGCGTGAATGCCCTGCCGCCGCAGACCGCCCAGGTGCCCTCCACGCGCCCGGCCCGGTCCCGGCTCACTGCCTACATCACGGCGCTGTCCGGCGGGGGAGGGCGGGGCCTGTGGGCCGTGGCGGCCATGGTCGTCGTGGCGGTGGCCGTGGTGGGGGTGTTGCTGGCCGGGGGCCTGCCGGGCGGGGACGGCCCCGCCTCGCCGGGCGCCACGGCCCCGGCCACGACCCAGGCCGTGGCGGGCCAGGCGGAGACGGCCACGCCCACACCGACCCATACGCCACAGACGCCGACGGAAACGGCCACGCCAAGCCCCACCGCCACCCCCACGCTGACGCCCTCGGCCACCCCCAGCGCCACCTCCACGCGCACACCCTCAGCCACGCCCACGCCGACGGAGACCGACACCCCGACCGCTACCCCCACGCCCGACCTGGACGCCACCCAGGAGGCCGCGCTGCTGGCCACCTCCGAGCGGGTGCGGCGCGGCCTGACCGCCACGGCCAACGCCGCCATCCTGGCCCTGGCCACGCAGCAGGCGGCGCAGACCGGCACGGCCATCGCCGTCGCCAGCTTCACCCATACCCCATCCCCGACGCCCACGCCTACCCCCACGCCGACCTCCACGCCCACGCCCACCGCAAGCTGGACCCCGCGCCCGGTGGCGACCGTGCCGCTGCCCACCCTGGCCCCGCCCGCCACCTGGACGCCCCGCCCCAGCCCCACGCCGACGCAGGGCATCGCCTCCTGTCCGGGGATGCTGCCCTCGCGCATCCGGCCCGGCGACGTGGCGGTGGTCAGCGACGAGGACCCGCGCCCCATCAACGTCCGCCGCAGCCCCGGCCTCAGCGGGACGCGCATCGGCCAGTACGTGGTGGGCACGCGCTTCACGGTGCTGGAAGGCCCCACCTGCCGCGACGGGCATCCCTGGTTCCGGGTTCAGAGCCAGGGGGGCGGGCTGGCGGGCTGGATCGCCGAGTCGGGGGAGGGGGTCTACTACGTCACGCCGCTGGTGGGCGGCAGGCCGGCGAGCCAGCACTGCCCCGGCGTGATGCCCTCCCGCCTGCACGTCGGCATGGCGGCGGTGGTCGATACCCCCACCGGGTTGCCCCTGCGCCTGCACGACGATCCGGGGTCCGCCACGCCGGTGACGGCGCTGATCCCCGACGGCACGCGCGTCACCATCCTGGCCGGGATGCTGTGCCTGGACGGCTATAGCTGGTGGCAGTACCGCACGGCGGACGGGCGCGTGGGCTGGTCTTCGGAGGCGGACGACGACAGTTACTTCCTGGCTCCGCTCCGCTAGCAGGGCGGGGCGCGGGCGCGCGGCTATGACCCCGGCGGCGGCAGGCAGGGCAGGGGGTACTGCGCGCCGTCGGGGTCGTTGAGCGCCAGGCCCAGGTAGGGCGTGGGGTCCAGCGTGTTGGCGAAGACGGCCTCGTTCAGGTATTGGCCGTCCGCGCCGCTGCGCACGATGCTGAAGTGCAGGTGCATGGCGATGCGCCGCGCGTCCGGCCCGCCGTTGTAGACCCCCTGGTAGCCCAGCAGCTCTCCCCGGCGCACCGGCACGTCCTGCGCACCGGGCGGGAAGCGGGGCAGGATGTAGGAGGTGGCCCCGCTCAGGTCCGCCATGTGGGTGTAATAGGTCCAGATGGTCTGGCCGGGGTGCAGCGGGTCGTCGTGGCGGATGATGACGGCGGAGACCCAGCCCGGCTCGCGGGTCAGCCAGCCGTCGTAGGCGGCGCGGACAGGGACCGTGCCCTCCGCGCCGAGGCCGAAGATGTCGATGCCGGGGTGGGGATTGAAGGGATCGTAGGGGCCGTAGGCGGCGTTCCAGGGCAGGCCGCCCACCAGGCCGGAGGACGGCACCAGGAACGGATAGCCGGGGCAGGGGGCCTGGAAGGCTGAGGCCAGCTCTGCCCGCGCGGCGGGGTCGTTGAACCAGCGGACCAGCGCCTGGTTGGTCGGGCGGTGCGCCGCCGGGCGGATGGCGCTGCGGACGCTGCGGTAGGCCAGGGCCAGCGCGGCGACCCCCACCCCCAGCAGAACGGCGGCCAGCAGCCGCCGTCGCCAGCGCCGCCGGGTCGCCGGGGATGCGGTGTGGGCTTGCAAGGCGGTCCTCCTTGTGCTCCCTGCCCCGTATCCTCCATACGGTCAGGGCCGATTCTGATCGCTCCGCCGGGATATTGCCACTGAAACGGGCAAAGCAAAGGCCGGGGCCGTCCGCCCCGGCCTCACCGCAGAGATGCCTGCTCCTCCGGTCAGGGCCTGCCCGGCTGTTGCGCCTCCTGCTGGCCGCGCTCGCCCTGATCCTGGAAGATGAGGCCCGGCTTCCAGGGCGTGCCCAGCGCGGGCAGCACCCAGCGGTCCAGCCCCCACCAGCCCGCCGTCTTCCAGGCCAGCACCAGCCAGGTGGCGATGGCGAAGAGGATGGGGTTGGTGCTCACCGTGCCCGCCAGCAGGTAGTTCATGTTCATGAAGCTGCCGAAGAAGGCGGCGATGCCGGTGAAGATGCCCAGGATCAGGGCGATGCCCACCAGCACCTCGCCGAAGGTGACCAGGTAGCTCCAGAAGCCGGCGTTGGGCAGGACGACGTTCTCCAGGAACCAGGCGTACCAGGGCTGCACGTCGGGGTGCGCGCCGCCGGTTTTCTCCAGCGCGCCGTTCACGAAGCCGGTGATGGCCGCGCCGGCGTTGCCGCCGGTCCAGGCGGGGTTGCCCAGCTTGCCCAGCCCGGCGGACAGCCATTCGTAGCCGACGTACAGGCGCAGGATCAGCCAGATCCAGGCCCATTTCACATCGCCGAAGAGCGAGCGCGCCACAGGCGGCTCGTCCAGCCTCACCACAAAGCGTTTCTGTGCTTTCGCATCCATGGTGTTACCCTCCCAACTGCAACCCTGTTCGCCAGCGTGATGCTTGCGTGTATGGGCGATAACTATACTTTGTACATCCATTTGGTATTATATCACCCGGAGCCTGCCCCTGCCATAACCTGGCCTGGGGTCGGGCCTGCTATCGTCCGGGTTGGGCGGCTGGTTGCGGGGGGCGGGCCTCTGCCGGGGGAAAACGAATGCCCTGGTTCGGGCAGGGAACCAGGGCATGGGTAGCGTCCCGCCAGGGACGCGGCGGATGGAACGGCGGGGCCTGGGCTACGGCTCTTCGGGCACGACGATCCACATGACGATGTACAGCAGCAGGCCCGGCCCGCCCGCCAGGGACAGGACGACGAAGCCCAGCCGCACCAGCGTGGGGTCCACGTTGAGGTACTGGGCCAGCCCCCCGGCCACCCCGGCGATCATGCGATCGCTGCGGCTGCGGTAAAGGCGTTTGACCTCGCTCATAATCGAATGACTCCCTCTCCAATATGATCCGGTGTTGACCTGCTCTTGCGGTGCTCTGGCGGCCCCCGGTTCAGGCTACGGCTCCTCCGGGACGACGATCCACAGGATGATGTACAGCAGGGGACCCGCCCCCACACCAAAGAACAGCAGCACAAAGGCCAGGCGGACGAGGGTGGGGTCGATGTTGAAGTACTGCCCCAGTCCGCCGCACACGCCGCCCAGCATGCGGTTGGTGCGGCTGCGGTAAAGGCGTTTGCTTTCGCTCATGTCTGGCGTCTCCAGTCAGGCTCGTGTTGCTCGCGTCTTCTCAATGACCTATACGCAGCAGCGCCCCCAGGGTTTTGAGGCCGGCGGCAGGGGCGCACCCGCCGGGGCTGCCCCCTCCCCGAACACGAACACACGGGAGCAATCCCGTTGCTGCGGGTTTGGCGTATCTCTGATAGAGGACCATTGCAGCGGTTGCTGGCCCGCCTGCCCCGGCAGGGGGCAGGGCGACCGGAAAGAGGACATGCCACGATGACCGGACATCGCCGCCTTACCCTGCGCGCCCTGTGCGTCGCCGCCATCGCCCTGGTCGCGGCCTGCTCCACCGGGCCGGGGGCCATCCCCACCGTGGCCCGGCTGCCCACCGTGACGCCGACGCCAACGGCCACTTCCACGCCGACGCACACGCCTACCGGCGCCTCGACGCCGCCTCCAACCCTGACTCACACGCCGCTGCCGACGGATACCGCCGTGCCGCCGACCAGCACGCCCACGGAGACGACCCTCACGGTGAATGTCTCCACCGCCAACCTGCGTGCGGGGCCAGGCACGAACTACGCCGTGGTGGGCACGGTGGGGCAGGGCGAGCAGTTTCCAGCGCTGGCGCAGGCGCAGGGCCAGGGGGAGATGTGGTATCTGGTGGCACGCGCCGATGGACAGCGCGCCTGGATTGCCGCGTCCATCGTCAGCCTGGTCCCCGGCGGGCCGCCCATCCCGGCGGCGCTGACCGTGCCGCCGCCCCCGCCGCCCACGGCCATCCCGCCCACCTCGCCGCCCCCACAGCCCCCGCCGCCGACGGCTGTTCCCGGCCCGGCGCGCACGGAGGAGGTCATGCCCTAGGGGGGCGGAGCCGGGCGCTGGCGTGGGCAGCCTCTGTTGAGGAAGCAAAGGGCGCAGCCCGTTGACTGCGCCCCTCGCGCACCGCGCCTAGCTCCACTCCTGGGCCGGCTCCTCCGGCACGATGAGGAGCATGACCAGGTAGAGCCACAGCCCGGCCCCGTCAAAGAGGGCCAGGCACAGGAAGCCCAGCCGCACCAGCAGCGGGTCGATGCCCAGGTATTCGGCCAGGCCCCCGGCCACGCCGCCCACCATGCGGTCCTTGCGGCTGCGATAAAGTCGCTTTGCGGTGTTCATCGTCTCACCTCGCTTCAACTATGCGTCCAGACGTTGCTTTCGTGGTGTTATACGCTGGGCGGCGGGGGCGCGTTGTGCGCGTAGCCGGACAACCGGCTGACGCCAGGGTGACGGGGCAAAGGCCCCGGCGTAATATTCTGACGGATGGCCCCATCATAAGGGGGAGCAAGCCTGGCCCGATCTTTGTGATAAGGATTGCCCGTGATCCGCTCATCTGCCGGGGGGCATGGCAGGTGGAGTAGCGCGGCAGTGCTCCCCGGCCCCGGCGGCAGGCTCCAGGCCGAAGGCCTGGCACACCGGGCGGCCCACGGCCTGCTCCGGCAGCGGCAGCCCCAGCGCCCACAGGACGGTGGCCGCCGTGTCCGCCACGCTGACCGGACCGCTCAGCGCCGTGCCGGGGACGACGCCCGGCCCGGCAACCAGCCAGGGGACCAGCCGGTCCTCCGGGATGTCTGCGCCGTGGGCGAAGCCATGCCCGCCGTGGTCGGCGGTGAGGATGATCAGGGTGCGCTCGGCCAGGCCCAGGGCCTCCAGGGCGCTCAGCACCCGCCCGATGCGGGTGTCAGTGACGCCCAGCTCGTAGAGGTACTGCTCGCTCATCCAGCCGCTCAGGTGGCCGAAGTAGTCCGGGTTGGGGAAGTGGGCGAAGATCACCTGGTAGCCTGCCTCCAGCAACGCGATCACGCGGTCCGCCACGCCGCCGTCGCCGTTGCGGATGAAGGTGTAATCATCCACGCCCTCCTGGTTGAACTGGCGCAGCTTCTCCTTGCCCACCACCATCGCCGTGCGGTACCCGGCCTGGTGGGCCAGGGCCAGAAAGGTGGGCGCTGCCAGGATGGGGCGGGAGGGGGCGTTGTCGTTCCAGGTCACGCCGTGCCCCGCCACGCTCAGCCCGGTGAGCATGGAGGCGTGGGCGGGCAGGGTGGCGGGCGGCAGCACCGTCTGCGCCTGCCAGGTGGCCGCGCCGCGCCGGGCCAGCGCCTGGATGTGGGGCGTCTGCGCCTGCAAGATGGCGTCCGGGCGCGCGCCGTCCAGGGAGATGACCAGCACCCTGGCCGGGATGTCCACCTGCAGGGCCGGGAGGGCGGGCGCGGCGGGCAGGGCCAGCAGCAGCAGGCTCAGCCCCAGCCCGGCCACGCGGCGCAAGAGGTCGCTCCCTTGAGCCATGGTCGCCTTTGCCTCGCCACGTGTCTCCGCTGTGCAGAGTTTACCGCCATTCCTGGCGGCGGGGGGCGAATCGGGGCACAATTCGTGGCGCGACTGCACGCTGGGGGCGTTATGGGCTATTACGATGTGATCAGGCAGCGGGTCGAGCTGGGAGCGGAGCGGATCACGCTGCTGAGCAAGGCGGGCATGGTCCCCTGGGAGGAAGTGGCCGAGGCGACGGCGCTGCTGGCCGAGAGCGCGGAGGTCCAGCCGGGGATGCGCGCCCTGCTGCTGGAGGGCGGCGCGGGCGCGCTGGCCGTGTGGGCGGCCCGGCGCGGGGCGGAGGTGCACGTTTACGACGGCAGCCTGGTGGCGGCGCGCATGGCCCGGCTGACGCTCCAGGCCAACGACGTGACCGGCGCCACGCTGGTTGACGCGGCTTATCCCGGCCCGGAGGTGGCCGCCGCCTTCGACGTGGCCCTGCTGCCGCTGCCCAAGGGGCGCGCCTACACGCGGCTGCTGCTGGGCGCGGCGGGGCGGGCGCTCAAGCCGGGGGGCAGGCTGTATCTGGCCGGGCCGAACGCCGGGGGGGCCAAGGCGGTGATCAGGGACGCCGGGGCCATCCTGGGCCGCGCGGCCACGATCCGCACGCGGGCGCGCCACCGGGTCGGGCTGGCCGTCAGGCTGGGCGGCCACGCCGTGGCGGAGGCGGAGACCTGGCACGAGTTCCAGGTGCTGGGGCTGCGGCTCTTCAGCATACCGGGCGTCTTCAGCCGGGAGGGCCTGGACGACGGCACGGCCATGCTGCTGGGCACGCTGGATGCCGCCCTCTGCGCCGGAAAGCGGGTGCTGGACGTGGGCTGTGGCTACGGCGTGCTGGGCATGGTCGCCGCCCGTCTGGGCGCGGCGGCGGTGGACCTGGTGGACGTGCAATGGCTGGCCGTGGCCTGCACGGCGCACGGCATCGCGGCCAACCGGCTCGGCGACACGTGCCGGGCGTGGGCCAGCGATCTGTACGCGGACGTGGCGGAGGGGCCTCCCTACGACCTGATCCTCTCCAACCCGCCCTTCCACGCCGGGCACGCCGTCAGCGTGGAGGCGGCGGAGGCGCTGATGAGCGGGGCGCGGGACCGCCTGGCGCGGGGCGGGCGTCTGCGGCTGGTGACCAACCGCTTTCTGCCCCACGACCGGGCGCTGCGCCGCGTCTTCGGCGCTTCCCGCGTGGCCGTGCTGGCGGAGGACACCCGCTACCGCGTCATCGAAGGCCGGCGCTGAGGCGGCTGTCAGGCGCGGGAAAGGAGAATCGGCCTTGCCGGAAGACGTGCTGCTGGCCTGGAGCGGCGGCAAAGACAGCGCCCTGGCGCTCTACGTGCTCCGGCAGCGGGCGGATGTGCGGGTTGCTGCGCTGCTGACGACCGTGACGGAAGGCTACGACCGCGTCAGCATGCACGGCGTCCGTCGCGCGCTGCTGGAACGGCAGGCCGCCGCGCTGGGCCTGCCTCTGCACGTCGTGACCATCCCGCAGCAGGCGTCCATGGAGAGCTACGGGGCGAGGATGGAGGCGGCGCTCAGGGCGTGGCAGGCGCGGGGCGTCAACGCCTGCGCTTTTGGCGACCTCTTTCTGGAGGACGTGCGGGCCTACCGCGAGGCCAACCTGGCCCGCATCGGCATGAAGGCCATTTTCCCCCTGTGGGGCAGGGACACGCAGGAGCTGGCCGCGTGGTTCCTGGCGCTGGGCTTCAGGGCTGTGGTGACCTGCGTCGATGCGCGGCGGCTGGACCCTGCCCTGGCCGGGCGGGAGATCGACGCGGATTTCCTGGCCCAGTTGCCGCCGCACGTCGACCCCTGCGGCGAGAACGGGGAGTTCCACAGCTTCGTCTGCGCCGGTCCCATCTTTCGGCAGCCCGTCCCCTGCTTGCGCGGGGAGGTGGTGGCGCGGGATACGCACTTCTATTTCTGCGATCTGCTGCCCGTGGAGCCGGATGGGTAGGCGCGGGGCTGGCCCGCCTAGGGCGCGGCGCGCAGCAAGGCCAGGGCGGTGGGCACGGCGGTCACGATGAGGGCCTGGGCCAGGATGTAGGTGGTCCAGATCACGTCCCCCATGTAGCGGAAGCGATACTCCCCGAACAGCCGCGCCGCGATCAGGGCGTCGGAGAGCAGGAAGAGCAGCCCGCCCGCCGCCAGCGGCCACAAGGCCTCCCGTTGCAGGGCCAGCCCCAGGGCGTAACCGGCCATGCTGGCCAGGAACAGGGCGTAGGCCAGCGCCGCGTACTGCCGGGCGGCCTCGCCCGTGGGGCTGCGGATCATGAGCAGCCACAGGATGATGGCGGCGGCCCAGGCGAAGAGCAGGGCGATGGCGTAGGCCCCCACGGCGTGCAGGCTGAAGGCCAGCGCGATCTCGCGGAAACCCAGCATGTAGCAGACGTGCCCTGCCCCGAAGGCCGCCATGCCGAACAGCACGTGGTCTTTCTGCCGGAAAACGTCGGCCATGAAGAGGTCCCCCAGAAAGCCCAGGGCAACGCCCAGGCCGACGAACAGCCCCAGCCCGGCCAGGGCGGTCTGCCTGGCCGCCGTCAGCCAGACGATCACGGCCAGGGCGATGAGCAGGACCGTCTGCGGCAGTTGGGTGCGCTTGGGCATGCGCCCCTGGCGCAGGTCGTCGTAGGGGTGGCGGATAAAGCCCCCCACCAGGAGCAGGGCAACGCCGAGCAGCAGCAGCCAGCCGATCACGTCCCACGGCGCGGGCAGGACGGCCATACCGCGCATCGCAACCTCCTTGCAGGGTCCGGCGCATGCCTCCAGTGTAAACGCTTTTGCGCCATCCTGCACGCGGGCCTGCCTGGGAGCGCGCCTGGCCGGGAGCGCGGATGAAGATCATCCGGACGGCAGAACGATCCATACTGGACGCCGGGCCTGTTTGACGCTATCCTCATTGTGTAAGTTGTAGAAGTATCTGCTGTGCACATTGCCTAAAAAGGGCTACGGAGAGGGGGTTCGATGACCACCAGTACGCCCACTGTAGAAGTAGAAGCTGCCAATCCTTACGAGGTAGCGCTGCAACAACTGGATCGGGCGTTGCAGCACTTGCAAGTGCCTCCCGGCATTGCCGAGTTCCTGCGCCGCCCCAAGCGCGAGCTGACGGTGAATTTCCCGGTCCGCATGGATAACGGCGAGATCAGGATGTTCACCGGCTATCGGGTCCAGCACAACACGGTGCGCGGCCCGGCCAAAGGGGGCATCCGCTACCATCCCATGGTGTCCATGGACGAGGTGCGGGCGCTGGCCATGTGGATGACCTGGAAGTGCGCCCTGATGGACCTGCCCTACGGCGGGGCCAAGGGGGGCATCATCGTTGACCCGCGCGAGCTTTCCCCGGCGGAGCTGGAGCGCATGACGCGCCGCTTTGCCTACGAGCTGATCCCCATCATCGGCCCGGAGGGCGACATCCCCGCCCCGGATGTCAACACCGACGCCCAGATCATGGCCTGGATGATGGACACCTACGTGATGACGATAGGCCGCAGCGACCCCGGCGTGGTGACGGGCAAGCCGGTGAACGTCGGCGGCTCTCTGGGCCGCCACGAGGCCACCGGGCGCGGGGTGATGCTCACCGTCGTCCGCGCGCTGGAGCACCTGGGCCTGCCCGTGCAGGGCGCAACGGTGGCCGTGCAGGGCTTTGGCAACGTGGGGTCCATCGCCGCCAAGCTCCTCCAGGAGCAGGGGGCCACGGTGATCGCCATCAGCGACGTGAGCGGCGGCATTTACAACCCGCAGGGGCTGGACGTGCCGGACGTGATGAAGTACGCCTGGCAGCACAACCGGCTGGTGGCCGGCTATCCCAAGGCGGAGCCGATCTCCAACGAGGAGCTGCTGGTCCTGGATTGCGATGTGCTGATCCCGGCGGCGCTGGAGAACCAGATCACCGGGGCCAACGCCCCCCAGGTGAAGGCCAAAGTCGTGGCGGAGGGGGCCAACGGGCCGACCACGCCGGAAGCCGACGACATCCTGAACCGGCGCGGCGCGCTCATCATCCCGGACATCCTGTGCAACGCGGGCGGCGTGACGGTCTCCTACCTGGAGTGGGTGCAGGACCGCCAGTCGTTCTTCTGGACGGAGGAGGAGGTCAACACCCGGCTGGAGCGGATGATGAGCCGGAGCTTCACCGCCGTGCTGGAGATGGCCCAGGACATGCAGGTGGACCTGCGCACAGCGGCCTACATCCTGGCCGTCAAGCGGGTGGTGGACGCCATTCAGGTGCGCGGCATTTATCCGTAGGCTGCCTGTGGAGGGCGCTTCCTGGAGGGGAGGGGTGGGGGCTGCCTTACCCCTCCCCCTTTTTGCGGTCCTCGCCGTAGTGCTTCAGGTAGCCCAGCGCGATGTCCTCCTCTGTGTTCATGATGATCTCCAGCAGCTTGCCCCCGCTGACGGCGGACACGTCGATCACGGTGATGATGTCCGCCAGGCTGGCGTTTTCCGGCACCAGCTCCGGCAGCAGGTTGGGGGCCTGCTCAAAGAAGCTGGCCTGGAAGATGCTCTCCGAGTCGTTGGGGTAGATGGCCAGCGGGTAGATTTTGGACTCCACCAGGTCCTGGAAGAAGTGCGTGCCAAAGGCCATCTCCGGGTGGCTTTCGCCGTTGCTGGCGACGGCCAGCTCGATGAGCGCCCGGCAGTTGTGAATGTCCGCGTAGGAGACCTTGATGCCCAGGTGGATGTTGGAGGACCCCCAGCGGCCCGGCCCGATCAAGATGAAGCGTTCGTCCTTCAGCCGCTCGTTGATGCGCCCGATGGCCCGCCCCACTTCCAGGCGGATGTGCGGCTCCTGGATGCGGTTGTAGCTGGGCCGCACGTACACGATGTAGCGGATGCGCTCCAGCGTGGCGTCCGGGACCTGGCGGTGGGCGGTGAAGAGCTTGTCCGCTTCCGGGATGTCCTCCGGAATCTTGCGGGCCACCTCGGCTTCGTACTGGCTGAGGGGGCGGCACTGCAACAGCGCGATGCGGAACTGCACGTCCGGCCAGGTGCGCTCGATATCCACCGCGTACTCCACGTCCACCGGGCGCTGGTACTGCTCTTGCAGGCAGGTGAGCATCCGGCGCATCAGCTCCGGGAAGTCCGTCTTTTGCAGCAGTTGGTCGAAGGTGAAGACCAGTTGCCACGGCTCCACCTTGCTGGGGCGCATGATGAAGGGCTTCAGGTAGTCGCCGTTGTCCTGGGAGGCCAGCAAGCGCAGGGCCGGGAACCCCGTGTCGATCACCTCCGTGATGGGTAGCGTCTTGAAGGTGTTTTCTTCCATGTCCAGCACGTCGATCATGTGCTGGGAGTACTGGCGCAGCTCGCTGACGCGCGTCTCCGGGCGCAGTTGCGGGTGGGAGAGCGCCACCATGCGCGGGTAGTCGTTGGGCACGCGGTCCACCGCCCGTGTGCCCAGCCCGCAGACCAGGCGCAGCAGGCCGTCCTCCCGGCGGATCTTGCGGTTCCAGCGGAAGGGGTTGCGGCTGAAGCCCACCCCGGCCAGCACCGGGAAGAAGTAGCGCCCGTAGCGCTGCCCCTCCACCTTCTGGATGAGGATGGCCATGCGCTCGTCGAAGTCGATGAGCTTCTTCTGCTTGCGGTAGATCAGGGCATCCGGGCTGAGCGTGCTGGCGTAGATGCGCAGCAGGGCCTGGGTGGCCGCCTTCAGGTTCTCTTCCAGCGTCCCCTGGTTGGGCAGGAAGAAGCTGTCGTACTTCCCGGCGAAGGAGGTGTCGAAGCTGTCCTCCAGCAGGCTGGACGAGCGGAAGATGAGCGGCGTCTTGCCCACGGTCGCCAGCAGGTCGCGGAGCTGGGCGGCCACGTATTCCGGCAGGCGGGCGTTCATGTAGTGCTTGTAAATCCTGGGGTACTCCGCGATGATCTCTTCCCGCGAGCGGTACTTCTGGTTCATGTAGGGGAAGAAATCGTTCAGCTCGTGAACCTCGTAGAACACGTCGGACCCCACGTAGTAGGAATCCGGGATGGCGATCAGGTCCGGGTCCAACCCGCAGGCTTCCACGTTTTTCTGCAACAGCTTGTAGGCCAGCAGCATACCGGCGGCCTTGCCCCCGATCTTGCCCCGCCCGATGCGGTTGTGGCGGATCTGCTGCAAGTCGGCGATGGTGAAGGCCTCCCGCGCCAGGCCGACGAAGTGCAGGTGGTCGCTGATCATGGCCTTGATCAGCACGGCCTTGATCTCCCGCAGGTGGTGCTGCATCTTGGCCAGCTCTTCCGGCGGCAGCCGCTCGTAGCGCTCCCCTTCGGCGAAGAGCACGTCCCAGGGGGCGATCTCCGGGTTGAAGGACAGGCGGACCTCCTTATCCGGCACGCGCTTGCGCAGGATGTCCTGCACGATCTTCTCGAACAGCGTGTGGGGCAGGTTGTAGGCGAAGTAGAAGTCGGTGAGGCTGTCGCGGATCGTGTTGACGCGCTCGTTCCAGTCGCGGGGGCTTTCCTCGGCGATGCCGTTGTGGATGCCTTCGCGTTTCTGGGATTCCAGCGCTTTCTGGTACACTTCCTGCTCAAAGGTCTCCGGGTGGATGATGCCCCGCGAGAACAGCTCTTTGCGCATGCGCTCCCGGATGGTCCTGGCCAGAATGGGATACTGGGAGATCTCCAGGTACAGCTTGAGCACCTTGGGCATGTATTTCTCGTCGATTTCCATCGTCGCCTGGCCCTTGAGGAACTGACGGGTTTACCGATCTATTATCTACTATGACGGCGGGTCGATCAATAGACAAAATGCCCAGGGGCAGGTGGGCAGGTGTGGCAGCCCCGCTGCGCAGCCTGGGATGGTCCGCTGGGGGAAGGGAGGCCGCAGCATGAGCGGAGCGGATGCCCTGCGCGGGCGCGTGGCGCTGGTGACCGGCGCGGGGGCCGGGGCGGCCAGGGCGGTCGCGCTGGCCCTGGGCGGGGCGGGGGCCGCCGTGGTGGCCAACGACGTGAATCCGGACCGCGCCGGGGCGGTTGCGGCGGAGATCGTGGCGGCCGGCGGGCGGGCCGTGGCCTGGTCCGCAGACGTGGGCAGCCGCTTCCAGGTGGGGGCGCTGATCGAGCACACGCGGGACGTGTACGGCGGGCTGCACGTGGTGGTCAACGGCTGGCGCGTCAACAAGCGCGCTCCCGCGCTGGCGCTGGACGAGTACGACTGGCGGCGCGTGCTGGAGATCAACCTCACCGGGGCTTTTTTCGTCAGCCAGATGGCGGCGCGGGTGATGGCCGACGAGGGCGGGGGGCTGATTGTGCACCTGCTGGGTCCCGCCGACCCGGAGGCGACCGGGCAGGCCCCCTACCTGGCGAGCCAGGCCGGGCTGGCCGCGTTGGGGCGGGCGCTGGCCGTGGAGCTGGCCCCCCTGGGCGTGGGCAGCGCCGTGGTGAGTGAAGCGGACGGCCCGGAGCAGGTGGTGGCCGCCGTGCTGCGGCTGGCCAGGGGCGCGCCCCCCGGTGATTCGCTTGCCGCAGGGTGAGCGGCTATTATAAATGCTGCGAAGGCCCAGACCAGTGCGGGGGACATGGAAACGGTAAACGTTCGCATCGATGACCGGATACGCCTGGTTTCGGCGCTGCTGGCCGCCACCTCCTGGCCCAACGACGAGCAGCAGCGCAAACCCCACGGGACCCACGCGCACGCCCGCGACACGCGCAAGCTGCTGGCCGCCCACACCAAGCACCCGGCGGCGTTGATCATGCAGGCGTTGCTGGACCGGGGCGTGCCGCTGGAGGATGTCTACGCCCATGTGCTCCGGCTGACCTGGCCGGGCCTGGCCGGGACGGACGGGACGGAGACGCCGTCCTGGCTGCCGCCCACCTGGGTGCGCCACCTGCTGAACTTCTACGACCAGGCGGGCCTGGCCCGCTGGTGGCAGGACGAGACGGCGGCCTGGGCCAAGGGCCGGGAGGAGGCCGAGAAGGTCTTCGCCGGGGTGGAGCTGCGGCCTTTTTTGCAGCCCTTTGTGGGCCAGTTTGAGGACGCCCTCATCTTCATGCCCAACGTGTCTTACCCCACGGATACCGTGATCGGCGTGTGTGTGGATGGCGAGCTGTATTGCGTCGCGCCACCGCGCATCGCCTGGGGCGATAACCCGCCCTGGTCTTTTGACGAGGACCCGGCCTACGTGTACGACTGCGCGCTGACCCAGTACGGGCGCATGTTGATGCGCCGCTATCTGCACCAGCACCCGGAGGTGCTGGCGGAGGTCTCGCAAAAGCCGCTGCCCCTGCCCAAACCGCTCGACCAGGCCTATGCGAGCTGGGAGGAAGGCTTTTTGGCCCTGTTCACCTCCGGGCTGGTGGCCATCTTCCTGGAGGACGCCGTCAGCAAGCAGGAGGCCGACGCCTACGTGCTGATGGAGCGCAAGGTGCAGGGCGTCAGCATCCTGCCGGGGGTGATCAGCGTGCTGCGGCGCTTCCTGGGCGGCCACCGCGACGGCCAGTACCCGACCTTTATCGATTACCTGCCGCACTTCGGCGCGCATCTGCGCGTCGCCCGGACGATCACCACCCTCTGATAAGCCCATGGACGATGGCTGGCTGCGGACGCTGAAGGCGCTGGAACAGGAGGTTGTGCGCTATGACGAGCCTGCCCCGGTGGATGGGGGGCTGGCCCTGCTGCCCGGCTGGCGACCCGTGCTGATCTCCGCGCCGCACGCCGCCCGGCACTGGCGGGAGCACGCCTGGAAGCGCGAGGACGAGTACACGGCGGCCATCGCCCACTGGCTGCACCGGCACACCGGGGCCTGCTGCCTGTATCCCACCCATCGCATCCGCCCGGACCCCCACGACGACGCCGACCGGGGCGCTTACAAGCAGGCCCTGGGCGCGCTGGTGCGGGCGCACGGCATCCGCCTGGTGGTGGACCTGCACGGCGCGCGCGGGGACCGCGACTTCGCCCTGGCGCTGGGGACCATCTACGGGCAGACGTGCGCGGCCTACGAGGAGGCCATCGTGGCCGCCTTTGGGCAGGTGGGCTTCCGGCCCAACGGGGTCGCCTCCAGCCTGGACCGTCTGGTGCTGAACCCGGCCCGCTACGCCGGGGGCGCGCACCGCCCCACCGTGACCCGCTACGTGTGGCAGCGCCTGGCCGTCCCGGCGGTGCAGATCGAGATCAACGCCTGGGCGCGCATCGTGGAGCGGCTGCCGCAGGCGCTGGAGGCGCGGCGCGGCCTGGCCCCAGCCTTTCGCGGCGACCCGGAGCGCATCAAGCGGGTGCTGGCCGGGCTGGTGCGGGTGGTGGCCTGCGTGGAGGCGGCGGGCGTTTAGGGAGGGGCGCTGATGCTTTGGGGAGCGCGAGCATGAACCTCAACTTGCGGAGCCTGATGGCGCGCTTGCAGGAGCAGGAGCCGCCCCCGCCCTGGAGCGCTGCGACCGGCGTGGGGCTGGTGATCGCCTATTTCGTGCTGCAAGTCTCCACCCTCACCCTGTTCTCCGTGCTGGTGGACCCCCAGGCGGCGCAGGTCGGGCTGGTCAGCCCGGCGGTGGTCAACTTCTCGGCCATTGTGGCCGGGCTGCTGGCCGTGCTGCTGCTGTGGCTGGCGCTGCGGCAGCGTGCGCCGACGGCCCTGGCGCGCGCGCTGCGCATCGAGAGGCCGGTCGGCTCCGCCTGGCTGCTGGTGCTGTTTTCGCTGGGCGCGGCCATCCTGGTCGACTTCGTGCCGCTGGCGGCCCAGGCCGTTGGCCTGCCCGGCAATCTGCTGAACATGGCGGGGGCCAGCGGCCTGGGCTGGGTGCTGGCGGCGGTCTTCACCGCGCTGGTGGGGCCGCTGGCCCTGGCGCTGCTGTTGCAGGGCGCGCTGTACCCGGCGGTGGCGGCCCGGCGGGGCAACCTGCAGGCCATCGTCCTGACCGCGCTGGTTTACATGGTGCTACAGGTGGCGCTCGGCAATCCGGGCGATGCCTCGCTGTGGGGGCAGATGTTCTTCACCGGCCTTTACGTCACCGGGGCGCGGGCCTACCAGCATTCCACGCGGGCCGCCCTGGTGGCGCACCTGGTCATCGGGGTCTTCTGGCTGTTCAAGGCCGGGTGGCTCTTCCTCTACGCGCCGACGCTGGTCGGCTGACCTGCCCGCCGCTCCCTGCCAGACTGCCCAACCCTTTTTGAGCCAAGATAAAGGAGATTGCCGGTCATGGATTACGAAAACATCCTGGTGGAAAAACTGGAGGGCGGCGTCGGCCTGGTCCGGCTGAACCGGCCCCAGGTGCTCAACGCCCTCAGCAGCGGCCTGGTCCACGAGCTGATGGACGCGCTGCGCGCCTTTGACGCCGACAGCGAGGTGGGGTGCATCGTCATCACGGGCAGCGAGCGGGTCTTCGCCGCCGGGGCAGATATCAAGGAGATGGCCGCCGCCACGCCCGCCGCCATGCTGGGCGGCGGGATGGTGGACTGGGACGCGCTGCACAAGGCCCGCAAGCCGCTCATCGCGGCGGTTTCCGGCTGGGCGCTGGGCGGGGGGTGCGAGCTGGCCATGGCCTGCGATATGATCGTGGCCAGCGAGACGGCGGTCTTCGGCCAGCCGGAGATCGAGCTGGGCATCATCCCCGGCGCGGGCGGCACGCAACGCCTGGTGCGGGCCGTGGGCAAGGCACTGGCTATGGAGATGATCCTGGATGCGCGGCGGCTCAGCGCGGAGGAGGCCCTGCGCTGCGGGCTGGTGAGCCGCGTCGTGCCCGCCGAATCCTACCTGGAGGAAGCCATCCGGCTGGCGCGGTCGATAGCGGCGCGCGCGCCGGTCGCCGTGCGGCTGGCCAAGGAGGCGGTCAACAAGGCCTACGAGATGACGCTCTCCCAGGGGCTGGACTACGAGCAGCGGGCCTTCTTCCTGCTCTTCAGCACGGAGGATCAGAAGGAGGGGATGGCCGCCTTCCTGGAGAAGCGCAAGCCGACCTGGAAAGGCTGCTAAAATGATGTTAGGCTGGGTAAGGGGCCGGGCAGCCTGCCTTTGGCGGGGCGTTGCTGGTACAATGTGCGCCTGTGCGCCGCAGCCGATGACGGGGCGGCCCCGCCGCGCCGGATACGGCCTGTGCAGGACTGGAGAGGGGGAGATCGGTGAGCCATTTGAGCCTGGAACAAAAAGCCGTCCTGGATGCCGCGCTGCAATGCTACGTCTCGGCCCTGAACGCGCTGGACGCGGAGCGCTTCCTGGCCTGCTTCCGCAGCAATTGCGTGGTGCGCGATCCCTACGGGGTGAGCCTCTATGAGGGCCAGGACGGCCTGCGCCAGTACTTCAGCACCATGGCGGAGACCTGGCAGCGCTTCGAGATGAAGCCGGGGCGGGTGTACTACGGCGGGCCGGAGCGGCTCGTCTTCACCTGGCAGGTCTCGGCCCAGGCCCGCAACGGCAAGACGGCCCGCTTTGAAGGGGTCAACGTGATGACGCTGGAGGGCGCGCTGATCGACGGGCTGGAGGCGTACTGGGACGCCCCGGCTATGTTCGAGCAGATCAGGGATGCCCGTGGGTGAACCCCCGCTCACGCTGCTCTATACGGCCAATCTGGCCGGTCGCCTGGACCGGCTGCCGCGCCTGTTCTCCCTGGTTCGGGACGTGCGCAAGGCGGCAGGCGCGCCGACGGCCCTGCTGGACCTGGGCGGCTCCTGCGACCCGGCGGTTGCTGAGTGCGCGGCCACCGAGGGGCGGGCGGCGCTTTTCGTCCTGGAGGCGATGGGCTACGATGCGGCCTGCCTCTCCGCCGCCGACTGCGCGGCGCTGAGCGAGCGGGCGGCGCGCAAGCTGGTGCAGGAGATCGGCATCGCCCTGTGCGCCCCATGCGCGGGGCTGCCCCTGCCGGGCCATTGCCTGTGGCAGGCCGGACCCTGGCGGGTGGCCTGCCTGGCGGGGGCGGACGGGCCGCCGGAGGCCGACCTGATCATCCGCCCGCTGCCGGCGGGGCGGGAGCCTTACCTGGAGCGGGAGGCGCGCACGCTGTGGCTGGCGGCTCCGGCGGGGGATGTGTTGGGGGTTGTCGAAGTCATGTTGGAAGCGGCGCGCCTGCCGGTAGCGGCCACCTGGCGCTGGCAGCGCCTGGCTGCCGGCGCGCGCCCGGACCCGACCATCGCGGCGGCGGTCGAGTTCGTCCGGGACGAGGCACGCCGCCATCAGCAGATGCATAACAGGGGGGGCGCTCATGCAACAGGTTGAGCTGGTCAAACAACTGGATGCGTTCTTTGCGGTGCTGTCCTTCGACGAGACGGATCGCTGGCGGCCCCTGTTCTCCGACGCCGCCTTCCGGGTGTTTGAGCGCTACGCCGCCCCCTCCTTCATCAACGGCCCCTGGAACGGCCTGATGCTGGACAACACCGACACGGTGGAGACCGTGTATCTGATCGTCTTCCCCGGCCAGGAGGTGCTGGATACCATCATCGCGCGGGAGGTGGCCGGTGGCGCGCCCGGCGCGATGATCTTCGCCCACCACCCGACGGACTTCGAGGAGAGCGGGCGCGGCTACGTCCCCATCCCGGAGGAGCAGCTTGAGGAGCTGAAGAACCACGGCATCAGCTACTACGCCTGCCACGCCCCGCTGGATTGCCACCCGGAGGTCTCCACGGCCACGGCGCTGGCCAACGTCCTGGGCCTGCGGGAGCAGCAGCGCTTTGCCCCATACTACGGCGGCCTTTCGGCGGTGCACGGCGTGGTGGGCAAGGAGTCGCCGATGGGCTTTCAGGCCTTTGCCGCGCGGCTGGCTAAGGTCACGGACGTGGGCCACTTGCGCTACGACCAGGTGCGCCACAACGGCCAGCCGGTGAGCCGGGTGGCGGTGGTGCCGGGCAACGGCGGCAGAGCCGACCTGATCCGGGAGGCGGCGGCGCTGGGCTGCGACACCTACGTCACCGGCCACTGGTGGTTCTTCAGCGAGCACGAGCAGGCCGGGCAGGGGCGGGCGGAGATGCGCGACCTGCTGCCGGAGGTGCGCATGAACCTGCTGGCCGCCTCGCACTACGCCACCGAGATGGTGGTCATGCGGGACCAGATGCCCGGCTGGTTTGAGGACCTGGGCCTGGAGGCCGTGCCGATCCCCCAATCCAACCCCTGGCGCTGACCGCCCGGCAGCCGCGCGTCTGTCAGGTGTTGACCTGTGCCTTTGCCGCGCTGACGCGGGGCAGGATGTCCCGCTCGATGGCTTCCTCGTTCTGCGGGGCCGCAACGTCCCGGTAGAGCGACCAGTGCTCCACGTGCTCCACCGCCGCGCCCGGCGGCAGCTCCGCCAGCGGACCCAGCGTCTCCAGCTCCAGCATCCAGGCGTTGGTGAAGACCTCCACCGAGCAGCCCAGGTCCGGGTAGGGCGCGCCGGGGACGTGGGTAAAGCTCTTGACGAAGAGATGCCCGCCCCGCGCGTAGGCCGCCCAGCCGTCCGGCACAGAAGCGCCCACCTTCTGCGGGCTTTCCACGGCGGCGTCCTGCCGCAGCAGGATGTAGCGGCTGCCCCACGTCCAGCGCGGGTCGGCCATGTCCGTGTAGGCCCACAGCGTCAGGCTGCTGGCCGGTTGCAGGTGTTGCGGGTGAGGGCCGCGCGGGGGCAGGGGGATGATCGCCGTGCCGCCGGGGGCCATCACGGAGAGCGCCCAGGGGGCCAGCCGGACCGCCCACGGGTTGTGGTTGCGCAGGCGGTGCACCACCCGCGCGTGGGCCGCGTCCTGCGCCAGGGTGATGTCTATCTCCTTCTGGATGCCGGTCGTCGGCTCGACGGGCTGCATGACGCGGACCACGCCGTCGAGCTGTTGCAGGGAAACGGGCTGGTTGTCCGGGTGGTAGGTGCGCGGGTTGGCCTCCGGCGCGTGCCACAGGCGGTGGCCGCCGTAGATGCGCCATTCGCTGCCCCCGGTCTGGCCGAGTGTCTCCGGCACCTCGGCGAACTCGTTGTCCTCGCCCACGAATCCAAAGCGGATGATGCGCGGCCCCACGTCGGTGGTCACCACCAGCGCCACGTGGGCGTTGGAGAGGCGGTAGCAGTGCGGCCAGCCCTGGTACTCGATCTGCTCAAGCGCTGTCAAGCCTGGTTCTCCTTTTTGGTGAGGAAGGGTCTCTCCGGTGGGGCGGCGCGCTGCGCCCCCCTCCGGCGGCGAAGACCGGCGGGCAGGGCGGCAGCTTACGGCGGGCAGGCCCCCGCTTCCAGCCCGGCCAGCGCGTAGCCGTCCAGCGTGACCACGCTCAGGAAGCCCGCGCCAAAGCGCACCCGCTCGCCCGGCAGCACCTCCAGCAGGCGGGCGTTGGGCTGCCCGTTGGCCCCGCCCGCGTAGAGGTGGGCCTGGCCCCGGATCGCGCCGTCCTGCGTGCCCAGGGCGTAGAGCGTGCCGTCGGCGGCCAGGGCGTAGAGCAGGCAGCCCTCCCCGCTGGCCAGCAGCGGCGGTTGGGGATGCGTGCCGGGCAGGGTGGCCTCCCAGCGCAGCGCGCCGGACGGATCGTAGGCCAGCAGGACGCCCTCGCCAAGGGCCGCCAGCGTGAAGACGTAGACGTTGCCCTCCCCGTCCGCGACCAGCGCCGCGCTGCGCCCGGCGGGGTGGGGTAGCCGGGCCAGGGGCGTGGGCGTGAAGTCCGCGCTGATGTGGTAGAGCGTCGCGCCGTCCAGCAGGTAGTAGTCGTCCTGCGGGCCAAAGGCGGCCAGCGGCGGGTGGGCCGGGGCCACCTGGTACAGCAGCCGCCCGCCGGAGCCGACCAGATGCCAGGCAGCGGAGGAGTCATCCTGCGTGCCGGAGCGCACGCCCACGGCGATGCGGTCCCCGTCCAGCGAGACGTGGCTCACCCGCTCCCCCAGCGGCGGCGTGCTCCACAGCGGGGTCCCCTGCGGCGTGTAGGCGGCCACGGCGTTGTCTGCGGTCAGGAAGGCCACCGCCTCCCCCAGGCGCATGGGCGCGCCGGTCAGCGGCAGCTCTGGCAGCCACAGCGCCTCGTAGCGCCCCTCCCGCAGGACCAGCACGCTGTTGTCCGTCATGCGGGCCAGGATGCGGCCCTCCGGCAGGGCCACCATGCCGGCCACCGTGTTGGAAAGCTCCATGCGCCAGCGCAGGCGGCCCTGCGGACTGATGCCCTCCAGCAGCGTCCCGCTGGCGACCACCAACCCCCCCTCGTCCGTCACCAGCGGGGGGACGCTCGGCGGGTGCAGCCCGGTGACGTGGCTGATGTACGGCGCGGGGCCGGAGCCGTCCTGCCCGGCCAGCCGCACCTGCGCCAGCCGGATGAAGTCCAGCGGATGCCGCCAGCCAGCCTCCAGGGGGTTGGTCTCCCAGTAGCCGGGGCCGCCGTCGTCCGGGCCGAAGGTGCGCACCTCAAAGTGCAGGTGCGGCGCGCTGAGGCTGGGGTCGCCCACCACGCCGACGACCGTCTCCGGCGTGACGCACTGCCCGACGCCGGGGAAGAAGTAATCGCCGATAGACTCCATGTGGCCGTACAGCGTGTAGAACACCTCGCCGTCCGGGAAGGTGTGCTCCACGATGACCACGCCCTTCTCCGTGTCCCAGCCCTCCGGGTCGCTGTAGGTCACGCGCCCCCGCGCGGCGGCGTAAACCGGCTCCCCGTAGCGGTAGAAGGCCACATCCACCCCGGTGTGCAGGCCGCCGAAGCGCGCCCGGTACTTGCCGAAGTCGTCGCCCGCCTCGCTGACCCCGTCGATGGGGTAGCCGATGGCGTCCACCACGCCGCAGTCTGTTGGGGTCTGCGCCCCGGTCGGGGCGGGGGCGGGCAGCAGCGCCAGCAGCGCGGCCAGGGCCAGCAGGGCAACGACGGAGAAGCGCCGTCGCGCACCCCCGACCCTGCCCTTCAGCAGATGCCCGCTCACCGGCCAGCCGCTCATAGCGCCACCCCTCAGCGGCAGCCCGCCGCCAGCGAGGCCCAGTCCAGCCCGATCACCTGGTCGGCCACGTGCAGCCGCAGCACGCCGTCCCCGCCCAGCCCGGCCCAGGCCCCCGCCGCCCGCCAGCCCCACACCCGCGCCTGGCTGCACAGCGCGCCGCTTTCTGCCCCCACCACCAGCGCCGCGCCGAAGCCATCGGCCAGCAGCAGCGCCTCGCCCCCGGCCAGGATGAAGGGCTGGCCCAGCAGCTCCACCAGCGGCACGGACCAGCGCGGCTGCCCCTGCGCGTCGTAGGCGTGCAGGATGCGCTCCCGGCTGCCGGAAAACAGGTAGAAGCGGCCATCCGGCAGGCTGTGCAGGGCGCTGCTCCCCCGCGTCACGTCGGGGGCGTCGTTGAGCCAGTGCCAGGCTCCCGCCGGGTCCACGCGCCACAGGCTGTAGCGGCTGCGCAGGTAAAAGCCGCCGTCCGGCGCGGGGGCCAGGTCGCCAGCGCCGCGCAGCGTGGCCCGGCCCAGCACGACCCCGTCCGGCCTGATGAAGGCCAGCGTGCCGCGCCCGGCCTGCACGGCCAGCAGTTGGTCGGTGGCCTGCATATCGACCACGTAGGGCACGTCGGGCACGCGCCAGCGCTCGGCGCGGTCCGGGCCGTAGGCGATCACCTGCTCCTCCGGCGTGTGGACCACCAGCAGGTCCCCCCAGCGCAGCGGCGCGGCGTTGATGTTGTGCGGGAGCTGCCAGCCCTCCACAAAGCCGCCCTGCTGGCTCCACAACTGGAGCCGGCCGTCGTAGCCCGCCACCAGCACGTTGTCGCCCTCCGCCAGCACGCCGACCACGGTGAGGTCCTCCGGCAGGATGTAGCGCCACAACACCTGCCCCGACGGGTTGAGCGCCTTGAGCCGCCCGTCGTCGTAGACGATGGTCCCCCCGTCGGCGCGGATGATGCCCGGCCAGCGCGGGCCGGTCTCGTCGGCGATGTCGGCGTGCCAGCGGTGGGCCGGGTTCAGCCAGGCCTGCCAGTTGACGATGAACTTGGAGGGGTTGCGCCAGCCGGAGAGCGTGGGGTCTGTGCCCCAGTAGCCGGGGCCGGGCGAATCCGGCCCGAAGTTGCGGATTTCCAGGTGCAGGTGGGGGGCCGGGCGCGGGCGGCCAATGGCGCCCACCACGTCGCCCCGGTTCACGCAGGTGTAGACGCTGGGGAAGGCCGCGCCCTCCGCCTCCTCCATGTGCCCGTAGAGGCTGTACCACAGCGTGCCGTCCGGCATCAGGTGCTCGATGATGACCACGCCCTTGTCGCGCCCCCAGCCCAGCGGCTCCGAATAGGTGACGCGCCCCCGCGCGATGGCCCGCACTGGCGCGCCGTAGGTGGTCGCCCGCCCGCTGAACCAGTCCTCCCCCGCGTGGTAGCGCCCGTCAAAGCGCGAGGAGGGCAGGCCGTAGGGATAGACGACGAAAAAGTGGTCGGGGTCCACCGGGAAGTCGATGGCGTCCACCACCCCGCACGGCCCCTGGGCGTGCGAAGGGGCCGGGTTCAGCAGGGCGGCCAGAACCAGCAGCGCGACAAGGGAGGGCAGGGGGCGGCGGTCGGTCATGGGCATCGGGTTTGGGGAAGCGCGGTGTCATGCGATGATCGTCGTCGCCGCGTTCCACAGGAAGTCATCATACCACTGGGTGAGGTAGCCGACCAGTTCTTTGTTGGTGATGCGGATGCCCATGCGGAAGGTCAGGTCGCCGGTGAAGCTCAGAAAGCCCATAATCACGGTGTCCCCCGCCAGCAGGATTTCCAGCGGCCAGGCCATGTCCAGGTAGCGGATGAACAGCCTGTCCGGCACGCCGGCGTCGGCGAAGGCCTGGCGGCGCTCCTCAGCGACGGCCCGGCCCTCCGAGAGCGGCCTCAGCACCTTGCGGTACACGGGCCGAAGGGGGAGAGCAAACGGCCAGGGCGGTGTATAATTCTAGCCGGTTATACCGGGCCGCCCCAGCAGGAGTACGCCGTGCTTTCCACCCGTATGGCCAGCCTGGCGGATATCCCCGCCATCCAGCGGCTTGCCGACGCCCAGACGGCGCGCCACCATGCCTGCGACCCCCGCCTGCCGGAGCGAATCGCGCTGCCCTCCTGGCTGGTCTTCACGGATGACGCCACCTGCTGGCTGGCCCTGGCGGGGCGGAGGCCGGTCGGCGCGCTCTCGGCCATGCATGAGCGCTGGCCGCCGGATAACCCGCTGTCCAACGTCTTCCCTCGCCACTACCTGCGCCTGCGCCTGTTCCTGGCGGAGGACGCCGCGCCCGCTGAGGTGCTGCCGGTGCTGCTGCGCTGCGTGGAGGGCTGGCCGGGCGCGCGCGGCGTCTCCGGGCGCATGCTCAACGTCCCGGCCTGCGACGCCGCCCTGCAGGCCGCCCTGCGCGCCGGCGGCTTCGCCCCCTACCACGCCATTGCCTACCGCCCCATGCTCCCGCCGCCGCCGTGCCCCCCGGTGGACGGCCTGGTCATCCGCGCTGCCGCCAACGGCGATGTCCCGGCCCTGGCGGGCCTGCTGGACGAGTCCTGGCGCTTTCACGCCGCCCATCAACCGGCCATCCGGCTCTCCGACTCGCTGCGGGAAGGGTGCGCGGAGCAGGTCACGCTGCTGATGGGGGGCGGCGGGCACCAGCGCTTGCTGGTGGCGGAGCGGCAGGGGGAGGTGGTCGGTTTCTTCGGCATCGGCCTCAGCGTCCAGGACCCGCAGGTGCGCCCCGCCTTTTTCGTGCGCGGCTACTATGGGGACATCTTCGAGGTGGCAGTGCGCGCGGACTGGCGGCGGCGCGGCGTGGGCAGGGCCATGTTCCAGGCGGCCTGGGCCTGGTTTGCCCGGCGGGACGTGCGGGGGGTCTTCGTCAATTACGCCCCCACCAACCCGCTGAGCAGCCGCTTCTGGCCCCGGCTGGGCTTTGTGGACGCCTGGATCAACTTCTGGCGGGCCTAGCGCGGGGGCGGTTATCCTTGCCGCTGCCACCATCCGGGGCGGGCTTGAGCCGCACTTGAGCCGCACTTGAAAGGAGCACCCACCTTGAAAATCTTCGTTCCCGGACGCATCTGCCTGTTTGGGGAGCATTCCGACTGGGCCGGGGGCTACCGGCGCATCAACGCCGCCATCGAGAAGGGCTACGCGCTGATCGCCGGCACCAACCAGGGCATCTACGCCGAGGTGCAGCCGCACCCCACCGCCCTGGTGCTCACCGCCACCACGCCGGACGGCACCCGGCACGGCCCCTACGAGCTTCCCATGGACCCCAAGGCCCTGCTGGAGGAGGCCCAGCAGGGCGGTTTCTGGAGCTACATCGCCGGGGTGGCCTACGAGATTCAGACCCATTACCACGTGCGCGGCCTGGTGATCGACAACTACCACACCGACCTGCCCATGAAGAAGGGCCTCTCCTCCAGCGCGGCCATCTGCGTCCTCACGGCGCGCGCCTTCAACCGCATCTACGACCTCAACATGACCATCCGGGGCGAGATGGAGTTCGCCTATCGCGGCGAGATCATGACGCCCTCCCGCTGCGGGCGCATGGACCAGGGCTGCGCTTACGGCAACCGCCCCGTGCTGATGACCTTCGACGGCGAGTACATGGATACCACCGAGCTGCGGGCCAAGAAGGACCTCTACTTCGTCATCGTGGACTTGCAGGCCCAGAAGGACACCATGGAGATTCTGGCCAGCCTCAACCGCTGCTTTCCCTTCGCCGACGACCCGGTCTCGCGCGGCGTGCAGGAGTTGCTTGGGCCGATCAACAGGCGCATCGTCCGCCAGGCCGTCGAGGCCCTGCAGGAGGGCGACGCCGAGCGCCTGGGCGCGCTGATGACGGAGGCGCAGGCCTTCTTCGACCGCTACGCCACCCCGGCCTGCCCGCAGGAGCTGACCGCCCCCGTGCTGCATCACGTGCTGGGCTACGAGCCGCTCAGGCCGCACATCTGGGGCGGCAAGGGCGTGGGGTCGCAGGGCGACGGCACGGCCCAGTTCATCGCCCGCAGCGAGGCCGATCAGCAGGCCGTCATCGAGATCATCGAGCGCGACCTGAAGATGCCCTGCCTCCGGCTGACGCTCTCCAGCGGCTCCCAGGTGCGCAGGGCCGTCATCCCGGCGGCGGGCTTCGGGTCCCGGCTGTTCCCGGCCTCCAAGGCCACCAAGAAGGAGCTGTTCCCCGTGGTGGACCGCGACGGCATCGCCAAGCCCGCCATCTTGCTCATCGTGGAGGAGGCGCTGGGGGCCGGCATGGACGAGGTGCTGATCATCGTGCAGGAGAACGACCTGGAGGCCTTCCGCGCCTTCTTCAACGTGCAGGTGACCATCGAGAATTTCAACAAGCTGCCCCGTCACTTTCAGGACTATGCCCGGCGTCTGCCGGAGATCGGGCGGCACGTCCGGTTTGTCGTCCAGCCCATGCAGGAGGGCTTCGGCCACGCCGTCTACTGCGCGCGGGAGGCCATCGGCGACGAGCCGTTCCTGCTGATGCTGGGCGACCACATCTACCGCTCCGATGGTCAGCGCTCCTGCGCGGCCCAACTGGTGGAGGCCTACAACCAGCACGGGGTCAGCGTGGTGGGGCTGCGCCACACGCCGGAGGCGGATATCAGCAGCTTCGGCACGGTGACCGGGACCTGGCTGGAGGAGGGCCGGGTGCTGAGCATCACCGAGTTCGCGGAGAAGCCCACGCTGGACTACGCCCGCCACAACCTGCGCGTGCCCGGCCTGCCGCAGGGCGAGTACCTGACCCTCTTCGGCCAGTACATCATCAAGCCGCAGTTGTTCGCCTACCTGGAGGAGCACATCACCAACAACGTGCGGGAGCGCGGCGAGTTCCAGTTGACCTCCGCCCTGGATCGCCTGCGCCGCGAGGACGGCTTCCTGGGCCTGGTCATCGACGGCCAGCGCTTCGACATCGGCCTGCCGGAGCATTACCTCCAGACGCTGGCGACCTTCTGCCGCTGACCCGGCGGCGTGAGCCTTCTGAGCATCCCAGGGCAACCGTGGAGAGGGGGAAGATGACGATGAAAACCATGGCGCTGGGCAACACCGGGGAGCAGGTCAGCGCGCTATGCCTGGGCGCGATGTACTTCGGCTCCCGCAACGACGAGGCCACCTCCTACCAGCTTCTGGACCGGTACGTGGCGGCGGGCGGCTCCTTCATCGACACGGCCAACATCTACGCCCACTGGGTCCAGGGCTTCCAGGGGGGCGAGAGCGAGGCGCTGCTGGGCCGCTGGATGCGCCAGCGCGGCAACCGCCAGCGCCTCTTCCTGGCCTCCAAGGTCGGCTTCGGCTACTCTGAGGCGCGGCCTGGCCTGAGCGCCCGGCAGATCGAGAGGGAGTGCGAGAAGAGCCTGCGGCGGCTGGGCGTGGAGACCATCGACCTCTACTACGCCCACGTGGACGACCGCGCCACGCCCCTGGAGGAGACGCTGGAGGCCTTCGACCGCCTGGTGCGGGCGGGCAAGGTGCGCTTCCTGGGGGCCAGCAATTACCTGGCCTGGCGGCTGGCGGAGGCCCGCTGCATCAGCCGCGCCAACGGCTGGGCGGAGTTCTGCTGCGTCCAGCAGCGCCACACCTACCTGCGGCCCCGCCCCGGCCAGCGCTTTGACCCGCAGATCGCCGCCAACGACGACCTGCTGGACTTCTGCCGCAGCGCGGGCGTCACCCTGCTGGCCTATTCCGTGCTGCTGAGCGGGGCCTACGCCCGCCCGGACCGGCCCCTGCCGGCCCAGTACAGGGGGGCGGACACCGAGGCGCGGCTGGCCGCGCTGCGGGAGGTGGCGGCTGCGCACGGGGCCACGCCCAACCAGATCGTGCTGGCCTGGATGCTGCATCATGGCGTGCTGCCGCTGATCGCCGCCAGCACGGAGGAGCAGCTCCGGGAGAACCTGGCCGCGCTGGCGGTCACCCTGAGCGAGGCGGACCTGGAGCGCCTGGACGCGGCGGGCGCGTAGGGGGAGCGGCCCGCTGCCCCAGTCCGTTCAGCCGCGCCGGCGGCGCTTCTTGAGCGAGCGCGGGGGCAGCAGCCCGCGCTCGGCCAGCCAGGCCGGGTCCGGGCCATCCCAGCCGAAGACGTTGAAGTCCACCCGTCCCTCGCTGTCGAAGGCGACGCCCTCGGCTTCCAGGCGGCGGCGCTGCTCCTGGCGTGCGCCGGGCTGGGGCAGGTTGCTGATGGTGCCCTGGCTGTTGATCACGCGGTGCCAGGGCACGTCCGTATCCAGCAGCAGCCGCATGGCTGTGCCCACCCAGCGCGCCCGCACGTGCAGGTAGCTCAGGGGGTCCATGTCTGGCGGCGGCGGGATCATGGACGCGATCTGCCCGTAGCTGCTCACGCGCCCCGGCGGTATCTGGCGCACGATCTGCCAGACGAGCGGGTTGAAGGCCTCCGGCTCAGGCGGGTTAAACATGGATGACTGCATAGTCTCTATCCGCTTCTAGCGCGAACGATTCCGCCAGGCGCTGCTGCTGGAAGGCCAGGCTCACCGCCGCGCTGTCGATGCCGATCCAGTGGCGGCCCAGTTTATGGGCGGCGGCGAGGGCCGTCCCACAGCCGCAGAAGGGGTCCAGCAGCCAGTCGCCGGGGCTGCTGCTGGCCGCCACGATGCGCTCCAGCAGCGCCAGCGGCTTCTGCGTGGGGTAGCCGGACGCCTCGCCGGAGGCAGCGCCGACCAGGTTAATGTCGTCCCAGAAGTCGTTGAGCGGCACGCCGGGGTTGTCCGCCAGGTAGTACTTGAGCTGCGGAACGCCCCCTGGCCGGGCGGGCCACACCACCAGCCCCTCCCGCGCGTAGGCGTCGAGCCGGGCTGGCCGGGTCACCCAGTGCATGCCGTTCTTGCCCCGCGTGTTGGGGTCGATGCCCCCCCAGGGCTGGCCGGTCTCCCCCTTGCGCCGTCCGCTGACCAGCAGCGGCACCAGCCGGTAGGGGCCGCGCGCGTCCTGCCGGGTGTAGTGCTTCTGCGACCCTGCGGAGAGCGCACGGTACTGGAGGTGGAAGGTGTAAGCCTCCGATTTGGTGTAGAAGAGTAGCACGTCGTGCGCCCGGCGGTAGACCCGGCGGATGGCGGAGCGGGACTGGCTGCGCAGCCAGCTTATCTCGTTGACGAACCGCTCCGGGCCGAAGATCGTATCCAGCAGCAGCTTGAGGTAGTGGCTGGCGGTGGGGTCGCAGTGCAGGTAGAGGCTGCCCGTCGGCCTCAGGACGCGGTGTAGCTCCACCAGGCGCGCGGCCATCATCACCAGGTAGGCCAGCAGCGGCCCTTCCCCGCTGATGCCGCGCAGCGCTTGCAGCCCGGCGGCCACCCGCTCCGGCGCGCGGCCCAGCAGCGCCCGGTAGTCCGCCTCGGCGGCGGCGTCCCAGCGCCAGGTATCCGCGAAGGCGGTCACGGCCCGGCCACGGCCCGCCCTGGCCCGCACGCGGTACTCCCGGCTGCTGTTGAAGGGCGGGTCCAGGTAAACCAGGTCCACCGACCCGGCGGGGATGCGCTCCCGCAGCACGTGCAGGTTGTCCCCGCAGAAGAGCGTGTTTTGGGTAAGCGGTTGGCAGGCCATGGGCAGCGTCAGGCAGGGCAGGCTGTCAGTTCTGTATCAGCCAGGTCAGGTCTCGTCCAATCAGCAACTCAGTTTGCCGGGCGTGGTGGGTGTTTTTCATGGCGACGGGTTGCATGTCGAGGTTGTGTTGGCGGGCCAGCTCGCTTACTGCTTCGACGTTGTCATAGGTCATCAAAAAATCTCCCGCCAGCCGGGCCACCAGCCCAAACAACGCTTCGTGGTCAATATCCGAGCAGGTGTAGAGGCGTCTGCCTGGCTTTTTGGGGGCGGCGGTGTAGGGTGGATCGATGAAGAACACCGCGTCGCCACGATGCAGGTTCTGCCGGATGGTCTCCAGGCCGTCGCCGTGAATAAAAGCAAGCCGCTCGCGTATGGCACAGATGTCGCGGATGCGCTTCTGCAAAGTCCTGGGATACCAGCGAGAGGCAAGCCCCCTGCCGTTTTCGCCGTGTTTGAGTCGGCCAGCGCCCGCTGCCAGGATGCCCCCCCGGTTGACCCGGTTTTTAACGATGGTCTGGAAGGCGCGCTCCAGAAGGGGCGGGGCATTCTCTGCCAGCAAGCGCTCCACGTTCTCCGGGGTCAGGTCAAAAGCGCTGATTCGTTGGGCAAGCTGCTCGCCTTGGTCCCTGTTGATGATAACCTCCCAGACGGCGGCCACCTGCTCATCCAGTTCCACGAGGGTGACCTGTTCAGCCCAGCGCTCAAAGGCCACGCTCAGCCCCACAATGGCCCCACCGGCGAACGGCTCGATGAATGCTCGCCGACGGCCCTCCGGCAGGCTCGCCAGCCATTGATGGATGCGCGGGACGAGCCAGGTTTTGCCGCCGGGGTAGCGGAACGGGCTGCGCTGCTTGACCGAGGCGACATTAACGACCTGCTCAGGGGGCGTATTGGGGGGAGGTACGTTGGGTAATTCCAGTTGCCGCATCTGCCTGTTGCCCTTTGCTTTGTTGCATGGTTTTACAATAAATCTTCCAGCGTCGGAGCGTCCGGCGGGTTCTGGCCGCCGTCAAGTTTCTCGTCCAGTTTATCCTGCAACACATCCAGAAATTCGGTGATTGAACCGGGTTCCGGCGTGGTGATCTGACTGAGCGCTGGCTCGAACATCGTGTACACCTGGCGATGAAGCTGCAGTTTGTAAAGCTGTGTGTCCTGCTCCAAAACGAGATCGTATATCAGCCACACGATATCCGCCTCATCGGGGCTGACTTCCTTCAGTTGAGGAAGCGTGTTGTAAAAGCCCCTGTGCAGGGCTACGGCCTGTTTCTTGCCCCATGCTTTAAGGATGCCCCCTTTGTAGATGAGTTGAGGGACAAGGCGTTTTCGGGAAGAAGAGAGATAATCCGGCCGTGGATAATTGGGCGCTCCTGTCCAGTCCATATTCGCGTTGCGGGCAGGGTCCTGCATATAGTGCTCGAAGGGCCGTCGTATGTTTCCAGAAATGTACACGGCCTGAACTTCCAAGGAGCCGAAGTCGATGACCTGCCCTCTGTCGTCATAGGCGACCAGCACGATGTCGATGTTACCGGCTGATTTCCCGTGTCTATCGTTCAGGCGCACTTCGGTCAACGATGTCCAGGATGTTGAGGTTGGGAAAAGAACGCGGCTGCATCGTCTGTGATCGTCCAGTCCTGTCGAAAGCGGACAGGGCACGTGATGGCGATATGATCATCGTCCTCAAAGATGCTACAGACGCCCAATGGATCGTTGGCTTTGTCTTTCGTGCAGTTGGCCACCCGGTTGTTATACGGACACAGCCTGTTCTTCCGGTAACGTTTTGCCCGTTCCGATTGGTTGTCTGGGGGAAAGCCAAAGACTTCGGCCAGCGGATGCCGGGGCATGTGCGGTGATCTCCTGGACCGCAAGAGCGCGTTATAATACGGCTGCGCTTATTATACAGCAGATAGAACATAGGGGCGATTTCGTTAAGGGCAGGTTCCGCCCACCCTTGAAATAAGCTGCTGAAGCCATCGCAAGGAGCCGATTCCATGACCGAAGTCGTGATCATCGACGCGGTGCGCACCCCCGTGGGGCGCGTCGGCGGCGCGCTGAGCGCCGTGCGGCCCGACGATATGGTGGCCCACGTGCTGAAGGCCATCGTGCAACGCAACGACCTCGACCCCGCCGAGGTCGAGGAGGTCTACATGGGCTGCGCCAACCAGGCCGGCGAGGACAACCGCAACGTGGCCCGCATGGGCCTGGTGCTGGCCGGCTTCCCCTACAGTGTGGCGGGGGTCACGCTCAACCGGCTGTGCGCCAGCGGCCTCAACGCCATCAACATGGCGGCGCGGGCCATCCGCTGTGGCGAGGGGGAGGTCTTCATCGCCGGCGGCGTGGAGAGCATGAGCCGGGGGCCGTATGCCATCCCCAAAAGCCCCCAGGGCTGGCCGGTGGGCAACCTCACCGCCTGGGATAGCTCCTTCGGCTGGCGCTTCCCCAACCCCCGGATGGAGGCCATGTTCCCCCTGGAAGCCATGGGCGAGACGGCGGAAAACATCTACGAGCGGGTGGAGCCGCGCATCACGCGGGAGGAGCAGGACGCCTTCGCCTTCGAGAGCCAGCGCCGGGCGGTGGCGGCCATCAACAGCGGGCGCTTTCGGGACGAGATCGCCCCGGTCCCCATTCCCCAGCGCAAGGGCGACCCCATCCTGGTGGAGCACGACGAGCACCCCCGCTACCACTGGGAGAACGGCGTGGCCGTGCTGGATACCTCGCTGGAGCAGATGGCCCGGCTCAGGCCGGTCTTCCGCGAAGGGGGCACGGTGACGGCGGGCAACGCCAGCGGCCTCAACGACGGCGCGGCGGCGGTGCTGCTGATGAGCGCCGCCAGGGCCGACCGCCTGGGCCTGAAGCCGCTGGCCCGCTGGGTGGCCAGCGCGGCGGCGGGCGTGGACCCCCGCACGATGGGCCTCGGCCCCATCCCGGCCACGCGCAAGGTGATGGCCCGCACCGGCCTCACCGTGGACGACATGGACCTCATCGAGCTGAACGAGGCCTTCGCCGTGCAGGCCCTGGCCGTGATGCGCGAGCTGGGCTTCGACCACAGCATCACCAACGTCAACGGCGGGGCCATCGCCCTGGGCCATCCGCTGGGCTGCTCCGGGGCGCGCATCCTCACCACGCTGCTGCACGAGATGAAGAAGCGCATCGCGGAGGGCCAGCCGATGCGCTACGGCCTGGCCACGCTGTGCGTCGGCGTGGGCCAGGGCGAGTCGACGATCATCGAGATGCTGTGATTATAGCAGTGGCCGCTGATCGTTACTGTTGGCCTCCACGCGCGGGGCCTGCTTGAAGGTCGTGCGCTGTGGGGGCATCTCGATCTGTTGGCCTGCGAGCAGTTCTTCAATCGTCAGAATTTGGATGCGCGGGTAGTCCTTGCCCCAGCCCGGCGAATGGTAAAACCCGGCTCCGGCGGCCTCGGTGATCATGTCGCGCGTTGGCGGTTCAAGCGTGATTAACACGCCAATGGCGGCCTTTTCGCGGTCAATCACGCCGATCAGGTCGCGCACGTCACGGCTGGAGACCTTGCCGGATTTGACCTGTACGATGATCCGCTTGGGCTTGCCGCCGTTGGCTTCATCGATGAAAGTAATGATGCCGTCGATCCCACGGTCTTTGCCGCGTTTGCCTCTGCCGCCGACCTCGCCGCCGCGTGGCTGAGCCTGCACCAGCGAATTTGCCCAGTCCTGAAACTGGTAACGTCCTTCTTTTTTGTCGGCTTCCGCCAGGTAGCGCGCCCCGGCGAGGTCCTGCGGCTCGCCGACCACGTCGTAGTCCTGGTGCGGCTTGAGGCCGAACATGTCGGCAAGGCGGTACTTTTGCAGGGCTATGGCAAGGTGGGTGATGTCAATCCCGATCCAGCGACGGCCCAGCTTTTGCGCGGCGGCGACCGCCGTCCCGCAGCCGCAAAAGGGATCAAGCACCACGTCGCCTTCATTGCTGCTGGCGCTGATGATGCGTTCGAGCAGGGCCAGCGGCTTTTGAGTCGGGTAGCCGAGGCGCTCGGCGCTTGCCGCCTGTAATGGTGGAATATCGGTCCAGACGTCGGCTGCCTTTGGCCCTGATTGTTCTTGCAAGTAAACTTTGCGCCGAATACGCCCTGTGGGGTTTTCAGGAAATATCAGGCGGCCTTCAGCATCTAATTGCTGCATGACTTCCAGACTGACACGCCAGCCATTGGCCGGTGGGGAGTAGCCCTTGTACACATAAGTCAGATTGGGGCGCGGGTTAGGACTGTCCAGTGGCGCGCTTTGGTAAGGCCCCCGTCCATCGCCGTCATCATACTTGAATCTTGCGCGGTAGGCTTCATCGGTTTCGGTATAAACGGACCGGAACGTGTAGTTTTCTGTCTTGGTGTAAACGAATATTGTGTCGTGCACTGCACCATACTTGCGTCTTACGTCCCCTTTGACCGCCGTTCGCCTCCACACGATTTCGCTTAAGAATCGATCTGGCCCAAAGATCGCGTCGAGCACGAGCTTCAGATAGTGGCTCGCCGTCGGGTCGCAGTGCAAATAGAGACTCCCTGTCGGCTTCAGCACTCGTCGCAACTCAATCAGCCGCGCGGCCATCATCACCAGGTAGGCCATCATCTGGTTGCGCCCCAGCATGTCCACCAACGCCCCCACCGCCCGCGAGACGCGCTCTGCGCCCCCGGTCACGATGTCCTCAAAGGCGCGTTCGGCGGTCGGCCCCCAGTGCCAGGTATCCTCGAAGGCCGTGATCTGCGCTTCGCTGCTCAGGCCGCTCTCGTCCTTAAACAGCACGCTGTAGCTGCGGTTGCTGTTGAACGGCGGATCGAGGTAGATCAGGTCTACCGACTCGTCCGGGATGTACCGGCGCAGAATGTCCAGGTTGTCGCCGTAAAAGAGCGTGTTGCGCGTGATCGGTTGCATGGCGCTTTCCCTCGGCGATGGTATACTTGCCAGGCTATTATTATACCCAATTTCAGCCTGCTCACTTATTGTGGCCGACTGCTGAAACCGATACTTCGATGAAAGTAGCCCTCTTTACGGAGACCTTCCTGCCCAAGATCGACGGCATCGTCAGCGTCCTGCTGCTGACGCTGGAGCACTTCCGGCGGCGCGGCGTGGAGGCGGTGGTGGTGGCCCACGAGCGCGGCGTGCGGGAGGTATCCGGGGCCAGGGTCATCGGCGTGCCGGGGCTGCCCGTCCCCTTCTACCCGGAGCTGCGCTTCGGCCCGCCCCACCTGGGCGCGTACCGCCAGGTCAAAGCCTTCCAGCCGGACGTGATCCACCTGGTCCACCCGGCCACCATCGGCGTCGGCGGCATTGCCATCGCCAGGGCGCTCGGCGTCCCCTACGTGGCCTCCTTCCACACCGGCATCATGGGCATGGCCCGCTTCTTCAAGCTCGGCCCGCTGCCGCTCGGCTTCCTGGAGCCGCTGCTGTGGGCCTGGACGCGCTGGACCTTCAACGGCGCGGACGCCCGATTGGCGACCTCCACCCGCGTGCAGCAAGAGCTGATGGCGCACGGCGTGCGGGAGGTCGGGCTGTGGCGGCGCGGCGTGGACGCCGAGAAGTTCCACCCCCGCTACCGCGACGCGGCCATGCGCGCCGCCCTCACTGAGGGCCATCCCGACGAGACGATCCTGCTCTACGTGGGGCGGCTCTCCCCGGAGAAGCAGATCGAGCAGGTGCGGGCCGTGCTGGAGGCCGTGCCCGGCACGCGGCTGGCCGTCATCGGGGACGGGCCGCACCGCGCCGCGCTGGAGCGGCACTTTGCGGGCCTGCCGGTCACCTTCATGGGCTACCTGACGGGCGAGCCGCTCTCCCGCGCCTACGCCAGCGCGGACATCTTCGTTTTCGCCTCCGCCTGGGAGTCCTTCGGGTTGGTGGTGGTGGAGGCCATGGCCGCCGGGCTGCCGGTGGTCTCCTCGCGGGTGGGCGGCGTGACCGACGTGGTGGAGGAAGGCGTCACCGGCTACACCTTCGCGGTGGACGATGTGGCGGGGCTGGTGGCGGGCGTGCGCGCCATCGTGGGGGAGCCGGGCCGCCGCGCCCGCATGGGCCGCGCGGCGCGCGCCTTCGCCGAGACCCAGGGCTGGCCGGTGATGATGGACGAGCTGCTGGACGTGTACCGCCGGGTGATCGCCGCCCGGCGGGCCGGGCCGGTGGAGCGTCCGGCCAAGCAGGCCGATACGCGCCGCGCCGGTTGAGGGCCGTCAGCGCCGGGCGTCCGCCTCGTCCGTCTCCCCGGCCTCCTGCCCGGCCAGGCGCGTGGCCTGGCTCCCGTCCGCGCCGGGCATCTGCTCGATGTACAGCGAGCGGCTGGGGAAGGCGAAGCTGAGGCCCATCTCCGCCAGGATGTCCATGATGGCCAGCATGATCTCCTGCTGCTCGGTCATGTAATCCGTCCAGTCCGGCAGGGTCACGTAGGCGCGCACCAGCACGTCCAGGGAGCTGTCCCCGAAGTTGGTGAATAGCACGGTGATCGTATCCTCGACCACGTGCTCGCGCGCTGTCAGCATCTCCCGGATGCGCGCTATCAGCTCCCGCATCTGGGCGCTGGATGTGGCGTAGGTGACGCCAAAGGTGAAGTTCACCCAGCGCTTTTCCAGCCGCGACCAGTTGGTGATGACCGAATTGGCCAGCTTGCTGTTGGGGATGGTGACCAGCGCCCGGTCGAGCTGGCGGATGCGTGTCGAGCGGAGGCCGACGCGCTCGACGATGCCCGTCACGTCCGGGGTGATGATGAACTCGCCCACCGTGAGGGGGCGGTCGCCGACGATGGTGGTGAAGCCGAACAGGTTGGCCAGCGTCTCCTGGGCGGCCAGGGCCACGGCCAGGCCCCCCAGCCCCAGCCCGGCGATCAGGCTGGCCACGTCGTACTCCCATTCCTGCAGCACGATCACCACGGCCAGCGCGACCAGCACCACCTGCAAGCCCAGGCGCAGGTAGGGCAGCAGTTGCTCGTCCACCTGCAGGCCGGTGTAGCGGGCCAGTATCCATGTGGAGCGGGCCAGCACGCCCACGGCCTTGTAGGCCGCCGCGAACAGGGCGACGATCACCAGCGAGCGGAGGAAGTGCTGCAAAAAGGGCGGGAAGCCGCCCGGCAGCAGGATGCTGAACCCGACGTGCAGGGCCAGGGCCAGCACCAGCAGCCGCACCGGCACGGTGATGGCGTTCAGGATGATGTCGTCCACGTCGGTGTTGCTGCGCCGCACCAGCCGCCGGATCACCGGCAGCAGGGCGCGGATGACCAGGTGGCGCAGCGCGTAGATGGCCACCAGCGCCAGCAGCGCCAGCAAGGCCCGCACAATGGTCTCCCGCATATCGGGGGTCAGGAGTTCTTCCATGGTAGGCTCGCCTGCGGTCTCTCTGTCAGACTCACGGTGGGGCCTATCTTGCCAGGAAGCGCCCGGTTGCGCAACTGTGCGCCTGGCCGCGCGGGCGGTACAATGGGGCGGCCTCCGTTGGGGGGCGCTGGGGCGGGCAGGGCGATGACAGGGTGGAGAGGACGATGGCGCAGGCTTTGGTGACCGGAGGGACCGGTTTCATCGGCTCGCACGTGGTGCGGGCGCTGCTGGCGGCGGGCCACCGGGTGCGCGTCCTCAGGCGGGCCACCAGCCGCCTGGAGGCCCTGGAGGGCCTGGCGGGCTACCAGGCGGTGGTGGGCGACATCCTGGACCCCCCCTCGCTGGAGGCGGCCATGGCGGGCTGCGCCTGGGTCTTCCACGTGGCCGCCGTCTCCGACTACTGGCGGCAGGACGTGGGCTGGCTCTACCGGGTCAACGTGGCGGGCACGCGCAACGTGCTGGCGGCGGCCCGGCGGGCGGGCGTGCAGCGGCTGGTCTTCACCAGCAGCGCGGCGGCGGTCGGCCTGCGGGGGGATGGCTTCCCCGCCGACGAGAGCGTGACCTTCAACCTCTCCCCTGCCGCCTTCCCCTACGCATACAGCAAGTTCCTGGCCGAGGTGGAGGTCCTCAAGGCGGTGATCGCCGGGCTGGACTGCGTGATCCTCAACCCGGCGGTGGTCATCGGCCCCGGCGACGTGTACCAGGGTTCGGGCAGCCTGCTCATCGAGATGCTGCGCCGGCGCGTCCCGGCCATCCCCCCCGGCGGCGTCACGCTGATCGACGTGCGGGACGTGGCGGCGGCTCACCTGGCGGCGGCGGAGCGGGGCCGCGTGGCGGAGCGCTACCTGCTCGGCGCGGTGGACCTCAGCCATCGGGCCTGGCTGCGCCTGGTGGCTGACGTGGTGGGGGTGCCGCCGCCCTGGCTGCACGTCCCGGCCTGGGCCGTGCCCTTCATCGGCCTGGCGGTGGACGTGGCGCGGGCTGCCGGGGTCCCGGTCCCGGCGGATGGCAACCAGGTGCGCTTCAGCGCGCGGCGCATGTACTACAACTGCCAGAAGGCCTGGGCAGAGCTGGGCGAGCCGCAGATCGACATCCGCCAGAGCTTGCAGGATACGCTGGACTGGTATCGGGCGCACGGCGTGGTGTAGCGGGCGGGGCCGCTGCCGCCTTTTTGTTTTGCCGCGCCTCAAATCTCTAGGAAAATCCTGAAAACTGGTGTAAAAATATAAAATCACGCAGTTTATAGGGATTGTTGGCTGAGGAGAATGGGCGCATGCAACTCGTCCGTCGTCTGCACATTGCCCGCATGGCGGCCTTTCCGCTGGCGCTGGGCCTGGTCGGCGTGCTGGTCAGCGGGACGCTCAACCGCGTCATGATCGTGGAGCTGGCCATGCCCGCCTCCCTGGTCGGGCTGCTTTTTGCCGTGCCCTTTCTGCTGGCCCCGGCCCGCATGTGGCTGGGCTACCGGTCCGATGGCTACCCCCTGCTGGGGCTGCGCCGCGAGCCGTACATCCTCATCGGCGCGGCGCTGGCCGCGTTGGGCGTGGTGGCCGCCACGCTGCTGGCCCTGGCCACTACCTCGCTGACCGTGTTGCTGGTGCTGGCCCTGCTGCTGGCCTTCGCCGCCTATGGGGTGGGCAAGAACCTGGCCAGCAACACCTTTGAGGCCCTCATCGCCGACAGGTTCGAGGGCCACGCCCGCTCGCGGGCCATCACGCTCTTCAAGATTCCCATGTTCGCCGGCATCATCGGCGGCGCGCTGCTGCTGGGCCGGCTGCTGGAGCCGTTCACCGCCGGTCGCCTGGCCGTGATCGTGCTGGCCGTGGGGGCGCTGATGGGCATCCTCTCCAGCCTGGCCGCGCTGCGACAGGAGCCGCGCAGCGCCGGGCTGCGCGTGGTCAGCCAGCAGGCCCGCCGGACGCCCTTCTGGCAGGTTTTCCGCGCGGTGATCTGGCAGGACCCCCAGGCGCGGCGCTTTTTCATCTTCGTCATGCTGTGCATCATCGGCACCCAGGCCCAGGATGTGCTGCTGGAGCCGTATGGGGCGCTGGTGCTGGGGATGAGCGTCAGCCAGACGACGCGCCTCACCTCGCTGTGGGGCGCGGGCGCCATCCTGGCCATGGCGCTGGCCGGGGGCTGGTTGATCACGCGCTTCGGCTATCGCCGCGTGCTCAACAGCGGCCTGCTGTTGAACGTGGCCGTTTTTGGCGGCATCGTCGGCGCGGGCCTGGTGGGGCAGGCGGGCCTGTTCCGGGGGCTGGTGCTGGTTCTGGGGGTGGGGACCGGGCTGGCCTTCTCCGGGGCGCTGGCCGCCGTGATCGACTTCACCACCACTCTCCGCGCCGGGTTCCTGATGGGCGTGTGGGGCGTGGCCAGCGAGCTGGGCGAGGCGGTGGGCAACCTGCTTGGCGGGACCATCGTGGATATGATCCGTGGCCTGGCAGGGGGCAACGCCCTGACGGCCTACGGCACGGTCTTCGTGCTGGAGGGCATCCTGCTGCTCCTCGCCGTGCTGCTGCTGACGCGGATCGACATCCGGCAGTCGGTGGCGCTCAACGAGGCCGCCCGCCTGGGGCAGGGGGCCGTTGAGCAGGCAGAACCGGCGGAGTCGCCTGCCCCGCTGCCGGAGCTGGCCTGAGCCGCCTAGCCGCCTTCCAGCTCCTGCCGCACGGTGTGGTAGAGCAGCTCCGCCTTCAATTCTGAGAGGGCGTAGCACGGCCCGCCCAGCCGGTCGGCCAGGGCCTGGGCCAGGCCCTGGTCAAAGGCGGTGTGCTCCATGTTGATCGTCACCGTGCGGATGTGGGCCTGCTGGAACCTGTCGGCGACGCGGTGCGCCTCCTCCTGGGGCGGCAGGTCGGTCATGCTCACGTTGCCCGCGCCGTCGGTCAGCAGGATCATCAGCGGCATCACGTCGGGGTGCAGCACCTGCTCCTGCTTCAGCACTTCGTAGGCCAGGCTCAGCCCGGCAGAGAGCGGCGTCTTGCCGCCCACCGGGATGTCGGCCAGGGCCTTCTTGGCCAGCATGACCGAGTTGGTAGGGGGCAGCACCAGCGTGGCCTGGTTCTTCTGGAAGACGACCAGGCCCACCCGGTCCCGCCGCTGGTAGGCGTCCGTCAGCAGGGACATGATGGCCCCCTTGGTGGCCACCATCCGCTCGGCCACGGCCATGCTCCAGGAGGCATCCACCACAAAGAGGACCAGGTTGGAGGCCTTGCGCACGCGCACCTTGCGTTGCAGGTCCTCGCGGTGGATGTTGTAGGCCAGCCGCTCCTCGCCTTGCTCCCGGCGGCGCTTCTGGTAGGGGGCGGCGGCGCGGATGGTGGCGTCGAAGGCGATGTCGTCGGGGCGGTCGCCTTCCCGTATCGGGCGGGCCTGGATGTAGCGCCCGCGCTTACGGTTGGTGCGGGTGCGGCTGCGCCGCCCGGCGTTGCGCCGCGTGAGCCGGTCCAGCGGCGTGTTCAGCAGGCGGGGGGCGAATTCCTTGCCCGGCTCCACCTTCTTGCCGCCTTCCCACCAGTAGGCGTCGCGGTTGTCGAAGATTGTCTGGGGTGAGGGGTCGAGCGGGCCGTGGTCCGGCGCTTCGTCGCGGACCGGCTCGCTCAGGGACTCACTTTTTTTTTAACAGGGGTGGCCTCTGCGGTGGAGTCTGCCTCGATCTCCTCACCTTCCCACTCGCTGCTGATCTGCTCCACCCGCTCCTCCAGCTCGCTCAGGCTCATCTGCACGTCCTGGAAGGGGCCGCGCCGCAGCCGGTGCGGGATGGCCAGCTCGGTAGCCAGCAGGATGTCCCGGTCAGAGACCCGGTCGCGGCCTTCAAAGGCGGCGTGGGCGCGGGCTGTCTTGAGGATGACCAGCTCGGCGCGATGCCCGTCGATCCGCAGGGAGCTGGTCAGGTTGGCGATGGTGAAGAGGTCGCGCTGGGTATAGGCGACTCTGTCCACGATCTCGCGGGCGCGGGCTATCTGCTGGCTCAGTTCCTGCTCGCGGGGCAGCCACTCGGCGCGGAAGCGCTCCGCGTCTTCCTCAAAGGCGATGTGCCGCTGCAAGATCAGCATCCGCTGGCGGGGGTCCTCCAGGCCGCGCACCTCCACGGACAGCGCGAAGCGGTCCAGCAGTTGCGGGCGCAGGTCGCCCTCCTCCGGGTTCATGGTCCCCACCAGGATGAAGCGGGCCGGGTGCTGGAAGCTGATGCCCTCACGCTCCACCACGTTGATGCCCATGGCCGCCGAGTCCAGCAGCAGGTCCACCACGTGGTCGTCCAGCAGGTTGACCTCGTCCACGTAGAGCACGCCCCGGTTGGCGTTGGCCAGCACGCCGGGGTCAAACTGCCGCTCGCCCTTCTGGATGGCCTTTTCGATGTCCAGCGTGCCCACCACGCGGTCCTCCGTGGCGCTCACCGGCAGGTCCACAAAGCGCGTGCGCCGCGTCTTCACCGGCAATTCCTCGCCACGGGCCACCCGCTCCCGGCACTCGTCACAGTAATACTCCGGGTAGCGCGGGTCACACCCGAAGCGGCAATCGGCCACCACCTCCACTTCCGGCAGCAACGCGGCCAGCGCGCGGGCAGCGGTGGATTTGGCCGTGCCGCGCTCGCCCCGGATCAAAACGCCGCCGATGCGGGGGTTGACGGCGTTGAGGATCAGGGCGCGCTTCATGCGCTCCTGGCCGACGATTGCCGTGAAGGGGAAGATGGCTGTTCTTCGTCGCATGGCTTAAACCTGGCTTGTCACAGCTACAGAAGATACCTGTTCCTGTACGTTGAGCGGATTATACCGGGCGGGAGGGGACCCGGCAACGCCCAAAATCGGCGGGCGCGCCTGTTTGGCTGGCCGCCTGGCGGCTCTGCCCGATAACTGCCCGATAAAAGAGGCCTTTGCAGCCTCCTCCGTGTTTCCCCTTTTTGGTTAACCGCGTTTGATCGTTTTTGCTACCCAATGGTATAATACTTAACGTGCCCATCTTGCCCGTTCCGCCCTGGAGTATCCGACTCATGTCTCTGAATTCGGTCCCGTCCAATGACCTGTCGTCGTCTGTGAACGAATCTCGCCCCTACGACAACGGCAGCCTCGAGGAGACGCACGCCCAGTCCTCACCCCCGCACACCCCGGAAGAGCCGCCGCTAGAGGAAGAAACACCGGCGGATCAGGTTGCCGGGCAGCCCCAACCGGAGGCCGAAGCGCCCCCGCCGGCAGAAGCCGCCGCCCAGGAGCCTGCCGCCGAAGCCCCCACGGCCCAAGAGGCGCAGGAAGAAGCCGAAGCCCCGCCAGAAGCGGCTGCCGGGCAGCCCCAAGCGGAGGCCGAAGCGCCCTCGCCAGCGGAAGCCGCCGCCCAGGAGCCTGCCGCCTGGGCAGAAGAGGCGGAAGAAGCAGCGCCAGAAGCAGCGCCAGAAGAAGAACCCGAAGAAGAAGAGGAGGCCCTGCCTGGGGAGGCCGCCGAGGTAGGGGGCCGCAAGCGCGGCGATATTGTGGAGGGGGTGGTCCGGCAGACCACGCCCACCGAGGTGCTGGTCGCGCTGGAAGACGGCACGGAGGGCATCATCTCCAGCCGGGAGCTGGCTCGCATGGATCAGCAGGCCCTGGATGACCTCCGGATCGGCAGCTCCGTCCTGGCCTACGTCCTGAACCCGGCCAACCGCAATGGCCGCGCCGTGCTCTCCCTCACCAGAGCGCAGGAGGAGCACGACTGGCGGATGGCCCAGCAATACAGCGAGAGCCAGGACCTCTACACCGGCAAGGTCTCCGGCTACAACAAGGGCGGCCTCATCGTGCGCTTCGGGCGGGTGCGGGGGTTTGTGCCCGCCAGCCAGGTCAGCGAGGAGCGCCGCCAGCGGGCGGTGGGCGAAAGCCCCATGGAGCGCTGGGGGCGCATGATCGGCGAGGACATCGTCGTCAAGGTGATCGAGGTCAACCGCAACCGCAACCGCCTGATCCTCTCCGAGCGGGCCGCCGTCAAGGAGTGGCGCGACCAGCGCAAGGCCGACCTGCTGGACAGGCTCGAAGTCGGCGAGATCCGCAAGGGGACCGTCGTCAGCCTGACCGACTTCGGCGCGTTCGTGGACCTGGGCGGGGCCGACGGCCTGGTCCACCTGACCGAGCTGTCCTGGGAGCACGTCACGCATCCGCGTGAGGTGGTGCGGGTGGGCCAGCAGGTGGAGGTGGAGGTCATCAGCCTGGACCGGGAGCGCCGCCGCATCGGCCTCAGCATGAAGTCCCGCCAGAACGACCCCTGGGAGAGCGTGGTGAGCCACCTGCGGGTGGGGCAGTTGGTGCGCGGCACCATCACCAAGCTCACCAAGTTCGGCGCTTTTGCCCGCCTGGCAGAGGCCCCGTCCATTGAAGGGCTGATCCACATCTCGGAGCTGGCCGAGCATCGGGTGGGCCACCCGCGCGAGGTGGTGCGGGAGGGCGAGGAGCTGACGCTGCGCATCGTCAAGATCGACAAGGCCCAGCGGCGCATTGGCCTCAGCCTCAAGCAGGTCAACGCCATCGACTACCTGGAGATCGACCTGGCCACCTACGACGACGCCGTGGAGGAGCAGCCCGTGGCCCTGGAGGATATTCAGCCTGTGGCCTCTGGGCAGGAGGCGGTAGGCTCCGGGTCACAGGCGGCAGCAGCCCCCGACCTTGAGCCGCCCGCAGAGGAACCCCTGGCAGAAGCGCCTGTGGCAGAAGTCGTAGAAGCAGAGGAAGCGGCAGAAGAAGAACCAGAAGAAACGGAAGAAGAGGTAGAAGAGACAGCAGTAGAAGAAACCGAGGAGGAGGACGTGTGAGTCCTCGCCTGGATTGATAAGAATATGATAAAAAAGTGGATAGCCTTGCTCTGGAAGCGAGGCTTTTTTCTTTATTTGGGTATAATAGGGGTGGAAGGAGGTGGCAGCGGCCCATGGAGGCCTTTTGAAGAATTTCTGATAGGTATTTAATGAATGTGCCCTGGCAATTGGTTTGGAGATCGGGTACTCTTTACTTTAAGAGGTTGGGACTGTACCGTTAGTGAATCAGTTTTGTGACGGCACTTCCGGGTTAAGCAAGGTGCTACCAGGTACTGAGACCCGCCGTCAAGTTTTGGACATGGAGGACCGTTATGTCCAAGAGCAGCATGGAACGCTTCACCCAGCGCGCCAGACGTGTCTTGAGCCTGGCCCAGGACGAAGCGGAACGCATGCATCACAGTTATATTGGAACAGAGCATCTTCTGCTGGGTCTGATCCGGGAGGAGGGGGGCGTCGCCGGCCGGGTGCTGCGAGACCTGGGCCTTGAGCCGCGCCAGGTGGAGAGCCTGGTGGAGCGTATGACCCGCGCCGAACAACGGACCAGCGTGGAGCGGTTGGACCTGTCGCCGGGCACCAAGAAGGTGCTGGAGATGGCGGTGGATGAGGCCCGGCGTCTGGGTCACCACTATATCGGGACCGAGCACCTGCTGCTGGGGCTGGTCCGCCAGCCCGAAGGGGTGGCCATCGATGTGCTCCGGCGGCTGGGCATCAGCCCGGAGGAGGTTCGGCGGCAGACGCGCCGTGTGCTGCAGGAAAGCCCCACGGCTTCCACCCGCCGCCCAGAGGGGTCCTCGGAGCTGCGCAGCTCCCGCCGCCGCAACGAAACCAAAACCCCGCTGGTGGACCAGTTGGCTACCGACCTGACCGCCAAGGCGGAGGCCGGTGAGCTGGACCCCGTCATCGGGCGGGAGACCGAGATCGAGCGCGTCATCCAGATCCTCAGCCGCCGCAACAAGAACAACCCCGCCCTCATCGGCGAGCCGGGCGTGGGCAAGACGGCCATCGTGGAGGGCCTGGCCCAGCGTATCGTCAATGGCGAGACCCCCCGCTCCCTGCTGGGTAAGCGGGTGTTGCAGTTGGATGTCGGCAGCCTGGTAGCCGGGACGATGTATCGCGGTCAGTTCGAGGAGCGCCTCAAGCGCGTGATCGACGAGCTGAAGTCCTCCGATAGCATCCTCTTCATCGACGAGGTGCATATGCTGGTCGGCGCTGGCTCCGCCGGCAGCAGCGTGGACGCGGCCAATATCCTCAAGCCGGCCCTCGCGCGCGGCGAGCTGCAATGCATCGGCGCGACCACCTTCGATGAGTACCGCAAGCACATCGAGAGCGATGCGGCGCTGGAGCGGCGCTTCCAGCCGGTCCATGTGGCCGAGCCGACCATCGAGGAAACCATCCAGATTCTGCATGGCCTGCGCCGCAACTTCGAGGAGCACCACAACCTGGAGATCAGCGATGAGGCCATCGAGGCGGCGGCCCGCCTCAGCGCCCGCTACGTCACGGACCGCTTCATGCCAGATAAGGCCATCGACCTGATCGACGAGGGGGCGGCCCGCGTGCGGATGTATAAGAGTCCGGAATCGCTGCGCGTCCGGCAGACGGAAAGCCGCCTGCAAGAGCTGCAAGACGAGTTGAAGTTCCACGCCGAGGACTATACCGAGGCCGACCTGGAGGACTTGCAGCATGAGGTGGAGGACCTGGAGCATCGTCTGAAGGGCTACCAGGCCAACTGGAACCCGGAGACGCGCAAGGCCCGCCTCAATGCGGAAGACGTGGCCGAGGTCGTCTCCATGCTCACCGGCATCCCCGTCACTCAGATCGCTGGCGAGGAGAGCGCCCGCCTGTTGCTGATGGAGCAGGCGCTCCGCTCCCGCATCATCGGGCAGGACGAGGCTATCGAGGCCATCAGCAAGGCCGTGCGGCGCGCCCGCGCTGGCCTTAAGGACCCCCGCCGTCCCATCGGCTCCTTCATCTTCCTGGGGCCGACCGGCGTGGGCAAAACCGAGCTGACCAAGGCCCTGGCCGAGTTCCTCTTCGGTAGCGAAGACGCCCTGATCCAGCTCGACATGAGCGAGTTCATGGAGCGGCACAACGTCGCCCGCCTGGTCGGCGCGCCGCCCGGCTACGTCGGTTACGAGGAGGCCGGGCAGCTCACGGAAGCAGTGCGCCGCCGTCCATACAGCATCGTCGTCTTCGACGAGATCGAAAAGGCGCACCCTGAGGCCTTCAACATGTTGCTCCAGATCATGGAGGAGGGGCACCTCAGCGACGCGCGCGGCCACAAGGTGGACTTCCGCAACGCCATCATCATCATGACCAGCAACATCGGCGCGGATACCATCAAGAAGGGGCCGTCCCTGGGCTTTGGCCTGCCCCACCAGCAGCAGATGGAAGAGGAGCAGAGCTACAAGGAGATGCGCAAGACCTTGATGGACCAGCTCCGCAAGGCCTTCCGTCCGGAGTTCCTCAACCGCCTGGACGCCGTGATCGTCTTCCGCGCCCTGACACAGGAGGACATCACCCGCATCGTGGACCTGCGCCTGAACGAGGTGCGGGAGCGGGTGCTGGAGCACGCCCTGCTCTTCGAGGCCACCCCGGCTGCCAAGGCCTACCTGGCCCGCCAGGGCTACGATCCGGAATACGGCGCGCGCCCGCTGCGCCGCGTGATCACCAACCTGGTGGAGGATCGCCTGTCCGACGGCATCCTGAGCGGGGACTTCCCGCTGGGCAGCACGGTGGTGGTGGACTACGACGAGCAGGCGGACGAGCTGACCTTTACCGCCCTGGAGAGCGAGAGCGAGCCGGAGCCTTCCGCGTAGCCCTGCCGTGGCCTGTTGCCGGCAGGGTAATAAGCAGTCAAATCAAGCGCGAGCCATCCCGAATTTGCGGGGTGGCTCGTGCTTGATCGCTAGTAACCGTCCGCCGACCGCTAAATTACACCAATTGCACACTCTAGGAAGACATCAACTTGCGTTGCAAGCTTGTCCACCTCCAGACCACCAATAATAGCTCGAGTGGGCACCATCATGACTGGTATAGAAAGCATTGGTTGAGGTCCCCGGTTGAGACTGATAAGCATGCTGGCTACTGTAATAGGCGTTATAGTACCCGTTCCACACTGAAGCTTCGCCGGTATCACTACAACTGGTGCATTGCCTGGAGTCCTGTGTTTTACACGGGTTATAGGGATCGTCGATCACCCATCCACGTATATTGACCCCAAGAAACCACCAGTTACTGCCGCTATATGTTCTAGCTACGTATGTTCCGCCGCCAGAAAGTGTATAACCAACCACGCCATTTTGGGTCCTTGCTTCAGCCAACACGATACTAGCTGCAGCTACGATGATCAAAACTATTGCGAGGTAGAGCAATTTCCGCAGTTGGTTGTTACTCATGTATCTCTTCCCAAGGCAATGGCGCGCCAGGCGGCAGATCGCTAGGTGGCTGTCCTGACGTGCTGACAGCGAAATCCTGTCTGGCTTGTGATACATTACTCAGTTTGATCGCCAGTTCGTGCGAAAAGGCAGCAAACCCAAAGTCGGTCTCCATGTCGTAATGGGCACTGCCACGGGCATGCAGGTAATGCCCCTCAGCGTCTGGTAGTATATCGCCGTGTTGCACGGTAAGTCCTTCAGGGTCCAGCGGTATCACCTCACCACAAGAGCCATAATGCGCGCTGCGAATGCGTGCCGCATCGGCTGGAATCTCGGTCAGGATCAGCTCGTACACGATCAGATAATATGATCCGGGATAGGGCGTGAAGTTCCGGCCAAGACAAGGATTGCCGATCCACTGTCCTAACTCGGTAGCTGGAATGTCGAATACAGCAATGACCACGCCCCGGTGATAGGCATCGGCGATCCAGGCGCGGTCGACCAGGGATGAGGCGGAGGCATGGATGATAAGCGCATCCAGGGGGCGTTGCGCATCCAAAGCCAGCACTTCGCGCCAGCTACGGGCGACTTGAGCGCTAGTGGCGGCCTCCAGACGAGCCGGCGAAACCCTGTCGGCAATGATCGACGTTTCATCCACAATATAGGCAATATGGTAGTTACGCAACGAATCTAGCAGTGGATCGCCTGTCTGCGCGGACACAGGCCTCGTCGGCGACTCACTGCCTGACAATGCCCAAAATAGCAGCAAACCCAGGCCCAGAACGCCGATAAGCAACCAACGAATCGAACGTATGGCCGTCGGCACTTGCTTCGGGAGCATCACAGCGCCTTTCCTGATAACGAGCGAATGGACCATATTGGACAAATAGCATAACTATAGTAAATAATAGCAAAAATCAGTTAGAGATGTCAAGCCTTCGCCCGCTTTCAGCTTCGCGCGGCCCGGCGGCGAGCAGCCTGACCTCAGAGCAAAATCTTTCGTGTAGTCGAGCGCAGGCCGATTGAGGTTAGCAGCCGACTCCCATTTCCGATACAATACGCAGTGAACATCGCCTTTGTCACCCGTGGGGTTGTGGAGCGTGCAATCCTCTCATTGGCAGCGGCTTGCTGAGGAGCAGGCCATTTATTGCTATCAGCCACACCGGGGCCAGCAGCCCCCTGCTGTGCCGGCGCGCATGCCCGTCCTGTTCTTGCAGCCTCCGCCCCTGGAGGCCGGGAGTTCGCTGGCGGGGATGTACCTGGAGGACGGCTTCACGGCGATTTACGCCTATCCGGTGCAGGGCACGGATACCGAGGCCGCCCTGGGCCTGGCGGACGCCGTGGAGTGGCTGATGACGACCCAACACCCGCAGTGGCAGCGCCTGGTCATGGTCGGCTGCGTCACGGGCGGCGTGCTGGGGCGGCGCTACCTCATGCTGAGCGGCTACGAGCGCGTGGCCTACCTGTTTACCGTGGGCAGCTCGCACCGCTACAGCCCGCTGGCCTACCTGCGCGGCACCATCTTTGAGCCGAGGGACGGCTCCGACGAGCCGCCGCCGGTGGCCGCGCCCGCCCTGGACGACACGGTGATGCTCAACATCTACAGCGAGGGGCTGGGGGCGGGCGCGGCGCAGGCGGAGCACGGCGTGCACCTGCCGGAGGCCATCAACGTCGGGCTGCCGCTGGGGCCGGAGGCGCTCTGCCGCGACGTGCTGACCTACCGCGCCATGCGCAGGCACTTGCAGGGGCAGTTCTGGCTGGTGACGGTGCGCCTCAAGAGCCTGGTCATGCAGGGCGCGCAGGAGCAGGAGCGGACCGGGCCATTCTGCTTTGAGGTGAACGGCTGGCGCGCCCCCTTTGACGGCGCTTTCCGCGTGCCGGTGGGGGTTCTCTATGAGTTCGACCCGGCCCGCACCCTGCTGGGGACCGTCACCTTTCCGCTGACCGAGATGGGCCGGGCGGTGGATATCGACTTCCGTCTCAAGGACCTCTCCCCGGTGAGCGGCAGGCGGCGCAAGCTCTCGACCTCCCTGCATACCCCCCTGCGCGACGACCTGGTCAGCGAGCACGTGCTCCAGGACAGCCTCGGCTCGGAGGTGGGCATCCAGGTCTGTTGCCAGCGTCCGCGTTCCGTCCTAGAAGCCGATCATGACTGAAGAGCTTGAGGCACTGCTCAGCCACCTCTACGTGGTGGGTGGCCGCCCCGTCACCTTGTTCCCGCCGGGCGCGCTGGTTCAGCTTGCCCCCGCCCACGCGGCCCGCCCCCGCCAGCGCGATGTCCTTTTCACCCTGGTGTTGCCCACCGCCGGGTTCCAGGCCAAGGCGGCTTTCTACGAGCGCATGGCCCAGCTGGCGGCGCAGCGCTATTTCGAGCAGGCTGGCGGGGTGGCGGAGGCCCTGCGCGAAGTGCTGCGCTCCCTCAACCGCGACCTGTACGGCCACAACCAGGAGCACCCACGGCAGCCCTTCTATGCGGATATCGTCTGCGCGGTCTTGCAGCGGCAGGAGGTGCACGTCGCCCGGACGGCTGGCGGGCTGCTCCTGTTGTGGCGGGGCGCGGCCCTGGAGTCGCAGCCGCCCGACCTGCGCGACCCCGCCCTGGTCCAGGGGCAGCCGCTGGGCCAGGGTCCAGAGCCGGACATCAAGGCCGCGCAGTACACGGTGCAGGCCGGGCACGTGGCCGTGCTGGCCGACCCCAACCTGGCCCGCATTCCCCAGGAGGGGTTGCAGGCCGCCCTGGCCGCCGGCGGCGTGCAGGCCGTGGTTGAGCGCCTGAAGGGGCACCCCCTGCCCGCCGCCATGGCCCTGGTGATGCAGTTCATCCCGCCGGACGCGCCGGACCCCGTCCCGCCCCCTCAGGCGAGGCCGGGGTCACGCTCCGCTCCCTCCGCCGGGCGGCAGGGCGGGGCCGCGCCTGGTCCCCAGGGCGGGGCGCGGCGTCCGTTCTGGCAGCGGGGCGGGCGGCAGGCCTCGCCCTCTGCCGCGTCCGCGCCTGCTCCGCAACAGCGCAGCGGCCCTGCCGGCGAGCAGCGCTTCAAGCGCCTGTGGCGGCGTGGCGCGGCGCGGGGGCAGGCGCTGACGGGGGTGGTGGCCACGGCAGCCCCCTCGCTGGAGGAAATTCAGGCCGGGGGCCGCAACGTCTTCCTGCGCCTGGCGCAGCGGGCGTTGCTGTTGCTGCGGCGGGGGCTGCTGCGCCTGGCCGAGGGGCTGGCTGCGCTGCGCCGCCTGCTGGAGCGGCTGCTGCCGGAGCCGGAACCCGGCAGGCCGCCCGCCCTGCCAACCCCCCTGGCGGCCAGCGCGGCGATGCTCATCCCGGTGGCCGTGGTGCTGCTGGTGGTGGCGCTGGCCCTCACCACGCGCGACGAAACCTCCTTCGAGCGCTGCCTCTCCCAGGCCCAGATCGCCGTGGAGGTGGCCCGCCAGATCAGCGAGAACGAGGCGGGCGACGCCCAGGAGGCGTGGTTCGGCGCGATGGAGGCCATCAACCGCTGCGCGCCGCGCCGCCCGGACGACCCCGTGTTGCTGACGCTGCGGGACGAGGCGCAGAGCCAACTGGACGCCTTCGCCGGCGTGACGCGCTGCCCCATGACGCCGCTCCGCCGCTTTGAGCCGGGCGCGGACCTGCGCGGGCCGGTGCTGCAAGGCCCGGTGGACCTGTACACCCTGGATGTCTCCCGCAGCGCGATTTACCGCGACACGCTCAACGAGGAGGGCAACGCCCTCGTCCGCGAGGGCGAGCTGATCGTGCGGCGCGGCTCGGCGGTGGGGGAGTTCGTCGTCCAGAACATCATCGACATCGACTGGCTGACCGAGGGGGGCGTGCCCCGACGGAGCGCCCTGGTGGGGCTGGACGCGCGCACCGGCGCGCTGGTCTCCTACTCCCCCACCTTCCCCCCGGCCACGGCCCAGCAGCTTGTCGGCTCGGACCGCTGGCTGCGTCCGGTGGCCATCGAGACGTGGCAGGGGCGGCTCTACATCCTGGACCCCGTGGCCGATCAGATCTGGCGCTACCAGCCGGCGGGCGGCAGCTACCCCGGCGCGCCGGAGGAGTACTTCTCCGGCGACGTGCGGCCAGACCTGGAGAACGCCGTCGATTTCGCCATCGACCAGAACGGCAACGTCTACATCTTGCAGCGCGACGGCAGCATCCTCAAGTACAACGCCGGGGAGCCGATTGCCTTCCAGTTCACCCGCCTGCCCAGCGGGGGGATCGGCACGCTGGGCAGCGCCAACGCGATGTACCTGGACACCGGCCTCATCTCCCCCGGCTTCTACATCATGGACGCCGCCAACCAGATCATCTATGAGACGACCCTGGGGGGGACCTTCATCCGCGCGTATCAGGCGCCCTACGGCACCAGCTTCCGCGAGCTGACCGGCCTGGCGGTGGACAGCACGGCGGAGCAGTTGTACGTCGTGGCGCGGGATACCCTGTATCACATCCGAAAGTGCGACTGACTCATCCGTTGCGCTGAGCGCAGGGCCTCCCCCCATGTTCGCCTATTTGCTGCTGCTGGCTGCCCTGGCCCTGGCCGTCCTCACCGCCTACTACGGCGCAATCGTGGCCGGCTGGCTCAAAGAGCCGATGATGGCCCATTTCCGCCGCTATGGGGAGGAGCGGCGCGTCTACCCGCTGCCCCGCTTTATGCGCTCCCTGGGCGGGCTTTGCCTGCTGCTGGCCCCCCTCATCCCCAACGCCTGGGTGGGGCTGGCCTTTGTGGCGACGGTGCTGATGATGATGGTGGGCAGCCTGGCCGTGGACAGGCGGGAGGACCTGCGCCGGGCGCTGCCCCGCTGGTACTTCGATCTGTTGCAGGAGACCACCCGTGAGGAGCGGCGGGCCATCGCCTGGGCCTGGCTGCGTCTGCCGCTCAAGACGCGCATCCGCCTGAACGGCGACCAGTACGCCTTCCGCATCTTCATCGACGAGGTGCGCCTGACCGTGACCTACGGGGCGCGGGACCCCGACGACCCCTGGGCCATGTGGCAGTGAGCGGGGGCGTGGCGCGTGGGCCGGGTCAGGCAAACGTCAGGCAGGCGTAGAGACGGGGCGGCGCTCCCGCGTTATAATGCGTCCCTGGATGACAAGCAGTTGATGAACGGGTAAGCGTGATGCGAATCTCTCCCTGGATGGTGCTGGTCGCCGTGCTGCTGTTGATGGCCCTCACGGCGGGCGCGGCGGCGCTGGCTTACACCGGTGTGCGGCAACTGGCCGTCGAGGCCAGCGACATCGCGGCCCTGCCCCGCTTCGATCCGCTGGGTCTGCGCCCTACGGCCACGCCGGTAGCCGTGGTGGGCGGGGGAATGCCGACCCCCACCCGCAGCGCGGCGGACCCGACGGCAGAGGGCGGGGCCACGCCGGTGGCGGCTGCCCCCGGCCCCGGCCAGCAGGACGCGCTGCCGGACTACGAGCCGTGGTCCGACCCCAACCGGGTCACCATCCTGCTGCTGGGCATCGACCAGCGCGGCGACGAGGAAGGCCCCTTCCGCACGGACACCATGATCGTGCTCAGCCTGGACCCCGTCCGCCGCACGGGGGCCATGCTCTCCATCCCCCGCGACCTGTGGGTGCACATCCCCGGCTTCCAGCCGGGCCGCATCAACACGGCCAACTCGCTGGGCGACGCCTATCAGGTCCCCGGTGGCGGCCCGGCCCTGGCAGCGCAGACGGTGGAGCGCAACCTGGGCCTCCGCATCGACCATACCGTGCGCGTCAACTTCGACCTGTTCCTGCGGGCGGTGGAGGCCATCGGCCCGGTCGAGGTCTGCGTGGAGGAGACCATCCACGACGAGAACTACCCGGACGGCAGCTACGGCGTGATGACCGTGCACTTCGATCCGGGCTGCCAGCCGCTGGAGGCCGAGCGCCTGCTGCAATACGCCCGCACGCGCCACACCGAGGGCGGCGACTTCGACCGGGCGCGCCGCCAGCAGCAGGTCATCCAGGCCATCCGCGACCGCGTGTTGAGCCTGGGCGGCGTGCAGGCCTTGCTCAGCCAGGCTCCCGCGCTGTGGGAGGCGGCCCGCCAGGACATCGAGACCACCCTCAGCTTCGAGGACATCGTCCGCCTGGCCCTGCTGGCGCAGGAGATTCCCCCGGAGAACATCACCCAGGCCGTGCTGGACGCCGCCTACGTGGAGCCGGTCATCACCGCTGAGGGCGACCAGGTGCTCCGCCTGCGCGGCGATGCCATGCGCACCCTGCTGCAAGACCTCTTCAACCCCACCCAACTGACCCAGGAGGACCTGCGGCGGCTGGCCGCCGGCGAGAGCGCCACGCTGAGCGTGGTCAACGGGACGGCGGCGCAGGGCCTGGCCGCCGACGCGCAGGCCTGGCTGGAGGGGCAGGGCTATACCGTCGCCGAGATCGGCAATGCCCCCCGCTCCGACTACCGGGAGACCGTCATCAAGGACTACACGGGCAACCCCTACACGGCGCGGCTGCTGGCCTCGCTGATGGGCGTGCCGTTCACGCGGGTGCGCCCCGGCACGGACAACGCCACGGTCTACGACATCCAGATCGTGGTCGGTGAGGACCTGATCCCGCTGCTGCGCGGGGAGCAATAGCGGCCCTCCGGGGCCGGGCAAACGCAAACCAGACAAGGAGGGGGCAGCCTGATGGGACGGATATGCGTTGTGACGCTCTTGGTGCTCGTGGCGGCGGGTTGTGGCACGTCCGCGCCGACTGCCGTCCCCACGGCGACCGCGCCGGTGGCCACGGAGACGCCGACGCCGGGGCCTTCCCCCTACATCCCCCCCACACCCACCCCCGGCCTGCCCCTGGGCGGCGGGCCGCTGCGCCCGGACGAGCCGTCGGCCTCGGCCCTGCTGCCGGAGGTCCCCGCCCGCTTCGCCTTTATGGGCCAGCGCTTGCAGGCCTTCGCCTTCACCGTCACCCCCCACAGCGCCGACCTGGACATCCGCCTCTCCCTGCGCGACTACACCGGCAACCCGATTGTGACCGTGGACCGCCACGGGCCGGGCGCTGCGGAGGCCATCCCGGAGGTGGGCCTGCCCGCCAGCGGCCCCTACGAGCTGCGCGTGGAGGCCGTGGCCGGGGCGGGGGATGTCTCCGTCCAGATGGCCGGGCTGGATTTCGAGCGGACGGGGGGCGGCCAGCTAGAGCTGCTGGACGAGACCCCCGGCACGGTGTTCGACCTCTCCGCCCAGGCGGCCTTCAACGCGCCGGACGTATACCATGCCTACACGGTGGGCGTTTCGCGGGACGATGTGCTGGTCTTTGAGGCCTTCAGCGAGGCGCAGGGAGTCGTGCCCTACTTCACCCTCTACGACGCGGACTACAACGTCCTGGGGACCTTCACCGGCCAGGGGGAGGCCGGCGCCCGCTCCGAGGATACCTACATCCCCGCCGACGGGACCTACGTCCTGTTCGTGGGCAACCAGGGCGCGGGGACAGGCCCCTACACGGTGCGCGTTTCTGCCGAGTGACTCCCGGCCAGCCGGAACAAACAGCCGGAAGCGAGCATCCCCGCTCCCGGCTGTGTCTGTTGTGGGGAAAGGCAGGGCCAGGGGGCGCTCAGCGGACTTGCAACTCGCCGATGCCGCCCTCGTAGCGGATTACAATCTGCTGCCCGGCGCTGGCGAAGTCCGCCGTCTCCCACACGCCTTTCTTGCCCATGGGCACGCCCTCGCCCTCCACGCGCATCAGGCGCGGGGCCACGTTCACGTCGCCCAGGCCCATGGTGGCTTCCAGGCGCACCGCCGCACCCTGCGGAACCTCGATCCGCATCGCGCCGATGCCGCCCTTGATGGTGGCGGTGTAGGATTGCTCTGGCGCGGGCAGTTGCAGCGTCGTCTCCCCGATGCCCGCGCTGAAGTTCAGCCCGCGCAGCCGCAGCCCGCGCAGGTCCAGGTCAAAACGCCCCACGCCGCCCTTCACATCCAGCATGGTGTCCACCCTGGGGCTGAGGCCGATGTCCCAGCGCAGCCTGGCCCGCTTCGTCCCCAGCCAGTTGAACACGTTGAGCGACTGCCAGGTGTCGAAGACTGGGTTGAGGCGGACGGTCTTCTCCTCCTCGCCGCTGGCCTCAAAGGCGATGCTGCCGAAGTAGACGAGGTCCGCCTCGATCAGGCTCTCCGAATCCGCCCCCAGCGCCCGGATGGTCGTCTCGCCCACGGAGGTGTTCAGCTCCAGGCGGGCGGAGCGCGCGCTGCCCACCGGCTCGCTGAAGGTGGCCTGCTTGGGCGGCTCCCGCCGCTGGAACAGCAGGTAGAGGTAGCCCAGCCACGCGCCCACCATCGCCAGCGGCCACAGGCGGCGCAGCAGGTAGAAGATGGCCTTTACGATCTTGTCGAAGTTCCTGAAGAGCCACAGCACGCCGATGCCGAACACCACCATCGTCCAGAAGGACGGCTGCGCCTCACGTTGTCTTGTCTCGTTCATCGCTTTCTTCCCCTCCGTACTCCCTGCGCCCTTGCCTATACTCTAACCGCCTGTGGCCGGGGCTGCAAGGGCGCGAAGCCCAGGCCTGCCCGGCCAGCCCCTAGCGCACGGTGAGGCCGCCCACCCCGCCCTCGAAGCGGATCTGGATGCGGCGCTCCGCGCGGCTGTAGCCTTCCGTCTCCCATACGCCCTGGTCGCCCAGGCCGTCGTCGTCCTCGCCCCCGCCCACGCGGGCCAGGCGGTCCGGCACGCTCACGTTGCCGATGCCGACGTTGGCCTCCAGGCGCACAGCGGCGCTGTCCGGCGCGTCGATGATGAAGTTGCCCACGCCCCCCTCGACCTCCAGGTCAACGCTGGCGTCCTCCGGCACGATGACCGTGAAGTTGCTCACCCCGCCGTTGAGCCGGGCCGTGTAGGGCCTGGTCATGGCCGGCAGGGTCAGCGTGACATCGCCCACGCCCGCCGAGACCGACAGCCCGCTGATCTCCAGGCCGCTCAGGTCGATGCGGGAGGAGCCGACCCCGCCGTTGATCGTCAGGTCCAGCGGCACCTCCGGGCTGAGGCCGATCTCCCAGCGCAGTTGGTCGGTGGAGCCGATCCAGTTGAAGAAGTCGAACGGCCCCCAGCTCAGATTCTGGCCCTGCTGGCTCAGGCTGATCACTTTCTCCCGCTCCCCGCCGCTCTGGAAGTCCACCTCCCCGATGTAGGTCAGGTCGGCCTCGAACAGGTTGCGGGAATCGGCCAGCGCCTCGATGGTGTTGCTGCCGACCGAGAGGTCCAGGTTCACGCGGGCGGACTGCGCGTCGCCCAGCGGCTCGCTGAAGGACGTGGCGCGCACCTGGTAGTTCCCGGCCAGGCCCAGGCCCGGCCCCACCAGCATCAGCGCAATGACCACGATGACCGTGCCCACCCCGATCAGCGCGCCCACGGCGGGCGACTGGCGGCCAAAGAGCAGGTCCAGGCCGATGGCGATCAGCAGGAGCGGCCACAGGCGGAACAGCACAGCCAGGTTGGCGCCGGAGATGAGGCCCAGGTTGCCCAGCAGCCACACAACGCCAACCCCGATGAGAACCAGCGGCCAGAACAGCGACCGGTATCTTCCACGGCTTGCTTCGGACATTTGCGGTTTTCCCTTCTCTGGTGTGGTGCATCGTGCAGTGCGCGTGGGGGCGCGCCTGACGCGCTGTCCCCCGGCATGACTCTATACGCGCTGGCAGGGCTTCAGTTGCGGGCTGGCCCCGGCGGGGGCGCTCAGGGGACGCGGCGGGCGTCGAAGGCCGGGGGGCCGCCGGAGACTGTGGCGATGGCTGCCAGGCTGGCCGCCTCCAGGTCGTAGAGGCGCAGCTCGTAGGGGCTGCCGGGCGCGCTGGCGTACAGCGCGGTGACCGCGTCCGCCCAGGCCAGGGCGAAGACCGGCTCTCCCTCGCCGGGGAAGCGGGCCGCCGCAAGGCCCGGCCTGCCCAGCCAGGCCTCGCCCGGCGCGCCGTAGGTGTAGAAGTAGCCCGCTGCGCTCCACTGGGGCGGCTCCAGCGCCCCCACGGGCGCGGTCAGCAGTTGGGTGGGCTGGCTGCCGTCCCCCCGCGCCAGGACCAGGGCCAGGGTGTTGTCGGCTGGCTCGCCCACGGTCTCCAGGTAGGTCATCCATTCGCCGTCGGGGGACCAGCGCGGCAGGCCGAAGAAGCTGGCCGGCACCGCGCCGCTCTGGATGGCCCCGCCGCCGATGCCCAGCCGCCACAGGGCCACGGAGCGGGACGCCTGGCCGGGCTGGGTGGCGTACACCAGGTCGGGGTGGGGGATGGCCACCAGCAGCGCCGTCGAGCTGGGGAGCCAGTGGGGGCGGGGGTAGAAGGCGTACTCGCTGGCCGTGCCGACGGCGTCGAAGCGCAGCATGTCCGTGACGGCCTGGCCCTGCGCGTCGGTCAGGCGGATGAGGCCCTGGGCGGCCTGGTAGTGGCCCGGCGTCACCAGCGCCACCCACGCCCCATCCGGGCTGATGGCGAAGTCGCCGCCCTGGCCGTCCGGCAGCAGGCGGCTGGCCGTGTGGGTGAGGGCGCTGCCCCGCCACAGGTCGTCGGCCTTGCCCCCGCCCGGCGCGGGGACCTGGGGCACGAAGCGCGTGTTGAAGAGGACCGTCTGTCCGTCCAGCCAGCCCACCTGCCCCACGTGGCGGGCGTAGCCCTGCGCGTCCCCGCTGGGGGCCAGGTCGTCCGGGCCGACCAGCTCGCGCTCGGTCAGGCCCTCCACGTCGGCCAGCCACAGCGCCAGGGCGTTGCCCTGCGGCCCCCGCGTGAAGGCCACGTAGCGCCCGTCCGGGCTGAGGTAGGGCTGCACCACGCCGCCGGAGGCGATGCGCCGGGGGGCCTGCTCTCCGCTGCGCCATACCATCAGGTTGCCCGCGTCCACCCAGGCCACCACCAGGCGGCCCGCGCCGGGCGTGGAGGCCGGGGCCGGGCTGGGCGTGGCCGGGGGCAGGGCCGTCAGGTTGCAGGCCACCAGCAGCAGGGCCAGCCACCCGATGAGCCGGCCGAGTCGCGGCACGCCCGGCGGGGAGGAGCTGCGCTGGCTCATTCGGCCTCCGTTGGGCGCAGGCAGCCGCCCGCCGCCGTGGCGTAAGCGCCCAGGATGGTGCCCCGCAGCTCCAGGAGGGGCGTGGCCGTGCCGTCCAGGCCCAGCAGCCAGAAGGACTCGCGGGTGGGCTGGTTGCGCAGCGCCAGGGCCGCGTTGTCGCTGGCGGCGAGCAGGGTGGTGTCGTCCAGCCAGGCGTAGACCCAGCGGCCCTCGGCGGGCGGCTCCAGCGGGATGGTTGCGCCGCCCTCCAGGTCGTAGACGGTGGGGGGCAGGGCGGGTTCCTGGCGGTGCTCGTAGAGCAGGGCGCGCCCCGTGGGGGACCACGCGAAGTGGAAGCCCTCCGCCTGGCCGGGGCCGAGCGGCAACAGGAGGAAGCCGTCGCTTTCCAGGCCCTCCGCCAGCCAGAAGCCCCCGCCTTGCAGCGTGTAGGCCACCCGGTCCCCGGCGGGCGACCAGGCCGCCTGCTGGATGGCCAGCGGGGCTTCGCTGAAGGTCGGCCCCGGCGCGTCGGGGTCGAGCGCGGCCACGCTGTGCAGGCGCGGCCCGTCCGGCTGTTGTTCCAGGTAGAAGGCGGCCACCAGCCGACCGTCGGCCAGCCAGGTCACGGTGGTGGAGGGCTGCGCGCCCGCCTGGGGGGGCGCTTCGGGCGCGGCCTGGCTCCCAATCGCCCCGCTGGCCGGGTCAAAGAGGGCCGCCCCCCAGCCCTGGGGTCGGACCAGGGCCAGCCAGGCCCCGTCCGGGGAGAAACCTGCCGCCTGCCAGCCGTCCAGGGGCCACCGCGCCGCCCCCCCGTAAAGCGACACCTCCCAGATGGCGGGGGCCTGGGCGCGGTCGAGGCCGTTGATCAGCAGGGCGCTGCTTTCCGGTCGCCACAGCAGGCCGGTCGGCGCGGCGGGGCCTCCCTCAAGGGCGGAGAGGTCCACGGAGAACAGCGGCTCGTCCTGGGCCAGGTCGAGCACGGTCAGGCTGGCCGCCCCGTCGCCGGGCGGGCGGGCCGTGATGGCCGCCAGGAAGCGCCCATTGGGGGAGAAGGACAGCAGCGCGGTCTGCCGGGCGTCCGGCGCGGGGAGGGGCTGCCTTTGGCCCCGGACGGCCAGGTGCAGCCCGTCGTCATCCCCCCAGGCCAGGCACAGCCGCGACGCCGGCGGCTCCGCGCCCTGGCGGGGCTGTACCCAGTACTCCCCCGCCGCGCCCTCCGCCACCCAGCCCGTCGAGCCGTCCAGATCCTGGCGGATGCGGTACCAGTAGTATCCGCCGTTGCAGACCGGCCCCTCCAGCACCTCGAAGGCCGCCCCGGCGCGCAGCACCACCTCGTAGCCCGCGCCCACGCTGGGCAGCAGGCGCAGGCGCAGCGCCCCCGCCAGCGGCGCAACCTGGCCCTCCTGGCCCGGCCCCAGGCGCGGCAGGGGGGCCGTCCAGCAGGCCAGATCGACGGTGGGCGTGGGGGTCAGGGTGGGGCGGGGCGTGCCGGTGGGGCGGGGGGAGGGCGTCACGGTCGGCGTGGGGCTGGGGGGCGGCGTCCGGGAGGGCGTGGGCGTGTCGGAAGGGGTGGCGCTCGGCGTGGGGGTGGGCGTGATCACCGCCACGTAGTACTGCGCGCTGTCGCCCAGCGGAATCCAGGCGGCGCGGCCATTGGGCAGGCGCACGCGCCACCACCACTGCCCGTTGCCACAACTGGGGCAGGAGAGGATGGTGAGCACGCTCCCCGCCCACCAGCGCCCCTCCGACCCGGCCTGCGCGGCGGGGAGCTGCCGGGCCTCCAGCGGCTGGCCCACGTAGGTCACCCGCAGACGGTCGCCCGCCGCGCCGATGGGGGGCAACACCTGGGCGCAGGTGGTGTCGGCGGGGTCCGGGGTGGGGGCGGGCAGGCGCTGCGGGGCCAGGAAGTACCCCCCGCCGGCCCCTTCCGCCGCCCAGCCGGTCAGGCCGTCGCCCGTGCGCACCTGCCACCAGTAGAGCCGGTCCGCGCACCGGGGACCGGCCAGCACCGCAAGCTCCTGCCCGGCCTCCAGACTGCCGTTCTGCGGCTGATCCAGGCCCGGCCCTGCGCGCAGGCGGAGCGTCTCCCCGGCGGCCAGGGCCACGCGGGCGCGCCCACCCACCACCAGGCGGGGCGGGAGGGCATCCCGGCAGTCGTCCTGGGCCTGGGCGATGGGCGGGGCGCCCGGCGAGGAGAGCAGAAGCGAAGCCAGCAGAAGCGCCAGGCAACAGAGCGCCAGGTACCAGCGCCGTTGGGCGCGATTCTTGAGTATGCTGTTGGGGGGGTGTGCGTGGGACTTTGCCATTGTCCGGCCTGCCTGTGCTGTCTCCGGATCGTCGCGCAGGGGGTGCGATGGCAGCCAGCCGCCAGCGCCTGCCGATTATGCGTGCAAAAGCGCCCCCCGTCAACTGCGCGCCCGCCACGGCTCCGCTGCGGTGGGCAACGCGGGGAAAAGGGGGTAAAAAGCGGATCGAATAGCGGGTAGAATAGGGGGGAGACAGGATGAGACCAGAGAGCAGAAAGAGGGGGATGGTGATTCGAGGGTTTGATCCGGACTTTGACGACACGGCTTGGACGCTGGACTGGCTGCGCATCCCGATCTACCAGGTGCCACCGGGGGACTACGAGCACGGCTACCGCGTGGTGCGCCAGTTTATGTACGATTTCGAGGTCGCCGGGCAGCGCTACCAGCTTGACTCGCCCCTGGACGTGCGGGCCTTGCTGGACCCCAGCGGCATCCTGTGGATGTCCGACACGCCCCAGGAGCGGATGATGATGTACAACAACGCCCGCCAGACGCGGGGGCACGTGCTGGTGGGCGGGGCGGGGCTGGGGCTTTACCCGCAATACGTGCAGGGGGCCAGGTCGTTCACCATCGTCGAGCACAGCCCCATCGTGGTCAAGCTGGTGGCCCCGGTCTTGAAGGACGCCATCATGGACGGGAGCGGCGTGCCCGTGCGCTTCGTGTTGGGCGACATCGAGACCTACCTGCGCAAGGCGGAGCCGGAGCGCTACGACACGATCTTCCTGGATACCTGGCACCAGCTCGACGCGACGCAGCTCCCGGCCATCAACAGCCTGCGAGAAGCGGCGGGGCGACACCTGGCCGAGGGCGGGCGCGTGCTGCTGTGGGGCTACCGCTGGATGGTGCGCCTGTTTGAGCAGGCCTGCGCCACCCTGCTCATGGTCCCTCCCGACGAGCGCGGGCCGTTCCTGGAGCAGCAGGTCGCGGGGGCCTCCCCGGCCAAAGCGCTGCTGACGCCGGTCCTCTCGGCTTTCCAGGGCAGGGCGGTCCAGCGCTGGGAGCTGGACGAGGCCGTAGCCGACTGCCGTAAGTGGGTGGTGAACATCGTCAGTGAGGACCTGTGAGCCGGAACGTGCCCGCCCTGGGGGCGCGCCCCTGAGTCGTCGCGGGGCCTGCCCGGCCTGCGCTGCCTTCTGCTCGACGCGAAACAGACCGATTACCGCACACGGAATGAGGAACCCGCGATGTCCGAGCCGCCGGACTACGCCACAAGCACCCTGAGCGCCGACATCCATCTGCTGGGCGACCTGCTGGGCATGATCATCGCCGAGCAGCACGGCCAGGCCGCCTTCGAGCTGGTGGAGCGCATCCGCCTGAGCGCCAAGGCCCGCCGGGCGGGCGAGGCCGGGGCGCTGGAGGCCCTGGTGACCACCATCGAGACGGTGGATCTGGAGGCCATGGCGGTGCTCATCAAGGCCTTCAGCAATTACTTCCAGCTCATCAACATCGCGGAAGATCAGGAGCGCATCCGGGTGCTGCGCCAGCGGGAGGGGGCGGGCAGCCTGGGCGAGTCGATAGCGGAAGCGGTCCACGCGCTGCGCCAGGCGGGCCTGGGCGCGGGGGAGGTGCGCGCCCTGCTGGAGCGTCTGCGCGTGCGCCTGGTGCTGACGGCCCACCCATCTGAGGCCAAGCGCAAGGAGGTGCTGGTCAAGTTGCGCCACATCGCCCGGCTGATGAACTGGCGGGATCGCCAGAAGTTGCTGCCCCGCGAGCAGCGCGCCCTGCAAGCCGCCCTGTGCGAGGAGATCGAGGAGCTGTGGCAGACGCGGCCCACCCGCGCCACCTGGCCGGAGGTGACCGACGAGGTGGACTTTGGGCTGTACTTCATCACCTCGGTGATCATGGACGTGGCCGTGGACGTCACCGCCGACCTGCGGGCCGCCCTGCGGATGGTCTATCCGGAGCAGGACTGGTCCGGGCTGCCGCCCGTGCTGCGCTACGCCTCCTGGATCGGGGCCGACCGCGACGGGAACCCCAACGTGACGCCGGAGGCCACCCTGCAAACGCTGGATCTGCTGCGCCGGGCTGCCCGGCGCGTCTACCTGGCCGAGGTGGCCCACCTGCGGGAGCACCTGACGCAATCGCTGGACGAGGTCCCGGTCTCCGGCCCGCTGCGCTATTCCCTGCCGGAGGACGACTTCCTGGCCAGGCGCTATCCGGGCGAGCCGTACCGCCAGAAGATGCACCTCATACATCAGAAGCTCCAGGCCGACCGCTACGAGGACGGGGAAGCCCTGCTGGCGGACCTGCTGCTGGCCGAGGAGAGCCTGCGCCAGAACCGGGGCCGCCACGTGGCGGAGGGCACGCTGCGCCGCCTGATCGAGAAGGTGCGCCTGTTCGGGCTGCACCTGGTCCCGCTGGAGGTGAGGCAGGACGCGCGGGTCCACGCGGCGACGCTGGCCGCCCTCTTCCGGGAGTACGGGCTGGCCCAGGACTACCCGGCCCTGCCGGAGGCCGAGAAGCAGGCCCTGCTGACCCGCGAGATCGCCAGCCGGCGCCCGCTCTTCCCCCAGGAACCGGGCTTCTCCCCGGAGGTGAACGACGTGATCGCCACCTGGCGCATGATCGCCACGGCGCACCGCCGCTACGGCCCCGCCGTGATCGACACGGTGATCGCCAGCCGGGCGGAAGCGCCCAGCGACGTGCTGGCCATGCTGGTCTTCGCCAGCGAGGTCGGCGTGCAGGACGGCCTGGACCTGGTCCCCCTCTTCGAGACCATCGAGGACCTGCGCAACGCGCCCGCCGTGATGGCGACGCTCTTCGACAACGCGGCGTACCGGCGACACCTGGAGGCGCGGGGGGGCCGACAACAGATCATGCTGGGCTACTCCGATAGCAACAAGGACGGGGGCTACTTCGCCTCCAACTGGAGCCTCTACACGGCACAGGAGCGCCTGGCGGGCGTCTGCGCGGCGCAGGGCGTGCTGCTGGAGCTGTTCCACGGGCGCGGGGGGAGCATCGGGCGGGGCGGGGGACCCACCAACCGCGCCATCCTGGCCAACCCGCCGGGGGCCATGCAGGGGCCGCTCAAGATCACCGAGCAGGGCGAGGTCATCGCCTACCGCTACGGCAACGCGGAGATCGCCCGGCGTCACCTGCACCAGGTGCTTAACGCCGCCCTGCGGGTGCTGGGCGGGCTGTCGCGCACCGAGGTGCGGGCGGAATGGCGGGAGACGATGACGGCCCTGGCCGAGGCAGGGCGGGCCGCCTACCGCGCCCTGGTCTACGAGACGCCGGGCTTCCTGGACTACTGGCAACAGGCCACGCCCATCGGCCAGCTTTCCCGGCTGCCCATCGGGTCGCGCCCGGTGCGGCGCACTGAGGGCGGGTTCGAGGCCATCCGGGCCATCCCCTGGGTCTTCTCCTGGATGCAGAGCCGGGCCATCATCCCCAGTTGGTACGGTGTGGGCCACGCTCTGACGGAGTTCTGCGGGGGCCAGGAGGAGGACTGCGATGGCCTGGCGACCCTCCAGACGATGTACCGCGAGTGGCCCTTCTTCACCGCCCTGATCGACAACCTGGAGCTGGACCTGGCCAAGGCGGACATGGGCATCGCGGAGCTCTACGCCGGGCTGGTGGAGGACGCGGACCTGCGCGAGTCGATCTTCGGCGAGGTTCGGGCGGAGCACGCCCGCGCCTGCCGCTACGTCAACCGCATCATCGGCCAGGAGCGCCTGCTGGACCACGCGCCAGTGCTCCAGCTTTCGATTGATCGGCGCAACCCGTATGTGGACCCGCTCAACTTCATCCAGGTGGCGCTGCTGCGGGCGCTGCGCCAGCCGGGGCTGGAAGCGGCCCGCCACCACGCGCTGGCGGAGCTGGCGCTGGCGACGGTCAACGGCATCGCGGCGGGCATGAAGACGACGGGCTAGGGCCGCGATGCCCCGCGTTTGCTGCCGTTGCTGCTGCTGCCGCAATATTTTTTTCGGCAGCAAGCGTCCCCCCCCAACCGGGCGAGCGGTGACGTGGGGTGGGCGGGTGTGGCCGCGCCGGAAGTGAGGCCGCCGTTCGTTCGAGCAGACGCCCGGCGCTAGGAGGAGGAGCGGAAGGGCGATGGAGACCCTCAAGGGCACGGTGGAGCGGATCACCTATTACAACGAGGAGAACGGGTACACCGTTCTGCGGCTGCGCCCGGAGCAGCTCCGGCTGGGCGGGCCGCGCGACGGCCTGGTCACCGTGGTGGGGGCGCTGCCGGAAATCCAGCCGGGCGAGTCGGTGGAGTTCCAGGGGGAGTGGGTGACGGATGCGCGCTACGGGCGGCAGTTCCGCGCGGAGAGCGTCAAGCAGACGATGCCGGCCACGGTGGAGGGGATGCGCCGCTACCTGGGCAGCGGGCTGATCAAGGGCATCGGGCCGCGCACGGCGGAGAAGATCGTGGCCCACTTCGGGCTGGAAACGCTCGACGTGCTGGACCGCACCCCGGAGCGCCTGCGGGAAGTGCCGGACGTGGGTCCCAAGCGCATGCGGATGATCGCCAGGGCCTGGCAGGAGCAGCAGGCGTTGAAGGAGGTGATGCTCTTCTTGCAGGGGCATCAGGTCTCCACGGCGCTGGCGATCAAGATCTACAAGGCCTACGGCGACGAGGCCATCGAGAAGGTGACGGAGAACCCCTACCGGCTGGCGCGGGACATCTGGGGCATCGGCTTTCTGACGGCGGACAAGATCGCGCGGGACCTGGGGCTGCCCCCCGATTCGCCGCACCGCATGGCGGCGGGGGTGGTCTACGCGCTGAACGAGGCCACCAACGACGGGCACGTCTTCCTGCCCCGCCACGAGCTGGTGGAGAAGGCGGTCGGGCTGCTGCGCATCGACGACGCGGGGGGCATGGAGGGGGCCATCGACCGGCTGGACGCCTCCGGCGAGGTGATGATCGACCCGGTCCCCTCCGGCGACGCGACGCTGGAGCTGGAGGCGGTCTACCTGCCGCCGCTGTACTACGCCGAGGTGGGGGTGGCGCGGCAACTGCGGGCCATGCTGGAGACGCCGCAGAGCCGCCTGGCGGACCTGCGCGAGGTGCGCTGGGGGCCGTTCCTGGCGGCTTTAAGCGGCGGTTCTGCGGTGGCGCTGACCGAGCAGCAGCAGGAGGCGGTCCGCGCCGCGCTGACCAGCAAGGTCAGCATCCTGACGGGCGGCCCCGGCACGGGCAAGACCACCACGCTGCGGGCGGTGATCGGCGGGCTGCGGCAGACCGGGCATCGCTTCCTGCTGTGCAGCCCCACCGGGCGGGCGGCCAAGCGGCTCTCCGAGGCCACGGAGGAACCCGCGCAGACCATCCACCGGCTGCTGGGCTACAGCCCCGGCGAGGGGTTCGTCTACAACGAGGAGAATCCGCTGGACACGGACATGATCGTGGTGGACGAGGCCTCCATGCTGGACCTCTCGCTGTTTTACAACCTGCTGAAGGCGGTGTTGCCGCAGACGCACCTGCTGCTGGTGGGGGACGTGGACCAGCTCCCCAGCGTGGGGGCGGGCGACGTGCTGCGGGACCTGATCCGCAGCGGGATGGTGCCGGTCACGCGGCTGGAGGTCATCTTCCGGCAGGAGGCGAGCAGCCTGATCATCCGCAACGCCCACCGCATCAACCGGGGGGAGTCGCCGGATACCTCCAACCGGGGGCGCGATTTCTTCTTCTTCGGCGCGGAGGAGCCGGAGGACGCCGCCGCGCTGGTGGTGGACATCGTGCAGCGCCGCGTGCCGGAGAAGTTCGGCTACCATCCGCTGGACGAGGTGCAGGTCATCGTGCCGATGTACCGGGGTCCGGCAGGGGTGGACGCGCTGAACCAGGCCTTACAGGAGGCGCTCAACCCGCCGGGCCGCCCCGCCGAGCGCCGGCTGATGGGGCGGCTGTTCCGGGTGGGCGACAAGGTGATGCAGACCCGCAACAACTACGAGAAGGACGTCTACAACGGCGACATCGGGCGGGTGCACGCCTTCGATTTCGAGGAGCAGTCGATGACGGTGCGCATGGAGGGGCGGCTGGTCACCTACGACTGGTCGGAGTGCGACGAGCTGGTGCACGCCTACGCCATCTCCGTGCACAAGAGCCAGGGCAGCGAGTACCCGGTGGTGGTGATACCCATCCTCACCCAGCACTTCATGATGTTGCAGCGCAACCTGCTCTACACCGCCGTCACCCGCGCCCGCGAGATGGTGGTGCTGGTGGGCACGCGCAAGGCCATTGCCATCGCCGTGAAGAACGACAAGATCGCCCAGCGCTACAGCGCGCTCCACTGGCGGCTGCGGGCCTCCCTCACCGCCTGAGGCCCCTCTGCATCCGTGTGTGGGCGGGCCGGGACGCCGCCGGGCGCCCCCCTACGGCTCGCCCTGTTCCTCGATGAGCAGGCGGGCGAAGTACTCGCCTTCGGCGACCGGGTTGGCCGTCAGCGTCAGGGCGCCGGCCCAGGGGTTGCCGTCCTCGTCGGCCAGGCTCCAGCCGCTCCAGGCGAAGCCGTTGCCCGATTCGGTGGTGACGTGCTGCCAGCCCGCCTCGATCAACTGCGCGTTGTACAGCTCGATCAGGTCGGCGGGGGCAATGTCCGTGATCAGCACGGCCTGGGTGGAGGCGGAGCGCTGCCCCAGCGGGCCGCCCCCGCCGCCACCGCCCCCCTCGCGGAGGCGCACGCCCTCCGGCGCGCGCAGCGGCGGGAGCAGGGCGAAGGCATCCGCCAGCGGGCGCTCCGGGCCGCCTTCGTCGCATACCGGCAGCGTCCGGGCGGACTGGACGTAGAGGCGGATGTCGGCCTGGCCCTCGGAAAGCCCGTGCGCGCTGATGTTGACCACGCTCCCCTCCGCGTGGCAGAACATGGCCTGGCTGAAGGCCGCCTGCACGAAGCCGCCGCCGGGGGACGGCTGCTGCGCGGGACTCCAGCGCTCCCCGCTCAGCGCCTCGCTGTAGAAGGCGATCACCGCCTCCGGCGGCAGGGAGCCGGTCAGGATGGCCTGCACGGTGGTGGGGTAGGCCTCCCGCACGGTGCGCACGCTGCCCACGACGCGCGTGTCCTCCGGCACGGGCAGCTCAAAGGGCAGGTCCGGCGGCAGCGCGCCGACGTAAACCGTGGTCTGCGGGGGCTGCGGCCCCAGCTCGCGGGTCAGGTAGGCCACCAGCTCCCGCAGGCTGGCCTCGTCGCCGCCCACGATCTGAACATCACCGCCGCCCTGGGCCAGCACGGGCAGCGCGGCCAGCCCGACGAAGAGGGCCAGCAACCAGGCGCTTCTGTGCTTGAGCATGTTCCTCCTCCTCCTTCTGTCCCTTATTGTGCAGGCCGCCACGGTGGCGGCCACCCTGATCCTGGAATTATAGCCAGCCGCGCCGCCGCCAGCTTGACGGCGGGCCGCCGCCCGGCTGACCGGACGGCAACGGCTGGCTGACGCCGCCGGAGCAAGGGTCCCTATCATTCATAAAAAATTCATAAATTGCTTCGTTTCGGGACGTCAAAATGCTTCGTCAATACTATAATGGAGGTTGAGTGGAGTGGATGCTGTCCGGGCATGTCACCACGGGAAGGTTTGGAGAGAACCGATGAGCACCCTGCAACTGACCGTCGCCATCGAGGCGATGGAACGCTACAACGCCATCAAGATGAGCTGGAAGCGCGAGGTTGACATGTGGGACCTGCAACTGGCCTTCCGGCGCATGACCGAGATGCTCAACGAGGCGGAGGCCCCCACGCACGTGATGATCGACATCACCAACAACTCGGTGTTTCCCTTGCTGGCGACCATCAAAGAGGCGCTGCGCGGCCCGCTGATGCATCCCAAGGGCGGGGAGTGGCTGATCCTGGGGACCAGCGACCTGGCGCGCATCTTCGCCAAGACGCTGAGCGACATCACCGACCGCACGGACGTGCACTGGTTTGCCGACGAGGCGCAGGCCATGGATTGCCTGGAACGCCTGCGGGCGCAGGCTGCCCCCGCCGCTACGGTCACAGAAAGCCCTGAGCCGTAAGCTCCCTGCATTACCCGTATTGCGACGCTGACTCTTATTGAGGCCGCAGGGCGCACGCTCTGTGGCGTTTTGTTTGCGGCGCTCGCCCGGCGAAACGCTGGCAGGCCGGGGCCGGTCTGGTATAATGGCCGGGCTGACGGCGATGGAGTCCGCCACAATTACCTGTCCCAGGTTGATGACTCCTGCTGCATGAAGTTTGCGCGGTGGGAGTCATTGCGTTTGCGACGGCCCACTGCAAGGTGGGCCTTTCTTGCATCTCAGGCTCCCCGCGACGGGGGCCTGCCGCTGCGATAGAAGAGGCCCTCTGCGACAGCCATTGACCTGTCAGGAGGATCGTCTTATGCAGAAGTTGCTGTGGATGGCCCTGGCCGGGGCGCTGGGGACGCTGGCCCGCTACCTGCTCTCCGGCCTGGTCCAGCGCCTCAACGGGACCAGCTTCCCGTGGGGGACGCTGGCGGTCAACGGGCTGGGCTGTCTGTTGTTCGGCTTCGTGTGGTCCTTGGCGGAGGAAGGGCTGGCGATCAGCGGCGAGACCCGTATGATCGTGTTGACCGGGTTCATGGGGGCGTTCACCACGTTCTCCACGCTGGTCTTCGAGACCGGCGGCATGCTGCGCGACACGCAGTGGGGGCTGGCGGCGCTGAACATGGGCGGGCAGGTCGCCGTGGGGCTGCTGGCGCTGTTCATCGGCCTGGCCGGGGGGCGCCTGTTGATGGCAGGAAGGTGGTTCTGATGAAACTCTTTACAGAGGCCAGGCTCATCCGCATCTTCATTGGGGAGAGCGACAAATACGAAGGGCGGCCACTCTACGAGGTGATCGTGCGCAAGGCGCACGAGAAGGGGCTGGCGGGGGCCACGGTGCTGCGCGGCATCCTGGGCTTTGGGGCCAACAGCCGCATCCGCACGGCCAAAATCCTGCGCCTCTCGGAGGACCTGCCGGTGGTGATCGAGATCGTGGACGAGCCGGTCCGCATCGCCGAGTTTCTGGCGGAGCTGAACGGGCTGATCAAAGAGGGGCTGGTGACGCAGGAGAAGATCGAGGTCATCATCTACCGCCACACGGAAGAGCAGCCTCCGGAGCAGCCGGGCTGATCGCGCGCCCGGGCAGGCGCGGCAAGGATAACGATCATGAGCACCCAACAGATGAGCCTGTTTGACCTCATCGCGGCCTTTGCGGAGCCGGGATGCCCGGTGTGCCGCCTGGTGCGGCAGGACGTGCAGCGCTTCCTGGGCACGCTGCTGACCGAGCACGTGAGCGACGTGAGCATGCACCGCGCCTTCCGCGCCGGGCGCGGGCTGTGCAACAACCACGCCTGGCAGCTCGCCAAGTTCGGCGGGGCGCTGCTGAACATCGCCGTCTACTACCGGGGCGCGCTGAAGGAGGTGCTGCGGGCGCTGGAGGGCGCGCCTGCCGCCGAGGCGCGGTCCCGGCTGGCGCGGCTGGTGGGCGGGGCGGCCGGCGCTCCGCTGGCGGACCGGCTGGAGCCAAGCGGCCCCTGCGTGGCCTGCCGGGCGCGGGCCGACGCCGAGGCGCTCTACCTGCGGACGCTGGCCGAGCACATGGGCGACGAGCGGCTGGCCACCGCCTACGCCGGGTCCGACGGGCTGTGCCTGCCGCACTTCCGCCGGGCGCTGCGGCTGGCGGGTCCGCCGGAGGGGGAGGCGCTGGTGGCGGCGCAGCGCCGGGTATGGGCCGCCCTGCTGGCGGAGCTGGACACCTTCAAGGAGATGCACGACTACCGCCACACGGGCGAGCGCATGGGGGCAGAGGGGGATAGCTGGCTGCGGGCCATCCGCAGCCTGGCGGGGGAGGAAGGGGTCTTCGGGAGCGACCCCGGCGTGGCTTAGCGCCCGGTCGCGGCCCCGCTGGCCTCCCGCGCCTGCCGCCGCACTTCCCGCATCTGCGCCAGGTGGCCGTCCTCGTGCCACAGGCCGAAGAGATAGGCGGCGGGGGCGTTCATCTGGCCGAAGCGCTGCACAAAGCGCGCCGAGCGGGGGCGGAACACGTCCAGGTGGGGGGCGTCCGGCCAGGCGGCCAGGTAGGCCAGGCGGATGCGGCGGCTCTCCTCCAGGCGCTGGCGGGCCTTGGCCACGGTGGTCATCTCCCGCCAGGGCGTCTCGTAGCGCAGCCGCAGGGATTCGTCATGCAGTTGCACGCCCTGCGCCAGCAGGGCGCTGAAGGCCGCGCCCTCCTCGCTGCTGGCGGTGACGTGGGCGACCAGGTGGCCGAGGTTCCAGGCCAGCTTTTCCTCGCCTGCCACGGCGAAGGGATCGTGGGCGTCGGGGTCGAGCGGCTGGAAGACGACCTCCGCGTCGCTGGCGTCCTGGATGATGGCGTGCATGGCGTCGATGTAGCTGTGGGTGGCGGCGCGCAGGTCGGCCAGCGTGAACTGCCGGGCGAACTCCAGGGCGCTCACCTCGCGGTTGGCGAGGGGGGAGAAGTCGATCAGCACGATGCGCTCCTTTAGCTGGGCGGGAGGGGCCTCCCGCAGCGGCTCCTGGCTACCGGACGCCGCCGCCCCCGCCGCTCTTACGTGATCGGCCCGGCTCTGCTAAACTGGAAACGTCGGCCTGAGACAGGAGGGGCACATGCAAGCGACCTGGCACAGCCTGTACCTGCCCGTGGCGGACGCAGCGGCGGTGGCTGCCGCCCTGGGGCAGGCGCTCACCGCGCTGGGCTACCGGCTGTACGACCCCTTCCCCGGCGGGGCGGACGTGGGGCAGCCGCCCTGGCGGCGGCGGGTGCGGCACTTCGTCGCGCCGCCGGCGGAGGGCTGGGTGCGCGTGCTGGGGGAGCCGGAGGCGGCGGCGCTGCCGTCCCTGGCCGCCGCGCTGGGGACGCCGCTGCTCCACGCCTGGCTGGACGGAGACGAGGCCGGGCTGGCCGTGTGGTCAGCGGCAGGGCGCGACGACGCGCCGGAGGCGCTGGTCCCCTGGCTGCGGGCGGGCCGCGCGGCGGCGGACGTGGCGCGGGCGCTGGACGGCGCACCTCCGGATGCAAGCGGCGAGCCGCCGCTGTTGGGCGTGCCGCTGCCGGAGGAGCTGGCCGCTCTGGAGCAGAGGGTGGACCGCGCGCAGGCGGAGCGGCTGGCGCGGGCGCTGTTCGGCAAGCTGGGGGACCAGGGCGGGGAGCAGCGCGCCCAGGCCCAGGCCTTGCTGGGCGGGGGTTCGCCCTGGCAGACGGCGGCGGGGCGGCGGCTGCAAGCCGCGATGGCCTGCCTGGCCGTGCCGGAGGGCTGGCAGCGGCCCGCCTTTGAGGACGTGCAGGCCGCCTACCAGGCGGCGCGGGCGCGGCAGCACAACCCGCGCGGCCTGCGGCTGCCCGGCGACGACGAGGCGCTGGCGCGGCTTCCCCAGGCGCTGGCCTACCGGGCCGTCTACGCCGCGCGGCGCTGAGCCGGTCCGAGCGGGGAATGAGGAGGGCGGATGTCTGGCGAGGACCGTGAGCGTTGGGACGCCATCTACTACCAGCGGGCGTTGCAGGGCTATCCGCCGCCGGAGGCGCTGCTGGTGGCCTACGCGCCCATCCCCCAGCCGCCGCCCCGGCGCATCGCGCTGGACCTGGCCGCCGGGATGTGCCAGAATGCGCTGTGGCTGGCCGAGCAGGGCTACCTGGTGAACGCCATGGACATCAGCCGCGTGGCGCTGGAGCGCGGGCGGGCGGAGATGGCCATGCGCAACCTGCGCAACGTCAACTTCGTGGTGGCGGACCTGGAGGCAGTGAGCCTGCCGGAGGAGGTCTACGACCTGGTGTGCTGCTTTCGCTACTTGCAGCGGGGGCTGTTCCCCCAGATTCGGGCCACGGTGCGGCCCGGCGGCATGGTCATCTACCAGACGTACAACGTGCGCCGCCTGGAGAGCCGCCCGGACATGAACCGCGCCTACCTGCTGGAGCCGGGCGAGCTGCCCAGCTACTTCCCCGGCTGGGAGGTGCTGCACGACGAGGACGTCGGGGACGTGTCGCGCTTCGTGGGGCGCAAGCCCGCCGGGTGAGCGGCCCCGCACGAGGACGGAGATGGGCATGAGCGGAGCGGTGGGGGGTCGGCTGGCGGCGTGGGGCCTGCGCCTGTGGCTGGGGGCGGCCCTGCTTTTTTGCTCGGAGATTCTGTGGTGGAGCAACGATCCGCCGGGCTACGGCCTGCCGGACTGGCTGGCGCTGGCGGCCATCTACGTCGCGCTGGGCGCGCTGATGCTGGACCTGCTGGCCCGCTTCCGGGTGGGGGACATCCTGGGCGTGCTGCCGGTGGCGGGCCTCTACGGCCTGCTGAACGGGGCGCTGGTCAGCCGCAGCGCCTTCGCCGACCTGCCCATGAGCCTGGTCTCCCGGCCCCTGGGGCTGCACACGCTGGGCGGCGGGCTGCTGGCGCTGCTGCTGCTGTGGTGGCTGCTGGAGCGGCGCGGCCTGCCCGTCACGCTCGGTCGGGCGGCGGCGCTGGCCCTGGTGGGGCTGGGCTGGGGCGTGTGGGTGCGCTGGTTTCCGCTGCTGCCGGGCAGCGGCTCCGCGCCGCCGGACCCGGCCACGGTCGTGGCGCTGGTCGGGTTGGGGCTGGCCGCGCTGGGGGCGCTGCTGTGGCCGGTGGGGCGCTGGCCGGTGGCCGGGGCGGACGCGCTGCGCCTGGCCTGGTGGGAGTGGCTGGCCGTGGGCGGCGGGCTGGCGGCGCTGTACTTCGTGACGGCCTGGCAGGGCGTCCTCAGCCCGCTGGACGGGGTGATCCTGGGGGCGCTGGCGGGCTACCTGGTGGGCGTGCTCTTTTTGCAGCGGGGGCAGTCCCGGCGGTCGTTCCTGGAGGGGCTGCTGCCGCCGCGCCCGGTGGGGCCGGGGACGGCGCTGCTCTACGCGGCCTGCCTGGCCCTGCCCGCCGCCGTGGGCTACAGCCTGCCGGGGGAGGGGCCGGAGGGGATGCCGCTCCAGGCGCTGACGGCGATCTTCATCGCCTTTGGGCTGGCCTGGCTGCCGGGGGCGTCGCTGGCGATTGGCTTCCGGGCCTACATCCGCCTCTTTCGGGAGGAGGGGTGAGCAGGGGCCGCGCCGTCGTCTCCTCTCTTCCGGTTTGCGGGGGCCGGGGGATGCGAGGTTGGTAAATTCAAACGCCCATTTCAGAACTTTTGTGCTATCATAGGGCCAAAGGCCACCTCCCCCCTCATTGTGAGTGCGCCCGGCCCGCTTGCTGCACAAAAAATGTGCGCTGCCGCAGCAGCAGCAAGTGCAGCAAATCCCGGCCCGCCCGGCTCACGCCCTATCCCGTCGCCTTGTCGGTGGCGGACAACCCCTAGCGCTCGCCGACCACCACCTGCACGTCGCGCTGCCCGCCGTCCCGGTAAACGGTGACGGTGACGGTATCCCCCGGACGGGTGTTGTTCTCCAGGTAGAGCGTCAGCTCGTCGCGGGTGTGGATGGGCTGCCCGTTGACGGCTACGATGATGTCGCCCCCCACGTAGACCCGCCGGAAGCCCGCAGTCTGGACGCGGGCCGCCTGTAGCCCGGCCTGGGCGGCGGGGCCGCCGGGGACCACATCGACGATCAGCAGGCCGCTCTGGGGGCCGCTCTCCGACGGGCGCAGCTCGTAGCCCAGCTCGCCGACGTAGACGCCCAGCGAGGGGTGGGCATAGCGCCCCTCCTGAAGGAGGGCGGGGACCACGCGGCTGATGGTCTCGATGGGCACGGCGAAGCCAATGCCGACCGACCCGCCGGAGGGCGACTGGATGGACGTGTTGATGCCGATCACCTGGCCGCGCACGTTGAGCAGCGGTCCGCCCGAATTGCCGGGGTTGATGGCCGCGTCGGTCTGGATCACGTTGCCCACCTGGAGGCCGGAGGCCGACTCGATGGTGCGGCCCAGGGCGCTGATCACGCCGGTGGTCAGCGTGCGGTCCAGGCCGAAGGGGTTGCCGATGGCCAGCACCCGCTGCCCGACGCGCAGCACGTCGGCGGTGCCCAGGGGGATGGGGGGCGCGTCGATCTTGTTGGGGTCCACGGCCAGCACGGCCAGGTCGTAGTAGCTATCGGCCCCCACGACCTGGGCGGGCAGGGACGTGCCGTCCACCAGGACGACCTCGATCTGCTCCGCGCCTTCCACCACGTGCCAGTTGGTGACGATGTGGCCGCTGGTATCGTAGACGAAGCCGGAGCCGGTCCCTTCCTGGGGCACGACGCCCCGGAAGAAGTCCAGCACGCGGGTGCGGCTGGTGATGTGCACCACCGAGGGGCTGACCTGCTCGTAAATGCGGGTGACGACGGCTTCCTCGGCCTCCAGCAGGCTGAGCATCTCGTCCGTGACGGGGGGCAGGGTGGGGAGCGGGGTGGGCGAGGCAGCGGAGGCAGCGGCCCGGTCGGGGTAGGACCAGACGGCCCCCAGGGCAAAGCTCAGCAGGAGCGTCGCCAGCCACAACAGCCCCCCTGCCAGGCTGATGACAAGGCGGTTACGGCTCATGAGTATGCCTCCTGTAGCCAGTGGGCAGGATGTGCTGTCCGTTTTCTGTGCTTTGTGGCTTCTATGATACCCCCGGCGGGGCGGAAAGGGGGAAAGGCGGGTCAGCGGGGGCCTTCCGCCGGGCCAGCGCCCTGGCCGTTGGGGCCGGGCCGCGCGGGCGGCTGCCTGTGCTCGCGCAGCCAGGCCTCGAAGCGCCTGGTCAGCTCGCCCAGGTATTGGGCCTCGCCGAGCGTCTGCCACCAGCGGTCGGAGCGCAGGGTGGTATAGGAATTGCCGTTCCGGCTGTGGGCGTGGTCGCGCAAAGCCTTCATGTGGCGCAGGTGGCAGGTCACCAGCGCCTGGGCCGGGTCGTGGGCCTGGGCCGCGATCTCGCGCACAATCTGCTGGGTGTGGCGGGCCAGCTCAAGCTCCTGGCGCAGCCCCCGGCTGCGTGGCGTGTTGGAAGCCTGGCCCCCCAGCGCGCTGCTGAGCCGATTGATGTCGTGGTCGAGCTGGCTCAGCTCCCTGTCAAAGAACGGCGTTGCGTCTTTCATGGTCCGTCTGCTTTCCAACCTGCACGGCGTGTCCTGGGATCGGCGGAGGCCGAACAGCGCCGGATCATAACGCGCCGTGCCCGGCTCGGCCACCCACTTTTTGGGGGGATGGCGGGCCGGGGCAAGGCTAAGGTGGGTAGGGGAAGTGTTTCAGGCGGAGCCAAGAGGGGCAGACGCGGGTATGTCGCCTATCAGCCGGGTAACTGTATGCGCACGCTTGACGGCCTGTGTTGAGGCCGTGTGACGGTTTCAGGCAATGCCTCAGATTCGCCGGTCTGGCTGAACTGCGCAAATATCTGCTTTACGTTTTCCCCTTCCCCTCCCGTGCTGACAGATGGGTATTGCGCAAGTTCGGGCACAGGCAGGTTGTGGACCAGCAACGCATAAATATAGTCGATCCTGGCCTCATCCAGATTCGCCTTGGCCTCCTGTAACGTAGCGCCCTGAGCTTTGCAGCCTGGCAGCTCTGGATTCCTGGCTATGTATACAGTTTGTCCGCCGGACAATGTGTCTTCCTCAAGCGAGAGGGAATATGGGGCTGATGCCAATGCCTGAGCTTTTTGCCAGAGTTCTTCATTCACCTGACTCATCGGACTCCCCGCTTTCCTCAATCAGACTTTGGAGTAACTCGATGTTTTTCACTGCGTTCAGCGCGTATCCTGACCCCAGTTCCTTTGTTCCTCTTGGAATTGTATCACGTATGTGTGTAAAAACAGGGTGTATCGCAATATCATGTTTCTTTCCTGGCACAATTGTAAATCCAAAACCTGAATAAAGTGCGAGCAGATCACGGGGACGCCATCCGGACTTTCTCCGCTTCATTCTCTGGAGAAGCTTTTCAGCCTTGGTAGCCATCTTATTCCTCAAAAGGCTGTTCGATTTGCACCAGGTCTACCGGAATGGACCCCTTCAAATCCTGATTCACGAATACCCGATACTCATACCTGCCCGGCTTCTTAAATACAGTGTTCTGGAGCGCGATGATTGATGTAAATTCACCGAGCCTGCCGCCCTTGGGCGCGGCAATGGAGAATGGTATGTCTGGCGACTCCCATTGTTTGTTGCCGTCCTCATCAAAAAGGATGACCTTTAGCTGCCTTTCCTGTTCGAACTCACCTAATTCCGCAACCAACCGAATGACGATATGCATGAGAGGATGCACGGCAGGAAACTTGCGTGCGCCAATTCTGTTAAACGCGCCAATGACATTCAGCTTTCCGGCTGCATCGACATTGGCGAAGTCTGCGAGCAACAGGATGTCTGCTTCCATTTTTACACAGTCCTTCTGGCCTAATGAGTTGTTTCTGTTTGCTGGGTTATGTGATTGCGCATGTCCAGTTATATTCCCTTCTATAATTAGTGCAAGTAAGGCCGCGCTGCCGGGGGCTTGGTAAAGCGTACCGGATCGGTGTAAAATAGGGGCGGTATTCAGAACAAATGTTCAGGGAGGTGGGCGATGTGTGGACGTTTCACCCTGGCGGTGGACCTGGAGGCGGTGCGGGATGCCTTTGACCTGGATTCGGTGCCGGCGGAGGCCGGGCCGCGCTACAACATCGCGCCGACGCAGCCCGTGCTGGCCCTGACCAACGAGGGCACGCGCGACGCAGCGTGGCTGCGCTGGGGGCTGATCCCGTCGTGGGCCAAGGATGAGAGCATCGGCAACCGGATGATCAACGCGCGGGCGGAAACCCTGGCGGAGAAGCCGTCCTTTCGCAGCGCCTTCAAGCAGAGGCGGTGCGTGATCTTCGCCGATGGGTTCTACGAGTGGCAGAAGCAGGGCAACAGCAAGGTGCCGCTCTACATCCGGGTGAGGGAGGGCGAGCCGTTCGCCATGGCCGGGCTGTGGGAGGTGTGGAAGCCCAGGGACGGCGGGGACTGGATTCGCTCCTGCGCCATCGTGACCACGGAGCCGAACGGCTTCATGGCCGCCATCCACAACCGGATGCCGGTCATCCTGGAGCGGGGGGCCATGGAGCGCTGGCTGACTCCTGGCGAGCTGCCCCCCGGCGAGCTGATGCCGCTCCTGCGCCCCTACGCCGACGAGGCGGCGCTCTCCGCCTATCCGGTGTCGCGGCTGGTGAACAACCCGGCCAACGACCTGCCCATGTGCATCGCGCCGCTGGAGGCGTAGAGGCAGGGGCTGCCGCCCTCAGCCCGCCAGGCTCCACAGCCGGACCTGCTCATCCTGGCAGGCGGCGGCCAGGGCGCGGCCATCTGGCGAGAAGGCCACGGCGTGCGCGGCCCCCCGGCCCGCCTCCAGGGTGGCGAGGGGCGCGCCGTCCGGCAGCTCCCACAGGCGAACCGTGCCGTCGCTGGAGGCGGAGGCCAGCAGCGCGCCATCCGGCGAAAAGGCCACGGCCCGCACGGCCTGGGCGTGGCCGCGCAGGACGGCGCAGGGCGTGATGCTGGCGGGGGGCAGCGCCCACAGCTTGACGGTGGCGTCGCTGGAGGCGGAGGCCAGCAGCGCGCCGTCCGGGGAGAAGGCCACGGCCCGCGCCGCCTGGCTGTGAGCGCGCAGCACGGCGAAGTCGCGCCCGTCCTGGCCCTGCCACAGGCGGACCACGCCGGGGGCCAGGGCGGCGGCCAGCAGCGCGCCATCCGGGGAGAAAGCCACGGCGAAGACGAGCTGGCCGTGGCCGGTGCTGAGGGCCAGCCGGTCCTGCCCGCCCGGTAGCGCCCACAGGCGGACCGTCCCGTAGCTCCAGGAGTTGGAGCCGGCGGCCAGCAGCGTGCCGTCCGGGGAGAAGGCCACCGCGTAGACGGCCCCGCCAGGGTCGGGGAGGGTGGCCCCGGCCCCGCCATCCGGCATCTCCCACAGGCGGACGGCCATATCCGCCCCGGCAGAGGCCAGCAGCGCGCCGTCCGGGGAGAAGGCCAGGGCGTGCACGGCCCCCCGGTGGCGGCTCAAGGTGGCCTGGGGCCGTGCTTCCGGCATGTGCCACAGGCGGATGGCGCGGTCGCGCCCGGCGGAGGCCAGGGTGCGGCCATCCGGGGAGAAGGCCACGGCGAAGACCTCGCTCTGGTGGCCGCGCAGGGTGAGGGGTTCCTGCCAGTGGGCGGGCAAGGGAGGGCCTCCTGGCTCTGGTAGGCGTCGTGGAAAGTATGCCCGGTAAGGGCGGGGCGGTCAAGAGGGCTTGCGCCGGGGACAGGATGTGGTATACCGGAAGCGCTCCCAGAGTGAAGCGATGCGGCCCATGAGCGCCGAGAACGACAGCCTGCCCGCCATAGCCTCCCGCGCCCTGGTCCCGGTGGCGAACCCGGCCACTGCGGAGAGCCTGCTTCGGCTGGCGCTGTCGCTGGTGGGCGGGGAAGGGCAGGTCTTCGCCGTCTACGTGACCGTGCAGGGGGCCGAGCCGCGCGTGGAGGTGCAGGAGGCCCTGGAGGCGCTGGTCGAGCGGCTGGCGGGGGAAGGGGGCCGGATCGAGCTGGTGACCGAGCTGGCGACCAGCATCGCGCGGGGCATCCTGGACATCGCCCAGGAGCGCGGGGCGGACCTCATCGTGCTGGGCATTCGGGGCGAGCAGGCGGGCCGGGTCGTCCTGGGGCCGGTGGTGGACGCGGTGGCCCGCACGGCCCCCTGCGACGTGCTGGTCTACCGGGGCATGCAGCCGCTCTACGGCGGGCAGGGCTACCAGCGGGTGGTGGTGCCGGTGGACGGCAGCGAGAACTCCCGGCTGGCGGTGCGGATCGGGCTGCGCTTTGCCGCCCATACCGAAACGCCGCTGACCGCCCTCTACGTGCAGACCGAGGCGACCATGCGGCGCTGGCAGGCCCTGGCCCGCATCGAGGCCAGCCTGGAGGGGCTGGAGGGGGCCGAGCACGTCCGTAAGCTGATCGTGCGCTCCGGCGACGTGGTGAGCGGCATCCTGAGCCGCGTGAGCGAGAAAGACCTGATCCTGTTGGGCTTCTCCGAGCAAAGCTCGCTGGACCGCTGGCTGTTCGGCGACATCCCGCAGCGGATGCTCTCCGGCGCGCCGGGGCCGCTGATTCTGGTCAAGCAGGCGGTGGGGAAGTCGGTATCCGGGCGGCTGGAGCACATCGTCTCCAACCTGATGCCGACGCTGACGCCGCTGGAGGAGGTGGAGGTCGCGCAACTGGCGCAGGAGATGGCCCGGCCCAGCACCAACTACACGGTGCTGGTTTTCCTCTCCTGCCTGATCGCCAGCATCGGCCTGTTGCAGAACAGCGCGGCGGTGATCATCGGGGCGATGCTGATCGCGCCGCTGATGTCGCCGCTGATGGGCTTCGCCGTGGGGCTGACGGAGGGGCGTCCGCGCCTGATGCAGACGTCGGCGCTGACGGTGCTGCGGGGCGTGCTGCTGACCCTGGCGCTGGCCGTGCTGACCGGGCTGCTGTCGCCGTTCAAGGACCCGACCACCGAGATGCTGGCGCGGGGGCAGCCCTCGCTGCTGGACATGGGGGTGGCGCTGTTCTCCGGGGCGGCGGGGGCCTACGCCATGGCCCGCAAGGACATCCCTTCCGCGCTGGCGGGGGTGGCCATCGCCGCCGCGCTGATGCCGCCGCTGTGCACGGTGGGGCTGGCGGTGGCCTTTGGGCAATGGGCGCTGGCCAGCGGGGCCTTCCTGCTGTTCCTCACCAACATCGTGTCCGTCACGCTGGCGGGGGCGGCGGTGTTCGTGTGGCTGGGGGTGCGGCTGCGGGTGGAGGCCGACGACCCGGCGCGCTACCGCCAGCGGGTGTTGGTCTCGCTGCTGGTGCTGGCGCTGCTTTCGATCCCGCTGGCCGGGGCGCTGCACAGCTCCTCGCTGGCGGCGGCGCGGATGGACGCGGTGTGGGACGTGCTGCGGGGGGCCTTTGAGCACGCCGTGGTGGACGTGCAGCTCCAGGAAGGCGCGCCGCTGCAGATCGTGGCGACGGTGCGGCTGCCAGAAGCGCCCGACCCCGCCGCGCTGGCCGAGGTGCAGCGGCGGGTGGAGACGCGCATCGGGGTGGACGTGCAGCTTGAGCTGGTGGTGTGGCAGTCCGTGCGCCCGCCGGAGCCGTAGCCGCCCCAGGCGGCGACCTCTCCCTCCCCTCGTTCGTTACCCAGGCGGGGCGTTGTGCATCTAACCAATGGTATAGAGCGCTGATCCGGCTGCGGACCGTGACTTTTCGTCTGCCAGCCGCCGACCATTGAGGAGCTTTCGCCATGAGCACGTTCAAACTGGTTGCCAGGCCGGGCGAGGTGGAGTTCGCCAAGGGGATGGAGGGCGTCATCGCCAGGGAGACGACCAAGAGCTACGTCAACGGCCAGGAGGGCAAGCTGTACTACCACGGCTATTCCATTGAGGACCTGGCCGCGCACTCCACGTTTGAGGAAACGGCCTTCCTGCTGCTGTACGACCACCTGCCCACCGAGGAAGAGCTGCGCATCTTCAACCACCGGCTGGTGCAATACCGCGAGATTCCGGGGCCGGTCTACGAGCTGATCCGGAACCGGGCGCGGGGCTACCACGCGCAGCCGATGGCGGTGCTGCGCACGGCGGTTTCCATGACGGCGGACTTCGACGAGGCGGCGGAGGAGGACACCCCCGCCGCGCACGAGCGGGAGGCGATCAAGCTGACGGCGCGGATGGCGACCATCGCGGCGGCCATCGGGCGCGCCCGGCAGGGCCTGGAGCCGATCCAGCCGAACCCGGACCTCTCCCACGCGGCCAACTTCCTCTACATGCTGTTCGGCGAGGAGCCGGACGAGCTGATGACCAAGATCATGGACGTGATCCTGATCACGCACGCCGACCACGGCTGCAACGCCTCCACCTTTGCGGCGCTGGTGGTGCAATCCACGCTGTCGGACATGTACTCGACGGTGGTGGCGGGCATCAGCGCGCTGAAGGGGCCACTGCACGGCGGGGCCAACCAGCGGGTGATGGCAATGCTGAAGGAGATCGGGACGCCGGAGCGGGCGGAGGAATGGATCACCAGGGCTGTCGCCAGGAAGAAGAAGATCATGGGCTTCGGCCACCGGGTGTACAAGGCGATGGACCCACGGGCCGTGATCCTGAAGGAATACGCCAGGCAGATCACGGCGCGGGCGGGGACGGAGAAGTGGCTGGAGATGGCCGAGATCATCGAGCGGGTGATGGTGGAGAAGCTGGGGGAGAAGGGCATCTGGCCCAACGTGGACTTCTTCTCCGGGGTGGTGATGGCCTCGATGGGCATCGACCCGGAGCTGTTCACGGTGATCTTCGCCGTGTCGCGGGTGAGCGGCTGGGTGGCGCACGCGCTGGAGCAGCGCCAGGACAACCGCATCTTCCGCCCGCGCTTCGTCTACGTCGGCCCGGCCACGCAGGAATACGTGCCGCTGGAGGCGCGCGAGTAGACCACCGGCGGCTGGCGCGCAAAGCCCTTCGCCCGGCGAGGGGCTTTGTTGTTGTATGCAGGCCCCTAACCCGCCTATAATACAGGCCGTGGCGCGGGCAGGGTTGTGCCAACAGGGAAAGGACGGGCGCATGATCAGCGGCAAGGGGATGTGGATATGGGAGATCGACAAGACGGAGGCTGATCCCGCCCGGCTGGTCGAGCTGGCCCAGACCGCCGGTTTGCAGCACGTGCTGGTGAAGCTCGCCGACGGGGAGTACAACTACCCCATCCCGGCGCAGGACCCGGACGGGCGCAAGGAGAAGCTGACGCACGACGCCATCCACGCCTTCCGCCAGGCGGGGATCGCGGTGTGGGGGTGGGGGTTTGCCTACGGGGCGGGCGTCAACATGGAGATGCAGGCCCACCGGCTGGCGGGGCGCATCCTGCAGTACGACCTGGAGGGCGTGGTGGTCAACGCCGAGGACTTTGGGGGGCGGCGGTGGTCCGTGGCGGGCGGGGCAGAGAACGCCCGCCAGTACATGGAGACGCTGCGCGACGACCTGGCCAACGTGGAGGGTGGGGTGCTCTTCGCGCTCAGCTCCTACCGCTTCCTCAGCCCGCACCGGCAGTTCCCCTTTGGCAGCTTCATGGACTACTGTGACATCGCCATGCCGCAGGTGTACTGGGTGGCGCGGGGGGCGGGGGACGCGCTGCGCAACCTGCAGGACAGCTACAGCGAGTACCAGGCGGCCTTCCCGGACAAGCTGTACATCCCCACCGGCGCGGCCTACGGCGAGTATTACGGGAGCGGGGCAAGCCGCTTTTACTGGTCGGCCACGCCGGAGCAGATCACGATCTTCCTGAACCAGGCCAGGGCGATGGGCCTGCCGGCGGTGAACTTCTGGAGCTGGCAGCACGCCCGCAACGACGCCAAGAACCTGTGGTTCTCCGGCACGCAGTTGTGGGACACGATTGCGGCTTACCCTTACCAGGTGACCGTGCCGACGCAGCCCGGCCCCATGCCGCCAGGCGAGGAGGAGGCGGCGGGCAAGGAGATTCATGTGGGGGACCCCGGCTACTACGACGGGGTGTACCCAGGGATGCCCAACGCCAGCTTCAGCCTCTTTGTGCGGCAGGGGCGCACCATGAAGTACGGCAAGACCTCGGCCTCTCGCAGCGGGGTGTGGGCGGCGTGGATGCCGGGGCTGACGGAGAGCGGGCGCTACGAGATCGCGGCGTGGGTGCCGGGGATGCACGCCACCTCGCAGAAGGCCAGGTACTACATCCAGGGGGTGGTGGGGCAGGCGGGCGCGCTGGTTGTGGAGCTGAACCAGCAGCGCTTCTACGACACGTGGGTGGCGCTGGGCATCTACCAGCTCGACGCGAACCATCCGCAGGCGGGGATGGTGAACCTGACCAACCTGACGGGCGAGTTCGACAAGGAGATCGCCTTTGCCGGGATGCGCTGGCGCAAGATCGTGCGGCAGGACGACAGCGACGACACCGGCACAGGCGACCCCGGCGTCTACGTGGCGGACGGCTTCGATTCGCCGGTGGGGACGGCGGAGGAGCGGCGGGGGGCCAAGCTGTGGCCGGGGGACTGGTTCGACGCGACGGGCTTTGCCACGCGCTACCGCGACAGCGGGGGCAACACGGCCTACCACACCGGGGCGGACCTGAACCTGAACAGGCCGCGCTGGAACGTGGACGCCGGGATGCCGGTCTACGCGGTGGCCAGCGGCGTGGTGACCTTTGCGGAGAGCAGGCGCGTGTGGGGCAACATCGTGGTGATCCGCCACGACCCGCTGACGCCGGGTGGCCCGCGCGTCTATTCACGGGCGGCGCACCTGGCGGAGGTGTGGGTGCGCAAGGGGCAGCGGGTGCGGCGCGGGGAGCAGATCGGGACCATCGGCAAGCCGACGGGCGGCACGGAGCACCTGCACTTCGACATCAGCCCGACGGAGGCGCTCTTCAACAACCCGGCGGACTGGCCGCGCCTGGATTGGGGGCGGCTGCACCGCGACTACGTGGACCCCAGGGAGTTCATCCGGCAGCACCGCCCGCAGGAGTGAGGGAGGGTCTGGCGGATGGGAGGACGGGCCGCGTGGGCAGGGCAGGAGCGGGCGGATGCCGCTGTTGATTGACGGGCACAACCTGATCAGCGCCCTGCCGGACCTGGAGCTGGACGACCCACACGACGAGGCGAAGCTGGTGCACAAGCTGCGGAGCTATTGCGGGCGGACGGGCCAGCGCTGCGTGGTGGTCTTCGACGGGGGGGTGCCGGGGGGCTGGGCGCGGGAGCTTTCCAGCGGGCCGGTGCGGGTGATCTTTGCGGCGGCCCACCGCACGGACGCGGACCGGCTGATTGTGGGGCGCATCCGCAGGGCGAGCAGCCCAGGGGAGCTGACGGTGGTCTCCTCCGACCAGGCGGTGCGGGCGGCGGCGCAGGCGCGCGGGATGCGCGTGCTGAGCAGCGCGCAGTTTGCGGCGCGGATGGCGGAGGCGGCGGCCCAGGTGGCGGGGGCGGACCGCGCCGACGACGTGCGGCTTAGCCCGGAGGAGGTGGCGGCGTGGATGGAGCTGTTTGAGAGGCGGCGGGGCAGGCGCAAGCCGGATTGAGGCAGGCAGCAGGAGCGAGCATGTCCGCGACAGACACTCCCAAATACCACAAAGACGCGCCCTACGACCCGGCGAGTGCCCATCCGGACGAAGCGCACAGTGTCCTGATGAGGTTGGTGCCCCGTAGCTGCCGCGTGCTGGAACTCGGATGCGCATCGGGCTATCTCTCCGGCTACATGGAGCAGGCGCTTGGCTGCCGCGTCACCGGCCTGGAAGTCGATCCTGCCGCCACCGCCATTGCTGCCAGACGGTGCAGCGAAGTCTACACCGTTGATCTTGACGCGCCGGGCGCCCTGGCCCCAGCCCAGGCAAGCGCGCCTTATGACCTTCTGCTGGCGGCGGCAGTGCTGGAGCACCTCAAATATCCGGAGCGCATCTTGCAGGAGGCGCGTGCTTTGCTGGTCCCTGGGGCGCGCGTGATCGTTTCACTGCCCAATATCGCGTACTGGCGTTTTCGGCTGCGCCTGTTGTTTGGTCGTTTCGATTATGAGGACTACGGCGTGATGGATCGCACTCACCTGCGGTTGTACACGGTGTCTACCGGACGCGCCTTATTGCAGGATCAGGGGTACTCTATAGAGGCGTTGCTGACGGCAGGCAGTGGGGTACAAAACATACTCAATGCCCTGGCTCGCCGCCTGGGACGCCCGCTGCCGCCGCCGGTCCTGCCGGGGCTGTTTGGCTATGAGCTGATCTATGTTGCCCGCCGAGACTAGGGCGCGCTGATATTCTGGCCTAAAGGCGGCGCGGAGCGGGGGCGGGTGAGGGCGGCCACTCTCATCTATTTTTAATCCCAAATTAAGGACTCCCTCAGGCAGTTGGTCTATCTTATAGATGACGTGATGTGGAGAGCGATGGAAAGCGCTTTACCGGTAAGCAACGAGGAATGACGCCGTAGACCTTCCCACATCACCGGGCTGATCCGCAAATCGGAGACGCCTGAACAACGACCGCTTGTCGTGCCCCCCCTCACGGCGAGCGGTCGTTTTGTGTGGGGGTGGGGCTTGCGCCGGGCGGGGCTTGCCCCTAGACTTGGGCTGAGCATCCGGACGAGCGGAGGGACGCCGATGAAAATGAAGGGGAAGAAAGCTTTGTGGGCTGTGGTGGGGCTGGCGGCGCTGGGCAGCCTGCTGATGGCGGGGCCGGGCGCGGCCCAGGACTATGGCCGCACGCCCGCCGAGCAGCGCCTGGCGACCGTGCAGACCTGGTTTTATTATCTCTCGGTGGACCTGGAATCCGACGTGCTCCAGCAGGTGATGGAGTCCGACTACGACATGGTGGTCATGGACCCCATCGTGACGGAGCGGGACAACACGGACTACGACATCGCGGGCACGGTGAGCGCCCTGCAAGAGGCCGGTAAGATCGTGCTGGCCTACGTGGACATCGGGCAGGCGGAGGATTACCGCACCTACTGGCAGCCGGAGTGGGAGATCGGCGACCCGGCGTGGATTGTGGGGGAGGACCCCGACGGGTGGAGCGGCAATTACCCGGTGGCCTTCTGGTACGACGCATGGCGGGAAATCTGGTTTAATCCGCAGGACGGGCTGCTCCAACTGGTGCTGGACAGCGGCTTCGACGGCATCTACATGGACTGGGTGGAGGCATACGCCGACGAGCACGTGGTGGCCCTGGCGGAGGAAGAGGGCGTGGACCCGGTGCAGGAGATGATCTGGTTCGTGGGGGACATCAGCGCCTACACCAAGGCCCAGCGGGAGGCCTTCATTGTGATCGCCCAGAACGCGGCGGAGCTGGCGGCCTACGACGAGTACCTGTACCTGATCGACGGCATCGCACAGGAGGCGGTGTGGTTCGACGGCGCGCCGGAGGGCGAGGAGCCGCCGGGCGACTGCCCGCTGCCGCCGACAGAGGCGGACGTGGACACGGAGGCGTACATTGCGGCGCTGCCGGAGCCGTGCCGGGCGCTGCTGGAGGACCCCGACAGCCAGCTCCACACCAGCAGCGAGAGCTACCTGGAGGCCCTGCTGCTGGCGCAGGAGAAGGGGGAGATCGTGCTGACGGTGGATTACGCGCTGGAGCCGGAGAACGTGGCCTGGGTCTACGAGACGGCCCGCGAGCTGGGCTTCATCCCCTTTGTGGGGCCGCGCGCGCTGGACCGCTACGTGCCGCCGTTTCCGGCGGCGTGAGCGCCTGGGCCGGGCAAAGGGTCAACGGGCGAGCACGTCGGCGATGGTTTGCAGCAGGTCCATGGCGCCCACGGGCTTGGTGATGAGGGCGTCGGCGTCGCTCTCGTGGACCTTGTACATCAGGTCCAGGTAGGCGCTGACGATGATGATCTTGGTGCGGGCCAGGTGGGCGGCCTGGCGGATGAAGCGCAGCACTTCCAGGCCGTTGGTCCCCGGCAGGCCCAGGTCCAGCAGGACGACATCCGGGGTTTGCTCCTGTAAGAGGGAGATGGCTTCGTTTCCGTTGGCGGCGCTGATGCTCTGGTAGCCGCCGCGCTTGAGGATGGCTTTGAACAAATAAGAAGAGTTGGGATCGTCCTCGACAATCAAAACCAGGGGGGCCACTGTGCACCCTATCTCTGTAGCCAATAGCAAATAAGGCAGACGCTTTATTGAGACTAAAAACTATTAACAGCGGCGCTGAGCACGCTGGCGCGGACAGAGGGACCCTGTGGCGAGGATGCTGCCCGACACTAACTGTATTGTAACGTAGTCTCAGAGGTGCAGGGTTAGGGTTGAGTTGGAATGTAGTTAGAAACTTTCAGGGGATTCACGCCCGCGCGGCTCAGGCCCGGCGCAGGGCGGGAGCGGGGGATGAGTGGGCCTGGCAGGATTCGAACCTGCGACCGACCGGTTATGAGCCGGCTGCTCTAACCGCTGAGCTACAGGCCCTGCGGGGGAGGCCCAGGCGAGGCCTGGCCCGGAGAGCGGGCAACGGGACTCGAACCCGTAACAACAGCTTGGAAGGCTGTTGTGTTACCGTTACACCATGCCCGCCTGTCTGCCTATAGTATAGCGGAAAAGGCGACACGCCGCAGTCGGGGCGCCCGGATTTGAACCGGGGACCTCGCGCTCCCAAAGCGCGCGCGCTAACCGGACTGCGCCACGCCCCGCTGCTGCGTTATTCTACCACCAGGCTGAGATAAAGTCCATCCACTTTTTTGCGGGGCCGTTTGGCGGTAAGCTATAGGGGCTGTTGTGGTCCTACATGGTAACAGGAGAAGATGATGGTGTCTGCGCGAGGCAAACTGACCCCTGAAGAGGTGGCTCTGGCCTTTTTGATCGGCGCGGGGATGCTGCTGATGGCGCTGGCTGCCGGGCTGGGCGCGGCGTTCGGCAGCGCCGCCAACGAGGCGCTGTACAGCATGTTGTTCGTGCTGGGCGCCATCGCCCTGGTGGCCGGCATCGCCCTGTGGTTCGCGATTGTCAGGCCGTGGACGCAGTTTGACGACATCAACGTGCCGAAGGACAGCGGCCACCACGAGGAGCACGGCTGAGAGCGGCCAGGGGCGATCAGCGGTGTGATTCCCCCCCCATCCTTAATCCTTCCCCCACCCGTGGGAAAGGAAACTCGATAGCCTGGCAGCGCGGAGGGGCGACAACTATCCTTCCCCACCCGTGGGGAAAGAAAACACGGTGCGCGGCGCGGCCTGGATCAGGGCTTGCCGCCGCGAGCGGGGAAAGGAAAACACGGCAGCTTCTCCCCAGTCGATGCAAACTGGGGAAGGAAACAGCGTGCGCGGCGCGTGCCTGAGGGCAATCAAGAGTCCCGGCCTGGGGGCGGGGACTCTTGATTTTGCTGCCTGGGGGCCGCCTGGGACGCCGGGGGCGCTCAGGCGGGGGGCGTGCCCTCCGGGGTAGGGCTGCCCTCCGCCGGGAGGCCCTCGATGGTGGGCGTCGGCGTGGGGGTGGCCTGGGCGCAGATCTCGCGGGCCTCGTCGCGGCGGGCGGCCACGCTGGAGTCGTAGACCACCTGCAAGGACCAGGTGTAATACTGCTCGGCGGGGCAGTACTCGGTCTGGTAGGTGTAGGCGTCGCCGCAGGCGGCGTAGCTGTTGGCCAGGCGCTGGGCCACGTCGCGGTACTGCGGCGCTTCGTCGTAGACGCCCTCCCAGGCGCGCACGGCCAGCAGGCACTCCACGCCCTCGGCGTTGAGGGCGTCCAGGTAGCGCCCGGCCACGTAGGCCTCGTAGGCCAGGTCCCCGATAGGCCCCAGGGTGCGGGCGCGCTCTGCCAGCAGGATACCCTCGGCCAGGCGGTCGTCGGAGGGCGCGGTGAGGTACTGGCGGCTGAGGGAGACCAGGGCATCATGCAGCATCTGCTGGACCTCGGTGGCGCGGTAGTTGGGGTCCAGGCCGCGCAGGATGTCCAGCAGCTCGATGGCGCGCTCCCAGTCGCGGACCACGGTGGCGGCCTGGGCCTCCGCGAAGAGGTCGGCGGGGTCGGCGGCCAGCGGGCCACCGCCCGTCTGGGCGGGCGTGGTGGGGGTTTGCGCCACGG
>FWPU01000825.1_pt1 | contig 98244 bp, 74 predicted proteins | sample 2228361 | NCBI WGS metagenome assembly FWPU01 (sample SAMEA103939777, study PRJEB20133) | metagenome | reverse complement strand
CCACAAAGGGGGGCTATGGAAAAAATCGGCATCCGTGAACTCAAGGCGCGCGCGTCGGAGCTGGTGCGCGCGGTGAAGGAGCGCTGCGCGCAGTACATCATCACGCAGCGCGGGGAACCGGTCGCCGTCCTGCTGCCCGTGGACGCGGTCACCCCGCCGTCTGATAGCCTCCCTCCCACCCGCCATTCACCACAGTTCAGCAGGACAACTGCTTAGCAGTTGTCTACCCTCTTGTTTCATTGCAATAATTTGCCATTTATGGCATAATACTGCTATGGAATTCACCCATCTGATCCAGATTGTCGGCGACGAACCCGTCTTTGAAACCGGCCTGCTCCTGGCCGGTCAGGTGGACCCGCGCGATGTGCGCCGCCAGCTTTCGCGCTGGGTCAAGGCCGGGCGGCTCTACCAGTTGCGGCGTGGGCTCTATGCGCTCGCGCCGCCGTTTCAAAAGGTCAAGCCGCATCCCTTTGTCATCGCCAATCGGCTGGTGCGCGGCTCGTATGTCAGTTGTCAATCGGCGCTGGCCTACTATGGCCTCATCCCGGAATATGTGCCGGTCGTCGTCAGCGTCGCTGCGGCGCGCCCCGCCCGCTGGGAGACGCCGTTCGGCGCCTTTGAAGTCCGTCACCTCAAAACCGACTTTCTGCGCGGCTATCGGCAGGTGGACCTGGGCGGCGGCCAGAAGGCGTTCGTGGCGACCCCCGAAAAGGCTTTGCTGGATTGGATTTACCTGCAGCCGGGGGCGGATGCGCCGGACTATTTGCGCGAGCTGCGCCTGCAAAACTGGGAGCGCCTCGACCTGGAGGAATTGGCGCGCTGGGCCGAGCGATTGGATAGCCCCAAACTGAAACGCGCGGCACAGCGTCTGGTCGAACTGGCGCGCCGGGAAGCCGGGGAGTACGAGACGCTATGAAAGACTATCTGGCCGAACTCGTCCGCGCTGCGCCCACGCCGGGGTACGCCCGCAACGCGGCGCGCGAGTATGTGCAGGCGCGGATTCTCGGCGCGCTGCAACGCGCCGGGGCGATGATTCCGCTGGCTTTTCACGGCGGCACCGCGCTGCGCTTTCTCTTTGCCGCGGCGCGCTATTCCGAAGACCTGGATTTCGCCCTGGAAAGAGAGCGCAGCCGCTACGATTTCCGCGCCTACCTGCAAGCCATCCGGCGCGAACTGGCCGCCGAGGGGTATGCGCTCGAACTCAAGGTGAACGACCGCAAGGTGGTGCACAGCGCGTTCGTGCGTTTTCCCGGCTTGCTCTATGAGTTGGCCCTGTCGCCGCATCGGGATGAAATCCTGGCGGTCAAAATCGAAGTGGACACGAATCCCCCGGCCGGCGCCGAACTGACCACGACGGTGGTGCGCCGTCACCTCACCCTGCAACTGCAACATCACGACCGCGCCTCGTTGCTGGCGGGCAAACTGCACGCCCTCTTGCAGCGACCGTTCATCAAGGGACGCGACCTCTACGACCTGATGTGGTATCTCAGCGATCCCGCCTGGCCTCCGCCCAACCTGACCCTGCTCAACAACGCGCTGCGTCAAACGGGGTGGCCTGGCGAACCGTTCACTGAACGCACCTGGCGCGACGCCGTCCGCAAGCGGCTCGAAGGGGTGACGTGGACGCACGTGGTGGACGATGTGCGCCCGTTCCTGGAGCCGGGCGCCGACTTGAACGTATTGACCCGCGAGAATCTGCTGCGCCTGCTCCAAGAACATTCGCTCTGATGCTGTAACTGCTCAGCGCGTGAGAGATTTCGCACCGCGTTTTACGTTAAAACCCTTGGCGTCCTTCGCGCCTTTGCGGTGAAAGACGTTATTCTCGATAAGGTCCCCGCTGTGTCCGCCCTTTGACCGCCGTTTGCCCATTGACGCCACCCGCCAGCCGTTGTACAATGTAGTTACAAAGATGACCACAAAGGGGGGCTATGGAAAAAATCGGCATCCGTGAACTCAAGGCGCGCGCGTCGGAGCTGGTGCGCGCGGTGAAGGAGCGCCGCGCGCAGTACATCATCACGCAGCGCGGGGAGCCGGTCGCCGTCCTGCTGCCCGTGGACGCCGTTACCCCGCCGCCCGACCCGGACGAGGTGTGGGCGCGGCTGGAAGCCTTGGGCCAGGAGATCGCCGCAAACTGGCAGAGTGAGAAGAGCGCGGTGGAAATTCTCTCGGAGATGCGCCGATGAGCAGCCCGGTCACCCTTGATGCCAGCGTGCTCGTCAGCGCCTTTACACCTTCGGAGAAAGCGCATCTGCCCTGCAAGGCGTTTTTGCGCAAGGTGCGGCAGTCCGGTGCCGCGATCATCCTGCCCACCCTGGCAATTGTAGAAATCGCCGCCGCCATTGGACGCGGACAGGGCAAGCCCGAACTTGGCGTCGCCTTTGCCGCGGAGGTGAGCCGCTTCCCCGAACTCACGCTGATCGCCCTCGACGAATCCCTGGCGCAATCCGCCGCCGAGATCGCCGCGCGCTACCGTCTGCGCGGCAGCGACGCCGTCTACGCGGCGGTGGCGCGACGCTTCGGCGCGACGCTGGTCACGCTGGACACCGAGCAGCAGGAGCGCGCCGCGGCGCTGGCGCCGGTGCAACGGCCTGGGTAGCGCGCCAGGAGTCGGATATGCCTGCGCTGACCCTCACCCTGCTAGGGGCGTTCACTATCACGCTGGATGGGGAACCCGTCACGCGCCTGGAATCGGATAAGGTGCGCGCGCTGCTGGTGCGCCTGGCGTTGGAGCCGGACCGCGCCTTCCGCCGTGAGGCGCTGGGCGCGCTCCTGTGGCCGAAAGCCGCGCCAGCCAACGCCGCCCAGAATCTCCGTCAAGCCCTCTACAATCTGCGCCACACCCTGAGCGAAACCTTCTTCCTGGCGACGCCCCAGACTGTCCAGTTTGCAGCTTCTGCCGGTGTGGACATTGATGTGTGGATCTGGCGGCGGCTGTGGGACGAGACCCTGCAGCATCGCCACCGCCGTCGCGAGACCTGCCGCCATTGCCTGGCCCGGCTGGCCGAGGCGGCCGCGCTGTATCGCGGCGACCTGCTGGCCGGCTTTGCGCTCAAGGATTGCCCCGAGTTCGATGACTGGGTGGCCATCGAGCGCGAGCGGCTGCATATCCAGGCCCTGGACGCCCTGACCTGCCTGGCCAACGCCGCCGAACGGCGCGGCGATTATGCGACCGCGCAGACCTATGTGCGACAACTGCTGGCCCTCGAACCCTGGCTGGAGGTCGCCCATCAGCAGCGGATGCGGCTGCTGGTGCTTGAAGGCCGTCGCGCCGCCGCCCTGGAACAGTTCGAGACCTGCCGCCGCGCGCTGGCCGCCGAATTGGGCCTGGAGCCGATGGCCGAGACCCGCGCGCTGGCGGAGCAGATCCGCGCCGGCGCGCCGATCGCCCCGCCGCCGGAAGCCGCTCCCTCCCTGCCCCCCGATCTGCCCCTGCCGCTGACGCCCTTTATCGGCCGCCGAGGCCGAGCTGGCGTTGCTAATCGAACGCCTGGAAGACCCGCAGACGCGCCTGGTCACCCTGACCGGGCCAGGCGGCATCAGCAAGACGCGGCTGGCCCTGCAGGCGGCGCTGGCCCTGGCGGAGCAATTCGCCGACGGCGTGTACTGGGCGCCGCTGATCGAGGCCGCAAGCGACACGGACCTGGCGCTGAGCATCGCCCGCGCGCTGCATGTCCCTCTGGCCGGCGCGCAGGAGATCCGCAGCCAGTTGCTCCGCGCGTTGCGCGAGGGCCGGTACGAGGCGTTGCTGGTGCTGGATAACTTTGAGCAACTGCTGCCCGCGGGCGGCGCGGAACTGGTCCTGGACATCCTGCGCGCCGCCCCGCGCCTCACGCTGCTGATCACCTCGCGCGAGCAGTTGAATCTCCAGGCCGAAGCGGTCTTGCCGCTGCACGGGCTGGCGTATGCGGAGACGACCGGGACGCTTTCCCCCGCCGCGCAGTTGTTCGCCGCGCGCGCCGCGCACGCCCGCATCGGCTTTGGCGTGGCGGACGAGGCGCAAAGGGCGGCTGTAGCGGAGATTTGCCGCCTGGTGGACGGCTCGCCGCTGGGCATTGAACTGGCCGCGGCCTGGGCGGACGCGATGGCGCCGGAGCGCATCGCCGGGGCCATCGCGGAGACGCTCGACTTTCTCGCCGTGACCTGCCCCGATCTCCCCGCGCGGCACCGCAGCCTGCGGGCGGTCTTTGAGGGGTCGTGGGCCTTGCTTTCCGCGGCGGAACAGACCGCCCTGATGCAGGTGTCGGTCTTTCGCGGCGGCTTCGGGGCGGAAGCGGCGCAGCGGGTGGCCGGGGTGGACGCGCCGACGCTGGCGGCGCTGGCGCGCAAATCGCTGTTGATGTGGGACGAGGCGCACCATCGCTACGCCCTGCACAACGACATCCGCTTCTACGCCGCCGAAAAGCTGGCCGCGCAGCCGCATCTGGCGGAACAGACGCGCGCCCGCCACGCGAGCTTTTACGCCGACCTGGTGCACCAGCGCGCGCCGGCCCTGCGCGGCTGGCAACAACAGGCGGCGCAGGCCGCAATCGAGCGCGAAATCCAGAACGCGCTGGCTGCCTGGCAGTGGGCCATCGGCCGCGGCGATGCGGCGCTGCTCGACCGGCTGGCGCACGGGCTGTTCGCGTTCTACGAATCCAAATCCTGGTTCAAGGAAGGCGCGCGCATCTTTGAGCCGGCGGTCGAGTGGGCCAGGAACGTGCTCCCTGAGGCCGACGGCCTGCTGCGGCGTTTGCTGGGATGGCTGGCCGTGTTCTATCGGCAACTGGGGCAGTACGCGCAGGCGGCGCGGCTGATCGAAGAAGGGCTGACTGTGTCTGGCTCCCCTTCTGATGCAGACGGAGCCTTTCTGCGCTATCAGATGACCTGGGTGGCCTTTTTGCGGGCGCAATACAGCGAGGCCAGGACGTGCGCCGAGGCCGCGCTGGAACGCTACGAGGCGCTGGGGCAGGCGATGGGCATCGGCGATTGCCTGTCTATGCTCGGTTGGACGGCGTACGAATTGGGGGAGATGGCCGCCGCCGCCGCTCTGTGCCGCCAGGCCGAGGCGCTGTGCGAAGAGGCCGGCTACGCCTGGGGCGTGCAGTACGCGGTCTACGGGCTGGGGCTGGTGGCGCGCGTGCGGGGCGATTACGCCGCCGCGCAGCGCTGCTTCCTGCAAAACCTCGAGTTCTGCGAGCAGATCGGCTATCCCTGGGGCAGCGCGCAGGCGCACATCAATCTGGGCCTGGTCGCGCTCGCCCAGAACGACGCGCAGGTTGCCGAAAGCTGTTTTCGGAAAAGTCTGGCGCTCTGTGAGCGCATTGACAATCTGTGGGGCGTCGCGCAGAGTTACAAGGGGCTGGGCGCAGCGGCGTTGGAGCGTGGGGACCTTTCGGCCGCGCAGATTTGGGCGCAGCGTAGCCTGGGGCTGTATCAACGGATGCAGGACCAGGACGGGATCGCGGATACCATGTTGCTGCTGAGCCAGGCCGCGCAGGAGCGCGGCGACCTTCCCACCGCCCGGCGCTGCCTGGAACAGGCGGCGGCCTGCATCCGGGCGACGGGAAACGGCTTCCGCGCGGCGCGCGTGTGGTATCAACAGGCGCTCATCCTGCTGGAGGCAGGGGAGACGGCGCAGGCGCAGGCCCTGCTGGAGCAGACGCTGCGCCATCTCGCATGCGAACAGGTCATACGCGCGCGTGCGGCGGCGACATTGCGCGACCTCACGGCCGGCGCCGCAGGGTGATCTCCTTTAGCGTGTCACCAGCGGCAGATGTTGCCGCTGCGACGCTATCACTTCCACGCGCACCGACGAATGAAGAGACATCGCGCCGCTCAGCGTCACTGCCTCGAGCTGATAGTAGTATACCCCTGATCCTGGCTGATCCACATAGCGATAGCTGGCGCCCCTGGTAGCGTCGCCCTGGGCGGGGATGGGGTCGGCGGTCAGGCGTGCGTAGGGGCCGGCCGCGTCGTGCGCCCGGTACAGGTGGAAGACCAGCAGATCGAATTCGGCGGCCGTCTCCCATGCCAGCGTCACGTCTGCGCCCGTCGCTGCGGCCGTGAACGATGTCACGACTACGGCGGTGGGCGGCGCGTATTTGCCCACCGTCCAGTCTGAGAAGGTCGTCACGCCGGCGCGGGTGATGCTGTTGGTCGTGGCTGAGCTCCTCGCGCAGTCCCATATTTGCCCGCTGCCGGTGTGGCGGCAGACCTGGTCGTCGGCGTCGGGCGCGAAGTCCGTCGGCAGGGTCAGGGTGACGGTGAAGCCGGTGGCCTCGGTTTGCTGATCGCTTTGCAACCCGCGGATGAGCCAGTAGCGCCCGGTCTGCAGGCCCGTCGTGGCGTTGGGGTGATCGAGGCCCATCTCGTCCACGTAGAGGCAGGCCAGATTGCCCAGCGTGGCTGTGGTGGTGATGACGACGCTGCTGTTGTTGGCAAAGGTGTAGCCGCTGTTTTGCGTCACTCCGCAGACCATCTGCCCGGCCTCATACGCGCCCATCTCCACGGCGGCTGCGCCGTCGCCGTCCCCATCGCTGAAGCGCGGCAGGCCGTCGAGGTCGGTAGTGACGCCGGATGGCACGGCGGCATTGTTCCCGGCGTCGATCGCCGGCGAGCCGAAGCCGAGGCGCAGGTTGCCATTGGCCGCATCCACGAACAGCGGGTCGGCGTCGATGTTGTTGCCGCCATCCACGCCGCAGGCGGTGTCCCAGCCCGCGCCCGAGCCGCCGCAGCCCTGGATGTCGCTGTAGGAGATGCTCGGCGTGCTGGATGGATCGTTGAAGATTTCTGCCCCGTTGGCGGCGCTGTCGCCCCACAGAATGACATTGACCAGCGAAGGATTGCTTCCAACTTCGTTCCTTACGTTGTACATCCCACCGCCGTCGTTGTCAGCCGAGTTGCCGCTGAAGGTGACGTTCGTCAGGGAGGGGCTGCTATTATACTCATTGTACATCCCGCCGCCGTAGTAGGCTGTATTGTTGCTGAAGGTAACGTTCGTCAGGGAGGGGCTGCTGTTGACGTTGACCATCCCGCCGCCGCTATCGTCTGGAGACTCCCCATTCGCCTGGCCGGCGGTGATGATGAAGCCATCCAGCACGGCGCTGCTGTCCGTCCCGCCGCCAGTGACGACATGGTAAGCGTTCTCGCCCTGGATGTTCACTGTGTCGGTCACCACGCCGTTGGGGTCGGTGACGTCGTTCTGGTCAATGTCGCCGCTGAGAATAGTGAGGTTGGTCTGCCAGTTGCGCTGGTCGCGGCTGGTCTCCGTGCCGGCAAAACCGCCGTAAATCGCCACGCCGTCCTTGAGGGTGAAGGTATCCGTGCGGTTTGTACCCGGATAGTGCACGCCGGCTTTGACCCAAATCTCGTCGCCGCTGCCGGCGTTGGTTCGCGCGGTTTGCAGGGTGCAGGCGTTGGCCCACGAGGAACAATCGCCGTTGCCCACCGCGCCCGGCGCAGCGTAGCGGACGGCAGCTTGCTGGGCTTGCACCCCTTCCCAAAAGCCGCCGGTCAACGCGTAGCTCCCGCCGCTCAGCGTTCCGGCGTCCGGCTGGCCGATGCTGCCGCCCAGGCTGTAGGCGCCGCCGGTGGAGGCAAGTTCACCGCCGCTGTCAACTGTCCACCAGTCTAGGGTGTAATTGCCCTGCGCCGCCGCGCCGATGGTCAGCGTCAGCAGGGCGACCAGGGTCAACAGGACGATAACCCGGAGTTTGCTTTTCATCTCACACCGCCTTTCGCCGGCCTAGCGCCGCCGGAAGTAGGGTACGCAGAAGGGGTTCGAGCACTTCAGCACCTTCAGGTCGCCGTTGGTGGCGTCGTAGTAGCTGATGATGGGCAGGCCGTCGGCGCCGATGGTGATGGCGGTGTACGTACCGATGTCTCCCGCGCTGTCCAGCGTACTGTAGACATTGCCGCTGTCGCACTTGGGGGTGCCGCAGTGCGCCACCTTCAGATCGGCGTTTGTGTAGTCGTAGTAGCTGATGATCGGCAGGCCGTCGGCGCCGATGGTGATGGAGGTGTGCGTCCCGACGTCCGCCGAATTGTCCACGTTTACACCGTTGTTGCCGCTGCTGCACGTGCGGTTGCCACAGTGTTGTATTTTAAAGGCCGTCTCATTGCGGTTATAGTAGCTGATGATCGGCAGGCCGTCGGCGCCGATGGCGATGGAGGTGTACTCGCCCTGGTTATCGGCTGTGTCTGCATTGGTGACGGTGTTGCCGCTGTTGCACAAGACGTTGCCGCAGCGCACCACCTTCAGCCAGTCAGTATGGTCGCTCCAATAGCTGATCACCGGCAGCCCGTCGGCGCCGATGGCAATCGAGGTGTATTTGCCGATAACGCCGCTGCTTTCAAGTGTGGTGATGGTGTTGCCGCTGCTGCAGTCGTCATCGCCGCAGTGCACCACCTTCAGGTTGCCGTTGCTGGAGTCGTAGTAGCTGATGATCGGCAGGCCGTCGGCGCCGATGGCAATGGAGCTCCATTGGCCGGTGTAGTTACCATCCAAGCTTCCCCAAGTGTTACCAGCATTGCATGTCTCGTTGCCGCAGCGAATTACCCATAAATTAGGAGATGCGTAGGGGAAGGATACTATCGGCCGGCCATTGGGACGTACGGCTATGGAAGTACCGTAACTACCACCACTAAGGGCGTTATTAGAGGAATACCAGATAATGTTGCCGCTACTGCAAGACAGATCGCCGCACGCCACTATCTCTTTACCCTATTGTTGGTGAAGTCCATATAGCTAATGATCGGCAGTCCGTTGGCCCCGATGGTGATGGAGGAGTATTTGCCGACGTCGCCGGCGCTGTCCACCGTCGTGATGATGTTGCCGGTTGGAGTCGCGGTGCGGTTGAGCGGCGCATCGCTCCAGCATGTGACCGTGCCGTCGGCGTTGATGGCGCGCACGCTGCTGCCCACAACGCAACTACCGCTCACCCGCCGCTGCAGGTAGCTCGTGTCCGCGCTGAAGGTCGTGCCAGAAAGGGACAGGCCGGTGCCGGCGGTGTAGGTGGTGTTGTCGTCGGTCTCGCAGGTCACCGTGCCGTCGGCGGCGATGGCGCTGATGGAAGAGCCGGTCGTGCAGGTGGAGCTCACCCGGCGCTGCAGGTAGGTTGTGTTCGCGCTGAAGGTCGTGCCAGAAAGGGACAGGCCGGTGCCGGCAGAGTAGGTGGTGTTGTCGTCGGTCTCGCAGGTCACCGTGCCGTCCTCGGCAATCGCGCGTATGGATGAACCGGCCGTGCAGGTGGAGCTCACCCGGCGCTGGACATAGGTCGTGTCGGCGCTGAAGGTCGTGTCCGTCAGGGACAGGCCGGCGCCGGCCGTGTAGGTGGTGTTGTCGTCGGTCTCGCAGGTCACCGTGCCGTCGGCGGCGATGGCGCGGATGGACGAACCTTCGGCGCAGTCGCTGCTCACCCGCCGCTGCACGTAGGTCGTGTCCGCGCTGAAGGTCGTATCCGTCAGGACCAGCCCGCTTCCGGCGGTGTAGGCGGCGCCGTCGTCGGTCTCGCAGGTCACCGTGCCGTCCTCGGCAATGGCGCGGATGGATGAGCCTTCGGCGCAGTCGCTGCTCACCCGGCGCTGTACATAGGTCGTGTCCGCGCTGAAGGTCGTATCCGTCAGGACCAGCCCGCTTCCGGCGGTGTAGGCGGTGTTGTTGTCCACGCCGTCGGCGAAGCCGGCCGGCACGCCGGTCAACCCGCTCCACGGCGCGCCCGTCACCGCAAACTCCGTGCCGGTCAGGGACAGTCCAGAGCCGGCGGTGTAAGTGGTGTTATCGTCCACGCCGTCGGGGAAGCCGGCCGGCACGCCGGTCAAGCCGGCCCACGGCGCGCGGAGGGCGTAGGCGGCGTAAGGCGCAGCGGTGAGCGCCTGCCGCGGCGTGAGCGTGGTGTACGCGCCGCTGCTGCTGCCCGGCCGCACGCCGATCTCCAGATACAGCGCGGCGCCGTCGAAGACGGCGCCGAAGTCGAGTTGCACCGTGAACAGCCCGCCGCTCACGGGCACATCCTCGCGCGTGACGGTGTCGCCCACCTGCGCGCCAGCGTTGAGGTCATCGTACAGCTTGAACTGGCAGTCGAACGGCCCTTCGGCGGCCGCGCCGCCGTCGGTCAAACGACCCTGGTAGGTGAAGCCCGTCCCCATTGCCGCTTGCGGGAACAGGCCCTGCGCCTGACCTGGCGCAGTCATCAACATCGACGCCAACCCCCATACGGCCAGGACGGAGAGGATGATCTTGCCTGCCATGAGTTGCGACCTCCCTGAGATGAGTTATTTTGTGAGGTGCGCTGGCGCGCCTGCAACCCGCGCGACCGTGGACGTCGCTGCTGTCGGTCCTGGCAAGCCGCGCTCACGACAAACGACGCGGCCAATGGCCTGAGAGCGTATTGAATGCACGTTGGGTGTGTTCAGCAGGTAGGCGAGGTATGTAGAGCGGGCATGGGCAAGTTGCCCGCAGATGGAGGAATGAAGGGACAAAGAAAGAGAGTGGATTGATCTGTTGTCACATCCACCAACCAGCATTCAACAACTTAATCTTATATGTAAACCGCGATGGCAGCAATGTTACTTTTGGGTGATGCATGCGGGATCTGCACGAAATGGCGCAGGACCTACCGTTCTCGCGAGCGTCCGCGGGCGTTGTCCGTTCGCGCGGCGTATGGTACAATCGCACCTGTTGTTCGAGAATCGCCCCGCTTCTGGGAGGCAACATGGCGCACTACGATATCGGCCTGATCGGCCTGGCTGTCATGGGCCAGAATCTGGTCCTCAATATGGAACGCAACGGTTTCGCGGTGGCCGTCTACAACCGCACGACGGCCACCGCCGAGCAGTTCGTCGCCGCCCACCCCGGCCGTCGTCTCTTCCTGGCGCGCACGCTGCCTGAGCTGGTGGACGCGCTCGCGCGGCCGCGCAAGATCATGATCATGGTCAAGGCTGGCCCGCCGGTTGACGCCGTGATCGATCAGGTCGCCCCTCTCCTGGCGCCAGGGGACATCCTGATCGACGGCGGCAATTCTTATTTCGTCGACACAGCTCGTCGCGCCCAGCAGCTTGCGGCTCGCGGCGTCGCTTTCATCGGCGCAGGCGTCTCCGGCGGCGAAGAGGGCGCCCTCCTCGGCCCCAGCATCATGCCCGGCGGCGACCGCGCGGCCTACGATCAGGTTGCGCCGATCTTCGAGGCGATCGCCGCCAAGGCCCACGACGGCGCCCCGTGCGTCGCCTATATCGGCCCGGGCGGCGCCGGCCACTACGTCAAAATGGTCCACAACGGCATCGAGTACGGCCTGATGCAGCTCATCGCCGAGGTATACGATCTCCTGCGCACCGCCCTGGGCCTGTCGGCGGGCGAGCTGTCGACGCTCTTCGCGGAATGGAATCGCGCCGAGCTGGCCTCCTTTCTGATGGAGATCACCGCGACCGTGCTGGCGCGCGTGGACGAGGAGACCGGACAGCCCCTTGTTGATCTCATCCTGGACACCGCTGGCCAGAAGGGCACGGGCAAGTGGACCTCGCAGAGCGCGTTCGATCTCGGCGTGCCCACGCCTACGATCAACGCGGCCGTCGAAGCGCGCCTCCTCTCCGCAGCCAAAGCCGAGCGCGTGGCCGCCTCTCAGGTCATCCCCCAGCCCAAACGCTACCGCATCCACCATGGCGATGGCCTGATCGCTGCGGCGCGCGCCGCCCTGTACGCTTCTCAGATCTGTTCCTATGCTCAAGGGATGGCCCTCCTGCGCGCTGCCTCTGAGGAGTACGGCTATCGACTGGATTTGGGGAAGATCGCCGCGATCTGGCGCGGCGGCTGCATCATCCGTGCGGGCTACCTGGACGACATCAGCGCGGCTTTCCGCGCTGCGCCCGACCTGTCCAATCTGCTGCTGGCGCCCAAGTTCACCGCTGATCTGATCGCGCGCGAGAGCGGCTGGCGGCAGGCGATCGACACAGCGGTGGAGCTGGCGATCCCCATCCCCGCGCTCAGCGCGTCGCTGGCCTACTTCGACGCCTATCGCAGCGCTCGCTTGCCGGCCAATCTCATTCAGGCACAACGCGACTATTTCGGCGCTCATACGTATGAACGTGTGGACAAACCAGGCGTGTTTCATACCGACTGGGGAGTCTCGGCCTTGCCGTGAGGAGCGGGGCGTGACGGAGCGGTTATATTACCAGGATGCCTATCTGACCGAGTTCGACGCGATGGTCGTGGCGCGCGAGGTATGGGCAGGTCGCGCCGCGGTGGAGCTGGATCGTACGGCGTTCTATCCGGAAGGGGGTGGTCAGCCCGCTGACCAGGGGACCCTCGATGGACGCGCTGTGGTCGACGTGCAGTGGGTCGAGGGGCGCATCCTGCACCTGCTTGCAGATGGTCAGCGCGCGGATGATCTGCCGGACCGCGTCCATGGCGCTGTCGCCTGGCCGCGGCGCTGGGACCATATGCAGCAGCATAGCGGTCAGCACATCCTGTCGCAGGCGTTCAGCGCGGCCGTCGGCGCGGAGACCGTGGCGTTTCACCTGGGCGCCGACGCCGCCACCATCGACCTCGATCGTGTGGGGCTTGACGAGGGCGCCTTGCGGCAGGTCGAAGAGATCGCCAATGACGTGGTGATGGCGAACCGGCCAGTGATCGCGCGTTTCGTGACGCCCGCGGAGCTGGCAACATTGCCGCTGCGGCGGCCGCCGACAGTGATGGAGGGGATCCGCATCGTCGAGGTGGCGGGGTTCGATTGGTCGGCGTGCGGTGGCACCCACGTGCGCGCGACGGGCGAGGTGGGGGCGATCAAGATCATCAAAACGGAGCGGCGCGGCGCTGAGACGCGAGTGACGTTCCTGTGCGGTCGTCGCGCGCTGGCTGACTATGGCCGCAAGCACGCGCTGGTGCAGCGCGTCGCCAACCGGTTCACCTGCGCGGAGGACGAGCTGGAGGCGGCGGTCGAGCGTCTGGACGATGAAGCGCGGCGCGCGCGCAAGGAGCTGCGCGCCCTTGAAGAGGAGCTGGTGCGCCATCAGGCGGCTGCTCTCTGGGCGGAGGCGCCGCTGCGGGGCGATTTACGTGTGGTGGCGCGCATCTTCGCGGACCATACTCCGGAGCGGATGCGCGCTCTCGCGCGCGCGTTGTGTGAGCGCCCGCGCACGATCGCCCTCTTGGGGTGGAGCGGCGCGTCGCCGCAGTGGGTTTTTGCGCGTAGTCAAGATTTGACGATTGACATGGGGGCTGTTTTGCGCGTAGCCTTGCAGAGTGCTGGCGGACGCGGCGGCGGACGCGGCGAGTGGGCACAGGGTGGCGGCGGGGACCCTGCTCGTGTGGAGGAGGGGCTGGCGCAGGCGATGGCCGCCCTGGCGCCGCTGATCGACGCGGTGTGAGGGAGGCGTCCCGCCAGCGGCGCGTGTGGCGGCGGCCGCGGCGAATGGGCACAGGGCGGCGGCGGGGACCCTGCTCGTGTGGAGGAGGGGCTGGCGCAGGCGATGGCCGCCCTGGCGCTGCTGTTCGACGCGATGTGAGGGGGCGGCTGATCGCGTGATACCCTTACTCGTGGCGGCGGGTGGTTCTGTCAGTGGCGTGTACAACGGCGATCCCGTCGGGCTTCGAGGAGCGCCTGGCCCAGGCGGCGGCTGCCGTGACAGCGCAGACGATCCTGGTCGACTGGAGTTCAGAGGCGGGCAGATGGAGATACAGCAATTGGTCCCTGGCGTTTACGTGGCAACCGGCTGCCATGGCTGCAATCCGGGCCTGGTCGTGACGAGCAAAGGCGCCATCATCATCGATACACCGCAGTTGCCCACGGAGGCCTGTGCGCTGCGCGAGCGGGCCATCGAATTGGCGGATGGCAAGCCGATTCAGTATGTGATCAACACGGATCATCATCGCGGCCATATCCTGGGCAACCAGTGGTTCCGACCAGCGCCTGTGATCGCCCATGATGTTGCGTGGTCGCACATGAAGGGCTATACGGACAACTTCAAGCAACGGGTGATCGACTCGTTCAAGAAGGAACCGGAGATCCAGGCCCAATTGGCTGGGCTGGAGATCGTCCTGCCGACGCTAACGTTCAACAAGCGCGTCCATCTGTATGACGGCGAGCGCGAGGTGCGGATCATCTGGATCGGCGGCCACACGCCGGCTACGTCGATCGTCTGGCTCCCTGCGGAGCGCGTGCTCTTCACAGGAGATGCGGTCTGGGTCGACCAGCATCCGTATCTGGCCCAGGCCAATTCCAAGGAGTGGCTGGAAGGGCTGACCTATATCCGCAAACTAGACGCTCAGTACATCGTCCCGGGGCATGGACCGGTATGTGGACGCGAGGCCACCGAGCGCATGTCCGAGTACATTCGCCATATGCGCTCGCGGGTGCGTTCGCTCTTTCGGGCTGGGAAGAGCAAACAGGAGACGGCTAATCTGTTCGTCGGCGAGATCCTCGGCTGGTTTCCGGTCCCTTCCGATCGCAAGTCGAAAGTCGAGTCGCAGGTGAAATCGGGCATCGGCCGCGTGTGGATGGAGATCCAGCATGACGAGGCCGAAGAGGACTGATCGCAGCAGGAATGACGCTGGAACGGCAGCGACCCTGCGTTGAAGATGAGGGAATCCATCAAGCCGGCAGACGATGTCGTCGGGACAATTGCCGGGGAGGGAAGTGGTCTATGGCGCGATCCATTCAGGTCGGCAAGTTGACGCCGGCAGATGAGCTGCGAGATTTGCTCGATCGTGTGGAGCGTCGCTTGGGGAGCATCAACGGAGCCAGGGCAGAGGACGTCATCGAGATGTTCGACTGGCTTGATCGGATCCTCCCGTTGTTTGCGGAGATCGAGGCGGAAGGGGTGGATCTTCGCCCCGAGCGCACGCGTTGGGAAAGCATCGATAGCATGATGCACGCCAAGGCGGGCCGCATCGTGCGGCAGGCCAGGGGGCAGATCGCGTCGCAGCGCGCGACGCGGCAGCCGCCCGGCGAGCATTGGTGGTGGTGGCTGGATGACTATGTCCGCGCCCAGGTCCGCAGGCGCGTCCAACGGTCGTTGATCACAGTTGCAGCGGTGGCGATTGTGGCCTTGATCGCTTATTCTGTTTTTAATGCTCTATTCCCGACCGATCCGGCCGTCGAGCGGGCGCAGGGTCTGCAGTTGGCGGCGGAGCGCGCGGTGATGGAAGGCAACTGGGCCGAGGCGGAGCGGCAGTTCGCCCAGGCCGTTCAGGCAACCCCGAACGATGTCATGCTCTGGGCGTGGCTGGGTGTGGCGCGCGAGGAGCAGGGGAATCAGGCCGGCGCTGAGGAGGCGTTCGCGCGCGCGCAGGAGGTCGCCGGCTCCGAGTTGACTTTCCGCCTGGCGCGCGGCCAGGTCTACATCCAGGCTAATCGCAGCGACAAGGCGCTGGCTGAAGCGGAACGGGCGGTGGAGTTGGCGCCGGATTCGGCGCAGGCGCATTTCTTGCTGGCTGGCGCCTACGAGCTGAGCGGACGCATCGTCGAGGCCATCGCCGAGTTCGAGAAGACGTCCAAGCTGGCTGAGAACAAGGAGCCGCAACTGGTCGTCCTCGCGCGCATGCGCATGGGGATGCTCTTGCAGACTGGCGGCGGCCTTGGCATCACCAACACGATGACGACGACCGAGCCGGCGCCCTGACTCGGTCGTCGCCGTCTGTCCCGCTCTGCGGGTGATTCTGCCTGCGACGCGGAGCGTCCTGCTGATGGCGTCCCCACGCGGAGCGTGGGGACGAGGTCAGAGATCAGGTCTTCAGGTTCCCCACCCACAACACCTTCGGCTCCGGCAGCTCCGGCGGCCAGTCGAGGACCGTCGGAATGCCAGGCAGCACGTCGAAGAAGTTGTCGGGCAACGGCAGCTCGCCGTCGAGATCCAGGCACACGCGCCAGGCGAACGTCTCGCTCTCGAAGATCGCCTGGTTTCCAACGCGGCGCACCATCACCCGCGCCTCGGGCCATTCCATCTCCTTGAAGTAGGGCAGGAAGAGCCGATCGCGCGCGACCTCGCGACCATCGCGGCTGAGGATCGCGAAGGCGCCGTGCGTCGTGATCCCCAACCGCTCCCATTCGGCGGCGTCGTAGGCGGCGAGCAAGGTGGATGCGTTGGCCGGCAGCATCACGGCCTGCTTCAGGTCCACAGGATATCCCCCTGCCAGCGCGAAGAGCCCCCAACGCAGCTCGCCCTGCCAGGCTTCACCCTCATTGACGCCGAAGACCAGGACCTTGTCTCCTTCGTACGCCAGCGCCACCGTCAGCGGCTGGTTGGCGCGCCGCACCGGATGGAACGACGGCGTGCGGCGCAGGTAGTAGTCGACGATCGTCCAGCTACGCGTGGCCGGCCAGCAGTCGTTGTACATCCAGAAGATCGCCGACGCCGAGCTGAACATGCGCCGGCGGAAGTTGCGGATGTATTCGCTCAGCCCCTCGCCCTGCACGATCCCGCCGTAATAGACATATTCCTCGATCGTCATCGACTTCAGCGACCGGCCAAGCCACTGCTCGAGCATCGCGTCGGGATAGATATACGGCCCCCAGGCGGCGATGCCGTTGTCGTGTTGGTCCCAGGCAAAGGAGCCAGGGTATTGCTGGCCAGGCGGCAGGCAGGCCAGGACGGTGGGCAGCGCCGTCGGGCCGAGGATGCCGCCTTCGTTGGGGAAACGGCAGATCATGCGGCGATAGTCGCGGAAGTCGGTGTTGGCGAAGCCCACCGTCCACGGGTGCTGATCGCCGATGTCGTTGCGCCGGGGGTCCTGGTGATCGGGCGAGTAGGGCGAGCTGGGCTGGTAGTAGCGCGTGCCATCCTCACGCTGGAGGATGACGGGCAATACCATGTGGAAGATCGCGTAGTCGGGATGCGCCACCCCCTTCTCGTACCCCCAGTGGAAATTTCCTTCCTCCATCTCGTTGTTGCCGCACCACACGATCAGGCTGGGATGGTGCGCCAACCGACGCACCTGGTAGGTCGCCTCTCGTTTCACATCGGCCAGGAAAGCTTCATCGAATCCAGGATACTTGGCGCAGGCGAAGATGAACTCCTGCCACACCAGCATCCCACGCTCGTCGCAGATCTCATACAGATCGTCGCTCTCGTATAGGCCGCCGCCCCAGACGCGCAGGATGTTGTAATTGGCCTCGATCGCGCGATCGACCAGCGTCGCGTAGCGCGCACGGTCGAGCCGGGCGTAGATCATGTCGGCCGGCACGAAGTTGCCCCCTTTGACGAAGATGGGCTTGCCGTTGATCTCGATGATGAAGTAGGCGCCGCCCTCCGGATGGGGAGACTGGTCAACGCGCACGCGGCGAAAGCCGACGCGTCGCGCGTCGCGGGCGACGACTTCGCCCCCTACGGTCAACGTGGCGACGACCGTGTAAAGGGGCTGGTCGCCGTGGCCGCGCGGCCACCAGAGTTGCGGCCGATCGAGCGTGAGCGCCGCCTCGATCCGCTGCGCGCCTGGCTCGATCGTCGCCGGGACGGTCACGCGCGCGCCGGTCCCCTCGATCTCCACCGTCAGCGTCCCCGTCTGCGCGGTGGGCGCGACCCCTTCGACGAAGAGGCGCGCCGTCACCTGGCCCTGTTGCAGGTCCGGCGTCGCCGTGGCGAGGACGACCATCTGCTCGTAGTGGACGCCGCTCACGATCTCGAGAGAGACGTCGCCGTGGATGCCCACGTTGAGCAGGCGCGTGGACCAGTCCCAGCCGAACGACGATTGCACCTTGCGCAGCCAGTTGCGCTTGAGCATCTGGCTATCTACGTGCATCCCGTAGCCGCGGCCGGGCCGATCGGCGGCGTAGAAGAGGCCGGCGTCGCACTCGATCACGAGCACGTTCTCGCCAGCCTGGAGATACCCGGTGACGTCGACCTGGCACGGATAGAAGGAATTGGCGTGTTGCCCCACCTTCTGCCCATTGAGGTAGATCGTCGCCGCCAGGTCCAGCCCCTTGCAGATCAAGTAGGCGCGCTCGCCGGGGGCCAGCGCAGGGGCGGTGAAGACGCGGCGGTAATACCACAGGCACTCCTCCACCCAGCGTGCGGCCAGACAGTTGAGGCCCACGGTCGGCTCCTGAAGGAGGCCAACCCGCATCAGGTCCAGATGGACTTCGCCGGGGACGCGCGCGGGGATCGCGTGGCTGAGGTCGGCGTCAGGGACCACCTGCCGCGACAGGTTGGTCCCACGCTGGCCGTCCGCCCAGGACAGGCTCCATGCGCCGTTGAGATCGATTCGTGTGTGCATACGAGGCTCCTTGATGGTGGTCGGTCAATCATCGGTCGCGTCCGGCGCGGCGATGCGCACGCGCGCCAGTCGCGTCGCCCAGTACGTCAGCGCCCATCCGCTGCCGTAGAGGATGAAGGTCAACACGAAAGGTAGGCTGCGATTGATCTCGGAAAGCTGGCCCGCGATCCAGCCGAAGGGGGCCGTGAGCGCGATCACTGCCACGTAGAGGATGGCGATGATCCGCGCGCGCTCACGCGGGTCGACGCTGATCGCGATCAGCTTGTCGAGCAGCGTCGTCGACGCCGGGATGCTGCACCCTTCGAGGATCGTGGCGATGAGCAACAGCAGGTAACTGCGCGCCGGCGCGGTGATCAGGATCCCCTGCACGATGACCAACCCCGCGAAGCCGAAGATCATGGGCCGACGGACATCGACATGGCGCAGCCGCGGCATCACGGTGAAGAAGAAGATCAGCATCGTCATCGAGCGAGCGAAGGGATAGATCGCCAGGTATTGGGCTGGCACCTGCAGCTTCTCGGTGACCAGGATCGACCAGAAGGTGCCGCTGATCATCGAGCTGATGCTCACGATCAGCAGCAGCGCTCCCGTGAAGAGGGTCGCCGGCGTGCGCGCCACTTCCTGCAGGACCTGCCATGATTCGCCGACGATCGCCCATAGCGATTGCCCCTGCGTCTCGCGCATGCGGATCATCCCCTGCTGCGTCTCCGTGACCATCTCGTTCATGATCAGGAACTTGGCTGTCATGAGCACGAACGAGAGCAGGTACAGGCCGCGCATGGTGGGCACCAGCGACAGGCGCGCGATCAGCAGGCCGGTCAGCGGCGAGAAAAAGGCTGCCACCAGTCCGGCGATGTAAATCCACGAGTAGATGTCGACCAACAGGCGAGGGTCGGTGTCCTCGACGAGCAGGCACTGCCAGGAGTTGTGGGTGACGCGCCAGATGCTGTTGAAGACGGCGGCCACCAGGAAGTAGGTGAAATCTTGAGCGACCGCCCAGATCAGGCAGGGGACGCTCCACGAGAGCAGATCGAAGATCAGCGTGGTGCGCTTGCGGCCCAGCTTGTCCGTCAACGCCCCGCTCAGCGTCGTCCAGAAGATCTGCAGGGCCAGGCTGATGCTGGCGAGCAGGCCGATTTGGGCGTCCGTCAATCCCAGGGCCAGCATGTAGATCGAGACATACGGCGCGTAGAGGTTGTAGGGGATGCCCCACAATGGTTCGGTGAGCACGGCGCCGCGCGCGTTGCCGCGCAGAGATTTGAGAGTCGTGACAAGAGGATGAGCGATGAGCAACGGGGGGGTCCTTCGGAGAGACGGCGTTCAGGAAAGCGGCGAGGCCACCAGGATCATGCGTTCGCTCTCTGAGACGAACGGATCCATCTCCCAGGATCCGTAGATCGTCTCCAGGGCGAAGCCGGCCTTCTCCAGCAGCAGCTCAGCCTCGTAGCGGCCCAGGTAGCGCATGGTGAACGGGGCGACCGTGCGCCGCAACGTGTGATCAGGGAACACCTCGTCGTAAAAGAACTGGACATGGATCGTCTGCTCGGCTAGGTCCACCTGGCGCGTGTATTGCTTGATCACGGTGGCGCCGCTCGTTGGGTCCTGCCATGTCCCCTGGACGATCAGCCGCCCATCGTCGTTGGCCAGATCCTCGACGTGGGGTGGGAACAGGTCGAGCACCAGCAGCCCGTCCGGCAGCAAATGACGACGGCAACACCGCAAGGCGGCCAGTTGGTCAGCTTGCGTCTCCAGATGCATGAACGAATTGATCGCGCAGTAGATGAGGCCGAAGCGGCGCTCCAGCTCGAACTGGCGCATATCTCCCTGCACGAGGTGAACCCGCGCGCTCACGCCCAGCGCTTGGGCCTTGGCCCGCGCGATCTCGATCATGGCGGTGGAGACATCCAGCCCCACGACATCGAATCCCGCCTCGGCCAGCGCCAGCAGCACGCGTCCGGTGCCGCAGCCCAGCTCCAGGATCGGCCCCCCGGCGCGCTCGGCGAATCCTCGATAGAGGGCCAGATCGGCGTCGAAAGCGCCGTATTCCCCATCATAGAAGCGCGCGAAACGATCGAAATCCACGGTCATAGTTCGATCAGTCCCCTCTCGATCGCGTATTTGACCAGCTCCGCGCGCCGGTGCAGTTTGAGCTTGCGCATGATGTTCTCGCGATGGCGATCGACCGTCTTGACGCTGAGCACGAGCTGCTCGGCGATCTCCTGATTGGTCAGCCCTTCTGCGATGCGGATGAGCACTTCCTCCTCGCGAGGGGTCAGTCGCTCCTCGTCGGGAACGGCGGGCGTTGGGCCGGCCTGGCCGAGGTAGCTGCGCACCAGGACTTTGGCGACCGAGGGATAGAGAAACACCTCGCCCCGATGAACAACGCGAATGGCGGCGACCAGGTCGTCGGCGGCGGCGCGCTTGGGCACGTAGCCGGACGCGCCGGCGCCCAACATCTGAAAGAAGTATTGGCTGTCCTCGTGGACGGTCAATGCCAGCACGGCCGTCTCAGGGCAGCGCGCGCGGATCTGGCGTGTGGCCTCGATGCCGCTCATATCGGGCAGGCTGATGTCCATGACGACCACATCGGGACGCTCCGCCTGGGCCAACGCGACCGCCTCCTTGCCGTCGGCCGCCTCTGCCACAATCAGCATGTCAGGCTCCGCTTCCAGCAACATGCGCAGGCCAGCGCGCACGATGGCATGGTCATCGACGAGCATCAGACGGATCGGGGTCGTTGTCTCGCTCATCGTTCCCTCGTCGGCTCGGCTGTCTCGGTAGAAGGCAGGGCCGCCGTCACCGTGATCTCCGTCCCTTCGCCTGGTCGCGAGCGAATCTGGCATGTTCCGCCCAGCAATCCCACGCGCTCCTGGATGCCGAGCAGCCCCCAGGCGCGATGCGGCGACGGCGCGTTGAGGACGGCGGCGGGGAAAAAGCCGCGCCCGTCGTCGCCGATCGTCAGCCTCACCTGCCGTTCGCCGAACTCCAACTCGACCCAGGCTCGTCGCGCCTGGGCATGACGCGCCACATTGCTCAGCGCCTCTTGGGTGACGCGAAAGAGCATCGTCTCCATCTCGGCGGGGAGGCGGCGACGAGCGCCAGCAACGGTCAGTGCGACCGGCAGGTTGGCGCGCTGCTGGAAGTCGTCGACGTACCAGTGGAGAGCTGCGATCAATCCCAGGTCATCCAGTTGCGGCGGGCGCAGGTCGGCGATGCAACGATGCAGCGCGTCCAACGCGTCGGTCGCGGCCTTCTTCAGCTCGGCCAGTTGACGTTGGGCGCGCGTGGAGTCGATCGCCATGGTTTGCTCGATCGCTTTCAGGCCCAGCGACAGGGCAGTGAGGGTCTGGCTGGTGTCGTCGTGCAGCTCGCGGGCGATGCGCTGGCGTTCCGCCTCCTGAGCATTCACGACGCGGTGGAGCATCTCCTGCTGGACGCGCAGGCGCGCCGCGTTGGCCTCCGCCAGGCGCTGTTGGCGTTCCAGATCGAAGGCGCGCAGGGCGCGGATGATGAAGATGGCGATCAGGCAGGCCATCATCGCTCGCAGGAGCTGCACCGGGAAGCCCAAAGAGGCCAGGAAAGCATCGTTGTTCAGGATGGAAGAGGGGAAGAGGGGAGTCCGCCGCGTGACCGCCTGGCCGACGACGCCATACCAGAAGAACGCGATCGCCGCCCACAGCAGGTCCCGCCCAAACCGTTCCATGCCGCGTTCGCGCAGGAGTTGTTGTTGTCGAACCAGCGCCAGGCAGGCGATCACCCCGCCGGGCATGGCGATCACATAGCGGCTGAGCGCATCCCCCATCGCCAGCCACTCGAGCGGCGATGGGCGCAGCCGGAGATACACGACGGCGACGCTGACCGCCCACAGCAGGGTCAACGTTGCCGCCACCGGACAGATGCGCGGGGCGGCGCCGCGCTGGCGTCGGAGGAGGCAGGCTCCAAATGAGACCAACAACCAGAAGGAGAAGACCAGGAGCAGGACGCGAGCTGCTTCGAACCAAAGCGCTGGCAGATAGCTGTTCGCGCTTTGCTCCGCCATCTTCTGAAACATCTCCAGCCACTCATGGATACCGTGGGTGACGCCAAACCCCGCGAGCGGCCGCAGCGCCCGTGCGAACTCCAATTGCGAGGCGCGCCCCGACTCCAACCATACGGCCAGCCCCATGCTGAAGAAGGCCAGGCCGTAAAGGAAGAAGATGAGGACGATGTGCTCGCTGAAGAATCCCACATTGGGCATCAGGGGCAACGCCACCTTTCAGCGGCAAGATCTATCAGCGTAACGGTCGCACTTCTTGGGGCAGTCGGGCAACGATCGCCGCGTGAGCTTCATGAGCGAGCAGCATGGAGCCGAGGATCTTCACGCTGCATAAAGCAATCTCCCCTCTCGGTCCACGGTTGCTGGCAGGGATGCGGCTGCCCCCAGCATCCATTTGTAGTAGTCTTGCGTCACGACGACGATATCGACAGCGACACCCATCCCCCAGAGCGCTTCGTAGCCAAGCCGGCTGTGCCGTCGTTCCGAAGAGGCCGTATCCGGGACCATCACAAGCACGTCATAATCACTATCTGGCCCCCCCTCACCGCGCGCTCGAGAGCCGAATAGATAGATGCGCTCTGGTTGGTAAGCAGCGACAAGCCGCCGGACTATCTCCGTCAAGAGGGGATCGCGTTCAGCGCTGTAGCCTTTGGATGCCTGTGCTCGCGAGCGCAAGCCTCGCGGCCCAGACTTTGTACCTTGACGGTTAATCATAAGCGCATCCTTCCTATCCTGCCATGATTATATCCCCACATTTCTACTTACGTGAATGGCAGGCCTGGCAAGATTCGTTTGTGCGCCCCGCGTGATCGGCGGGCGCGGGCTTGACGGCGCTGTCGGGCGCGTGGCAGATCAGGCAGTTCTCGCGCCCTTCCAGCGCGTGCGGGATCGCGGGCGCGCTGCCCTCCAGCGCGCCAGCGGCGGTCGGCGTCATCGTGGGCGCCGGGCGTGTGACAGTGGGCGTGGGCGCGGCAGACGCAGCGCTGGCGAGCGAGTGGCAGGCCTGGCACGATTCGTTTGTGCGCCCCGCGTGATCGGCGGGCGCAGGCTTGACGGCGCTGTCGGGCGCGTGGCAGATCAGGCAGTTCGCGCGCCCTTCCAGCGCGTGTGGGATGACGGGAGGCCCGCCGGATGCAGGCGCGGCGGTAGGAGAGGCTGTCGCTGTGGGCGTGACCGCCGCCGTGGCAGTGGGAGTGGTGATCGCGGTAGGCGCGGCGGTCGCGGCGGCGCCGGGCGAGGCTGTCGCTGTGGGAACGGGCGTCGCGACCGTCGGCGTGACCGTCGCCGTCGCCGAGGGCGTCCCCTCGGTGGGCGCACCGCCGCTGGCGGCCTGATGGCAGGCCTGGCACGTCTCCTTCGCGCGCCCCTCGTGGTCGGCAGGCGCGGGCTTCATGCCGCTGCCGACGGCGTGGCAGATCAGGCAATCCTCGCGTCCCTCCAGCGCATGAGGGATGGCGGGGGCCTGTACAGGCGCCGCGCCCGCTTCGGCTGGCGTCTTGCGTCTCAACTGCTCCAGCAGGCCCGGCGCGTTGAGGCCCGCGAACTTCCACTCTGTAGCGTGACAGGCGCTGTTGGAACAGAAGCTCGTGTTGTCGCTGCCGCCTGGGTTGCTGATGTCGTGACAACCGGCGCACGCCTCGCCGAAGTTGAAGCGATGTTCGGCCAGCCAGGTTGTGCTCTTATGCGATTCTGGCTCAGGCAACCCTGGCGAAACATCGATCGTCGTGATCAGGCGATCTCCGATCGTCACTTGTGGCAGGGTGTGGCAGATATTGCACTCCAGGCGGATCGCCTCTCCGTCCTGGCTCAGATGCTTGCCGTCATGGCAGCGGAAGCAGCCGGGGAAGTCCTTGTGGCCGATGTTATCGGCGTGCGTCTGCCAGTCCACCTTCATCTCTGGGAAGTGGGTGCGCTCATAGATCGCCTGCACCTGGGCGATCGCCTGTACGACCTTCTGATCGTCCACGTCGGGCGCATTCTTTTCGTAAAAGGCGCTGATCTGTTCGGCGATCTGCTGTTTGCCCTGGGCGACGTCCGTCAACTGATAGGCTGCCTGGAGGGCAGCCATCCCCTCGCGCCGTATAAACGGCAACGAGCGATCAATGAGGCCCTGGCTGAGCGCCTGCTCCAACGCGTCCTGCGGCGCCTGGAAGATGTGGGTGGCCCGGTTGTGGCAATCGACGCAGTCCATGAGGCGTTTGGGGGCCTGCGCGATCTGGGCGGGGGTCAGTTTCGCTTCCAGGTCGACGTATTCGGTGCTCGTCCCGTCGGCCCATTCCACGCGCACCCAGGGGATCTCCTGACGTTGTTCGTCAGCAGCGATGTAAGTGACTTTGGCTTCGATGTGCCAGTGGATGCCGCGTCCTAGCCCTTGCCGGCTCGACCCACCTCCTGTCTTGAGGGCGAAGGCGATGTTGGTGGGGGTGTTCGATGCATCCTCAGCGAAGCGGCGGATCTGCTGCACGCGGTCGGTGTAGAACTTACTCGGCCAGTGGCACTGGCCGCAGGAGATCTCTGCCGGGCGCAGCGATTTGATGGGAGAGGGGATCGGGCGCGGGTAGAGGCCCGTTGGATATTTCCAGAGGTAGCGCAGGCTGGCCACCTTCGATTCGACCAGGGCCGCCACGCCAGGGCCGATGTGGCAGGTGCCGCAGTCTACATTGGCGTGGGGCGAGGCCTCGTGCGTGATCTTCTCCGGGTTCATGACATGGCAGGAAGTGCAGAACTCGGTCGATTCGGTGTAGAACACCAACTCCAACGAGCCGAGCACGATGGTGAGGACGATCGCGACCCCGATGGCCGCTGCGGTCAGCCATTGGCGCCTGACCAGCCGACCGACTTGCGGCTTGCTTTCCTCTGGCATGCGTGACCTCCACTCAGCATTTAGCGTCTTCGATCTGGCGGCCAGATCCCCATCGCTTCCCAAAGATCTTCAGCTTTTGCGGGCGCGCTCAGTTGTTGGGCGCGCCCGCGGCGATCCAGGCGCGCACGAGCGATAGCTCGGACTCGTTGAGCTGCGCCGGGTGGGCCCCTTGCATTTTCTCGATCAACAGGCTGCGTTCCGGTTCGCCAGCGATCACGATCGGACCGCTCTGGCCTCCTCGCATCACACTGTCATAGGTGGCCAAATCGAGTCCGCCCATTTGTCCATGGCAAGCGACGCATTTGGCCTGGAAGAGGGGCAGCACATCGTTGGCGAAACCTGCCGCGACACCGGCTGGAGGCGATGCAGCGGCCGGCTGGTGGCAGGCCTGGCAAGACTGGTTGCTGCGACCGACATGATCGGCGGGGAAGGGGACTGCGGCCCCGCGATCGTGGCAGAGCAAGCAATTTTCGCGTCCCTCCAGTTCGTGAGGGATCGGGCCAGCGGAGGCCGCCGGCATTGGCGTCCCTGTCGCAGCGATGGTTGCAGTGACGGCGACGGTCGCTGTAACAGGCTCGGCCGGCGCCGCGATCACGCTTGTGGCGGTCGCGGCGGTCGTCGCCAGGGCGGTCAGCGTCTCGCTGGTTGCCGTCGCCGTGGGTTCTGGCGTGGCTTCGGCTGTGGCTGCGGCGACGGCGTGGCAGACCGTACAAGATTCATCGCTGCGGCCGACGTGATCGGTGGGGAAGGGTTTCATCGCGCCGAGGGCATGGCAGAGCGAACACTGCTCGCGCCCGGCGATGGGATGGGGGATCGCGCCGGGGACGCCCGCAGCGCGTTCCCTTGTTGGCGTCGGCGTCACGGGAGGCGTGGGCGTCGGCGTGGCCGGGACGAAGGGAGTGATCGTGGCGCGCTGAGGCAGGGTCGTGATCGCCGTCTGCTCATAGCTGGCGAAGCCGTAGACGCCGACCAGCAGGAGGGCGGAGATGGTCGCGGCGATGGGGATATAGATCCGCTCGCGACGGCGCCGCGTCGCCGGGTCCGGCGCGATGCGAGCTTCTCCACGTTCGATCTGCAGCAGCTCCAGGGGATGCTCTTCCTCCATCTCCTCGCGTGTCAGCTTGCCCGTGAACATGCTCTTGTTGAAGCGCTTAAGGTGGACGTGGTACACGTGCCAGGTGAGGATCGAGAGCACGGCCAGGATCGCTTCGCCGCCGTGAGCGGCTTTGGCTGCGGGAACGAAATCGCCGGGCAGGAAGCGCGTCGTCGTGATCGGATTCCACAACATGAAGCCGGTGATGGCCATGATCACCGTGCCCCAAACCACTGCCCAGTACTCGATCTTCTCGGCGTATGTGTAGCGGCCCATATGGGCGCCGTGCCGACGCAGTCCTAGATAGTAGCTGACGTCGGTGAAGAAATCGAGCACGTCCTGGAGGCTGGGCAAGATGGCGGGGGAATGGTGGAGCACGAAGAAGCGATAGCCAGCCGCTGCCAGGTGATAGATGCTGCCAGCGAGGAGCACGATGGCTGCCGCCCGATGGATGATGCGCACCGTCTCGATGCCGCCCAGAACGGCGATCATCGTCTCGGCCCATCCCTGGCCGACGAACTTCTGGGGAAGACCTGTGACGGCGAGGATTGTGAAAGAGACGAGCAGCACGGCGTGTTCGATGCGTTGGCTGACGCTGAAGCGCAGGTAGGTCTTGGGTGGTTCCGGCGCCATGGTGGTTATGCCTCCTTCCTCTCAAAACGCCGCAGCGTCCGACGCGTCGCATCGAGGATAATGACCACGACGAAGAAGCCGATGACGCCGGGGATCAGGATCCTATAAAATAACTGGACATAATACACGATGGGATGGCGATCGGGGCTGGCTGGATAGTGGCCGACCCAGCTCGCCGGGAAGTTGGTGTCTGCGTCGGGATGGCACTGTTGGCAGGTGGCCAACAAGTTCTCCTTCACGACCGTCGCCTCCAGATCGGTGACCTTTTTGATGTTGTGGATGCCGTGACAGTCGTAGCACACTGGCTTATTGGTGGCCTGGTCGGGCGACTGTTTGGCGAAGAGGGTGACCGTGGCGCCATGGAAGTCCGCGACGTAGGTGTTCAAAACATCGGTCGAGATGCCATAGGCGTCCATGCGCACCGGGTCGGTGTGGCAGTTGGCGCAAATCTGAGGCGAGCGCAGTCGGAAGCGGGCGGTGCGTGGGTCTTCCATGGTGTGGATGCCATGGCAGTCGACGCAGGTGGGCACGTCGCGGTTGTTCTCCTCGATCAGCGCGGCGCCGTGAACGCTATCCTGATAATCGTTGTAGATTGTAGAGTGGCACTTGGCGCACGTCCTGGGGATGCGCGCGCGCGGCTGGTGGGGCGGCGTCACGTCGTGATAGCCGTGGCAATCGGTGCACACGGGCGCGTTGCGGTTGCCGCCAGCGAGGACATAGGCGTGGACGCTGTCTAGCGTATCCTGATACTGTTTTATATGGCACTGCCGGCACGTTGTGTACAGGCCCAGAGAGAAATCGCGCCGGTCCCTGGCGAACAGGGGCGGATGTGGGAACCCGGAGATGTTGCTGTGACAGTCGGTGCAGCGCTGCCCCTGCTGGCCGTGGACGGAAGCCGCGTAGGTGTCTGGATTGACATAAAGCGGCAGATCTTCGCCGCTCGGCAGTTGCACTTTCAGGTCGGGGCTGCTATGGCAACTCAAGCAGGCCGCGTTATCGTCGCCGCTTTGAGCCAGAGGAGCGGCTGCCGCGTCTTGACCGAAGAAAAGGAGAAGAAGTAACGTTGCCGCGCAGGCGAGCACCCAGCGCTTGCGCCGCGGCTGATCTGATACGTGCATGCGTCCTCCCGGAATCGAAGGATGACTGTCGTGAGGCCCAATTGTAGCACCGGGTTGCGATCATGCCAATGAGCGAGGTCAGGAGGGGAGCTTTCACATAGATAAGGCGGGAAGGAGGAAAGCCGCTACTTCCCACACTTCCCGCCCTATCTTTGCGTTTGACGCCTGGCGGCCCTCATCGCGTTCCCGCTATCGCAGGGAGCGACGATGGCCACGCAGGCCTGGTCTGGTGGGACCTTACGGTCGCGTCATCGCAGCGACGTCGCCTCCCAGGTCAGCCAGGCTGTCGTACAGCGTTTGCAGGATGTATTTGCCATTGTGTACGAACGCGCCGGGGTCTTTGGTGGCGTACTGGTAGTTGTACGCTGCTCGCAGCAGGCGCGGCGTCCAGGTGACGTAGCGGTTGTCGCGAACGGCCTCGTCAGGATCGATCTGGCCATTGCCATTGCTGTCGATGAAGAAGTAGGGGTAGCTATGAGCGTCATAGCCGATCGCCGTACCTGCTTTGTCGGCGGCGTAGGCTTGAAGCGCCTGGTAGACTGCCTCCCGCATCGTCTCGATCTCGCCAGCGATCCCTTCCGTCGTGTCGCCGTCCCCATCGTAGTCGACGGTGGACATGCGGATCGACTCCAGCCCCTTCTCCTTCACGCTCGGATGGCAGGTGGCGCAGAGATCGGCCTTGACGGTGAGTCCATGGGTATCGTGGCAGTCGCTGCAGTTGGCGGCGTTGGGCACGTGGGCGAAGAAGCCGACGTATTGCTTCCCCGCGTACTCGTAGGCGCCCTTGACCTCCGTGCCGTAACGGGTGGCGCCGGCCGCGAAGTAGTGGATATTGCGGAAGGTGAGCGTCTCCGACACCTCGTCATCCGTCAGGTTGCCGATCGCCCGATTGACGCTGACCGTCGACTCGCGGCCCTGGTGGCAGTTGAGGCACAGATTGGTGTCGGGGTTGCCGCTGTCGATGGTCGCGCCGCTGGGGAAGGTCACCTTCGCCACCTCGTAGCGCGTGAAGGTCTGCAGGTCGTTGTGGCAGGTGGAGCACTGGAAGCCGTTGGGGATCGGCTGAGAGATGACGGTCCCTTCCTTGAGGAACATGGGCAGGCCGCCAGCCGAATGGCACTTGGCGCAAGTCGCGGGGACCGCTCCCTCCGCATCCCAGTCGCGGAAGGCCATCTCCGAGCCAGCGAAGTGTCCGGCGTCGTTGCGCCGGGCCTTGCTGATGTCGACTGGCTGCTCCAGCTTGGTGTTGAGGTCGGCGAGCGAGTCGTTGAGCAACTGGATGATGTACTTGCCGCCGTGGGCGTAGGCGCCTGGATCCTTGGTGGCTACCTGGTAGTTGTAGGCGGCCTTGAGGAGGCGCGGCGTCCAGGAGGCATAGCGGTTGCCGAAGTTGGCTTCGTCCGGGTCGGCCTGGCCATTGGCGTTGCTATCGATGAAGAAGTAGGGATAGGCGGCGCTATCGTAGGCGATCGCCGTGCCCGCCACGCTGGCCGCGTAGGCCTGGATCGCCTGGTAGAGCAGCGCGCGCAGCCCTTCGATCTCGGAGGCGATCCCTTCGCTCACATCGCCGTCGCCGTCATAGTCGACGAGCGAGCCGGCCATACGCACCTTGCGCAGGTCCTCGACGCTGGCGACGCCCGTGTGGCAGGTCGCGCACTCGTTGATCTTCAGCTCCAGCGTGTGCGGATTGTGGCAGCCGACGCAAGTATCGTACCCCTTGACGTGGGCGAAGTTGGCCTCGTAGGTCTGGCCCGCGTACTCATAGCCGCCCTTGGCCAGCGTGCCGTACTTGGTGGCGGCGGCAGCATAGTAGTGGATGTTAAGGAAGCCCAGGCCAGCGCTGACGGTGTCTTCGTCGACCGCGGCTTTCTCGATGGCGGCGTTGACGCTCACCGTCGACTCGCGTCCCTGGTGGCACTCCATGCAGCGCGCCTCGCTGCCCAGGCCCGTGATCTCGGCGCCCGAAGGCATGACGACGCTCGTCTTGGTCAGCGTGACGTCGTTGTGGCAGGCCACACACTCGATGCCGTTGGCCGGCGCGGCCGGTTTATCGACCACGCCAGCGGTCGAGCCATCGGCGCCCAGGAAGTCCATATAGCCGGTGGTGCTGTGGCACTTAGCGCATTCGACGGGGACTTCTTTGGGGTCCTCCTCATCCCAGTGGCGGAACGCTTCGGCGGCTGAGTCAGCATGGCCAGAGCCAACCCAGGCGGCCAGGTAGGGAACCTCCGGGGTTGCAGCGGCAGCGGGCGCCTCGGCCGGCGCTTCTGCGGGCGCAACCGTGACTTCGACGATGCGCGTGACCTCGACTGGCACCTCTTTGATGACTTCCTTCTCGACCACTTGTGGGGTCGGCGCTCCCCCGCAGCCGCTGGCCAGCGCCAGCAGCGCCAGCAGGCTTACGCCGAGGGCGATCAGTAGCCACTTTCGGTACATATCTTTCCCTCCTTCAATCCTGCAAATCCGATCAACTATGGATGCGGCCCCTATCCGCATCCGACCGATGCCGCAAAGGGGCGCGGCGACGGGGAAACCAGAGGAGGAACGGGAGGACATAGCAACATAACGTTGGGCGTCCTGCGAGGGAAATGATCAAGACAGGGCAATTGTAGCGGAAGTTACAGAGATTGTCAACGATCCTGGCGGGCGATCTGCCAGATCCCCTCGCTCAGTTTGATCACAGACAGGCAAGAGCGACACTCCGCTTCGTCTTCGGTCGTGCGCTTGGCGTAATGGCCACAACTGGGGCAGGTGATCGCCACACGCTGCGCGGCCTGGCGCACCAACATGCGCAAGACGGCCTCATCGTCTGGCAACCCCATCTCCTCGCGCAGGATCCGGATCACCTCCTGCTCTTCGGCGCCGATGGTCAATGAGATCACCTGTCTTTCGCTCATCGTTGGCCTCTCCTTGGTCGGAATTGGGGCGCTCAGGAAGCAGGCCCCGACTTGGTGAACGGTTGCTGCTATGTTATGATTTTAACATGCGCCCGGTGGATTGACAATGGCTGCGCTGATGAGGGGGCATTTCAGTTTGGTGGCGAGTTAGAGCCTATCCGAGAAACGGTACGGCCGGGCGAGGCGCAGTCCACGGGCCGGAGAGCGTATCACAATCCTCTGGATTGTGGGGCGTGAGGCAGCGCAATCCGGAGGATTGCGGTACGGCATTATGGGGCGCGATGCAGCGCAATCCGGAGGATTGCGGTACGGCCGCACATACACGCAATGGCCAATGAGCGACCGCGGCGAGAACTGGCAAGTCCTCCATGTCTCTATGGTGGGAGAAAGATCATCCATGTCGCCACCCTGGCCTTCCGAGATCATGCGCGTGGGACCTTTCGTCGTGCAATGGTACGGTCTGCTGATCGCCCTCGGCGCCGCATTGGCCGGTTTCGTGATGGCGTTGGAGGCGCGTCGCCGCGGCGAGGATCCCGATCGCGCCTGGGATGCGTTGATCTGGTGCCTGGTCTTCGGCATCATCGGCGCGCGGCTCTATCATGTGTTTTCCAGCCCGACGGGGGGATTCGTCGGGTGGGAGTACTATCGCGCCCATCCGATCGACATCATCGCCTTTTGGAAGGGGGGCTTTCGCGGCCTGGGCATCTATGGCGGCGTCGTCGGCGGCGCCCTCGGCCTCTACCTGTTCACGCGGCGTCATCGTCTCTCGTTTCGCCGCTGGCTCGACTGCGTCGCGCCCGGGCTGCTGCTGGCTCAGGCCATCGGCCGCTGGGGCAACTTCATGAACCAAGAGTTGTACGGCCCGCCCATGCAGACGCCTCTGCCCTGGGGCTTGCGCATCGACGCCGACCATCGCTTCGGCCCGTATACGGACCTTGTCGCCTATCCCGTGGAGACGACCCGTTTCCATCCCACGTTCCTCTACGAATCGTTGTGGAACGGGATCGGATTCGTGCTGCTGTTATGGGCGGGACGCCGCTGGGCGCGCTGGCTGCGCGACGGCGACGTCTTCTGCTTTTACCTGATCTGGTATCCCGTGGGGCGCTTCGCCATCGAACTGCTGCGTCCCGACGCCTGGCGCATCGGCAGCCTGGCGACCGCGCAATGGGTTTCGTTAGCGTCCGTGATCATCGCCCTCGCAGCGCTCGCGCTCAACCACTGGCCAGGGCGAGACGCCGCGCCGCGGGAGCCTTCGCCGTGAGAATGCCACTCGTCACGCGTGAATCGTCAGATGTGTCCCTGCCCTCGTTCGCCAAAGGGAAATGCTATGGTGACCGACCCACAGACTGAAGCGCATCCCCTGTCCTCCCCTTCCGTCGCGCCTTCATCTCCGCCGCGCGCCAGGCTGGGCCGCTGGGTGATCCCTCTGGTCGCCGTCATCGTCGTGGCGCTCGATCAGTTGACGAAAGCCTGGGTGCTACGCTTCCTGCCCGAGAATACGGCCTGGGCACCGATCCCGGCGCTGGCGCGTTTCTTCACGATCGTCCATGTGACAAACACGGGGGCGGCGTTCGGCATCTTCAAGGATCGCAGCTTCCTCTTCATCTTGATCGCGATCGTCGTCTCGATCGCGATCATCGCTTACAGCCGCTATTTGCCGCACGGACGCTTTTGGGTGCGTTTCAGCCTGGGCCTGCAACTGGGGGGCGCCGTCGGCAACCTCATCGATCGCGTGCGCTTCGGCCACGTCACCGACTTTATCAACGTCGGGATCGACAACCTGCGCTGGCCAGCCTTCAACATCGCCGATAGCGCCATCGTCGTGGGGGTCATTCTGCTGGCGTTGATCGTATTCACCGAGAAAGACGGGCGGTGAAGGGCGCCATGGTCAAAGAACGACTTATTCCTCGGACAGCAGGGCTGCCAGCTCGGCCAGGATCATCGCCGTCGCTCCCCACACCTTATGGGCACCGAACGCATAGAAGGGCACGCGCGTCGGCTGTCCGTGCAGATCCCAGGTCTCGCAGCATACCGTCGCCGGATCGAGCAGCTCGCGCAGCGGCGCTTCGATCACCTCGGCCACCTCGCTGGCGCAGGGCGCGAAAGTCGGCCGTTGGCTGAGAGCGCCGACGACGGGATGCAGACAGAAATCGCTGTGAGGGATGTAGACCGGCGAGAGGGCGCCGAGGACCTCGACGGCGGCTGATGGGACTCCCAATTCCTCATACGCCTCACGCAACGCGGCCACGACGAACGTCTCTCCCACCTCTACGGCGCCGCCGGGCAGCGAGATCTGCCCGCGATGATGGTTCACCGTCTCGGTGCGCCGCGTCAGAACCAACATGAGTTCGCCTGTCGGCCCAGGGTAGAGCAGCACGAGCACGCCCGCATGGCGGCAGTTCAGCCCCGGCTCGAGGATGCGCTCGCTGCCGGGGCGCGGTTGCGGCGACATCCGTTGTTGGGCCGCGAATCCAGGCAAAGGTCGTTGCAGGGATCGGCGCACCTGAGCGAGGGTGGGACAGGCGAGGGGCGCCCGCTCAGAAGCCTGGGAAGCGACGACGACGAGAGGCGCGCTTGGAGGTGGTTGCATGGGACTTATCCCTGAATTGATGAGTAACGATGGATGAGTAACGATGGATGAGTAACGATGGATGAGTAACGATTGACGAGTAACGATTGACGAGTAACGATTGATGAGTGACAGGCCCTTCGTCTCTTGGGGTGGCGTCAGGCTGTCGAGAGAGGCGAGGGGCCTGTCGTCGGATCATTTCACCTGGAGGTCGAGGACTTCTCCGGTGTGCGCATGGACGATCACGGTGGCCGTCTTTTCGCCATCGCTCAGCTCGACCACCCAGACGGGATTGCCGTCGCGCTCATCGGGCGTCACCACGGTCGAGGTGATGCGGCCCTTCAGCGCGCCCTCCGTCTCAACGGCGTCGCGGGCGATGGCGACTGCGGCGCGCGGCGTGATGTTCCCGGTGGCGCTGCGCTCAGGGGCTGGCATCTCCTTGGGGCGTTCGCCCAGCGTCACCTCGATCTGCTGCTCCTTGCCGTCGCGCAGGATGGTGAGCGTCACTTTCTGGCCGGGCGTGGCCTTCGTCACCAGGAAGCTGACCAGGTCGTTGAATTGCCGCACCGGGTTGTCGTCGATGGCGATGATGATGTCGCCGCCTGCCTTGAGATCGACCCCTTCCTCCTGTACCGCACGCGTGCCTCCGCGCAGCCCGGCTTTGGCGGCTGGCCCATCGGGGGTAACGGTGCCCACATAGGCGCCCAGCGTGTTCTCCGGGATGTCGAGCAGCTTGGCCAGTTGCGGCGTGATGCTGTTGCCCGAGATGCCCAGATACGCGTAGGCGTAGCGCCCGTCAGCGATCAGGGCTGGGACCACGCGCTGGACGATCGCAACCGGGATGGCAAAGCCGACGCCCGAGCTGGCGCGCACAGGAGACTCGATCGCGAAGTTGACCCCCACTACCTCGCCGGCCAGGTTGAGCAACGGCCCGCCCGAGTTGCCGGGGTTAATGGCGGCGTCAGTCTGGATGACGTCGGGCAGCGTGTAGCGGCCGCCGGTCGCCTGTCCGATGGGGAAGCTGCGCCCCAACGCGCTGACAATGCCCGTGGTCATCGTCCCCTCCAGGCCGAAGGGATTGCCGATGGCGATCACCGTATGGCCTACGCGCAGCGAGCCAGGTTCGGCCAACGGCAGCGGCCTCAACTCGACCCCCTTCGGCGCCTCGACCTTGAGGACGGCGAGGTCGGACTGAGGATCGGTCGCCACGACCTCGGCGGCGGCCCACAGGCCGTTGGCGAAGGTGACGATCACCTCATCGGCGCCTTCGACGACATGGTTGTTGGTGACGAGATGGCCCTGGTCATCGTAGACCCATCCGGAGCCTTCGCCTTGCAGCGGCATATCAGGCATTTGCGGCAGGCCGGGGATGATGGGCAGGTCTTCGGCGCTGGCAGACTTTGTCACCTGGATGTTCACCACCGAGGGAAGCACGCGTTCATACAGGTTGGCCAGCGTCTCCGGATCGTTGCTGATCTGCGCAACAGGGGCGGGCGCAGAGGAAGCCGCGACGACGGTGGCCGGCGTACGTCCCCACAGCACGCCGCTGAAGCCAGCGCCTACCAGGAACGCCGCGATCACCAGGACAGCCAGCAAGGCTCGTACACTACGTCGCTGCATCAGTTTGTGTAGCATATTCGCCACTCCTTCCCACTCAAGTTGTTATCGGCAAGCCGAACGGCGCATACGCGGTCTCGGCCCAGGACTGAGCCTTACGGAGCGAAAGATCGCGGCTGTAGCTGAAGCCCACCTTAAAGCGGCGTGAGAGGTTCGTTAGAGTGATGCCGGTTCTCCTTCCAGAGATTCCAGCTCATCGATCATGCCGTTGATGATATCGAACCCCCCTTGCCAGAAGGAGGCGGCCGTGACGTCGACGCCGGCCTCGCTCAGCACCTGCTGGGGACTGGCGGCGCCGCCGTAGCTGAGGAGCTGCAAGTACCCCGGCGTGAACGCGCTGCCCTGCTCCTTGTAGCGCTGGTAGAGGGCCAGCACCATCAGTTGGCCGAAGCTGTAGGCGTAGACGTAGAACGGCGTATGGTAGATGTGAGGGATCGAGACCCATTCCCAGCGGAATTCGTCGCTGACGTCGACGGCGTTGCCGAACTGTTCGGCCAGGTTGGCCAGATAGCGTTCGCTCAGACGGTCGGTCGTCTCCCCTTCGATGATGCGCGCGTGCGCCTCGCGCTCGAAGAGGGCGAAGTAGGCCTGCCGCAGCACCGTGGCGTAGGCGTCGTCGAGGGCGGCGGTGAGGAGATCGCGGCGCACGGCCACATCCTTCTCCTCGCTGAGCAGGCGGTCGGTGAGGAGCATCTCGCCGAAGACCGAGGCCGTCTCGGCCAGAGGCAACGAAGGATGGAAGGTGAGCAGCGAGTGGCCGCCAGCCAGCGACGAGTGGATGGCGTGGCCCAGCTCGTGCGCCAGCGTCGCCACATCGCGCGCTTTGCCGGTGTAATTGAGCAGAATGTAAGGGGTCATGCCGGGGAGGACGCCATAGGAGAACGCGCCGCCGCGCTTGCCGGGACGCACCTGCGCGTCGATGTGGCGATCGGCGAAGACGCGGCGGGCATGTTCGGCGACCACGGGCGAAAAGGCCCGGTAAGTGTCGAGCACCAGGTCGACCGCGTCGCCGTAAGCGTAATTCTTTTCGGCGCCCGAGATCGGCGCATACAGGTCATAGCGGCGCAGGCGCTCCATCCCCAGCCAGCGCGCCTTCAGTTGGAAATAGCGACGGAAGACGCCCGCGTTGGCGCGACAGACCTCGAGCAGGGTGTCGACCGCAGCATCGGGGATGTCGTTGGACAGGTTGCGCACGGCGATCGGAGAGGGGAAGCGGCGCAGGCGCACGTTCTCGCTCTGCCAGTCGCGCACGCGATACGCGTACATCTGGCCGAGCACGTTGCCTTGCGCGCCGTAGACGCGATACAGCTCCTGGTAGGCTGCGGCGCGCACCTCTGGCGAGGGATGGCGCACGTAGACCGCGAGCTGCTCGCGCGTCAACCGTTTGCGTTCGCCGTCGACCTCCAACTCGAACGTGAAGGCGTTGGTGATCATGTCGTACAGCGTGACAAGGGCGTTGACGCCGTTGACGTCCTTGAGGTTGATGACCTTCTCTTCCGGCTCGCTCAGGGTATAGGGCTTGAAGCGACGCAGGCTCTCCAGATAGTAACGGAGGTCGCCGGTGTTGCGCAACAGGCGTTGCGCCGGCTCATCGTCCAGCCCCTTCCACCACAGGCTGAAGAACAGGATGCGGTTCTGGATATCAGCGTTCAGTTGCTCGACGCGGCCCAGGAAGGCCAGCGCTGGCTGATGTTGCGTCTGTTCCGAGAACCACAGGTGGGCGTAGCCGCTGAGGCGTTGCAGCGAACGGGCGATCTCTTCGTACTGACGCAGCGCCTGCAAGAACTCGTCCTCTGCCATTTCGGGCGAGAGGCGCTCACGCGCGGCCTCGAAGCGGCTCACCGCCTGCTCCAACTCGGCGATGACGGTTTCGGCGGATTCAGGGCTGGGCAACAGATCAGCCAGGACCCAGCGCTCAGGCTCGGCAAAGCCATAGGTCATAGGAGGCTCCTTGTGGTAGAGCTATGAATCCGGACGGAGGATGGGAACGGCCCGGGGCGAATTCGCCGATGGCATCATACACCAGACATGGCGCAGAAGGGAGTGGGGAGGCTTCCCGTCAAAGGCCGGAACGATCGCTACCCCTTGCGTCATCGCAAGAGATCGAGATCAAGGTTGGGGAGGAATGGGTTGACGAAGCGCACTCTATGCCTGTTCGTTGACCGACCTATGGGAGGGTGCTAGAATCGGCGCGCAGACGCAACCTGTATTGGGAGAAGATCGACATGACCCTCAGGCTCTATCCGCTTACCTTTACGCCGCAATTCCGCGACTATCTGTGGGGCGGCCGCACCCTGGAACAGTTCGGGCGTCAGCTCCCGCCGGGGATCGTCGCCGAGAGCTGGGAGATCAGCGGCCATCCCTCCTCGCCGACCGCCGTCGACGCCGGGGCATATCGTGGACGCCTGTTGACCGATCTCACAATCGAGCTGGGCCTCGACCTGGTCGGCCGCCGCAGCCAGGACGCCCTCGCGCGCGGCAAATTCCCATTGCTGGTCAAGCTGCTCGACGCCCAGCGCGATCTCAGCGTGCAGGTGCATCCCGACGATGCGTATGCGCTGGCGCACGAGGGGGGCGAGCTGGGAAAGACCGAGATGTGGTATGTGCTGCGCGCCGAGCCGGGGGCGCGCCTGATCTACGGCCTGCGCCGCGGCGTGACGCCCCCGCAGGTCGCCGACGCGCTGCGGCGTGGCGAGGTGGACGCGATCTTCGCATATCTGCCTGTGCGAGCTGGCGATGCCATCTTCGTCCCCGCCGGCACGGTCCACGCCCTCATGGCGGGATTGGTCGTCGTCGAGATCCAGCAGAACTCGGACACGACCTATCGCATCTTCGATTGGGGGCGTCTGGGGGCAGATGGGCAGCCGCGCGCGTTGCACATCGACAAGGCCCTGGACGTCATCGACTTCACGCAGGTCGAGCCAGGGGTCTACACGCCGCGCCTGATCGCGGAGGCGGACGGGGTGCGTCGGGAAGAGATCAGCCGCTGCCGCTATTTCACCGTCGAGAAGGTGACGATGGCGGCGGGAGCGCGCTACACAGGGATGGCGGACGGCGAGACGTTCGAGATCTGGGGATGTCTGTCGGGGACGGGCGTGGTGACCGGCGCCTTCGAGCCTGTGATGTTGCCAGCGATCCGTTTCGCCCTGCTGCCTGCGGCTCTCGGCGCCTTTGCTATCGAGGCGACGCAGGAGGCTGTGCTGCTGCGGGCGTATGTGTAGGGCGATCAAGATGGCTGTGGCCGGTCGGGAGACCGGCTGCGAACAGGGCGGGGTGTGGCTGTGGCCGGTCGGGAGACCGGCTGCGAGCAGCGCTTCAGGGCCGCCATGCCGTCAGGCGCGTCGGGTCTTGCAGCAGTCCTTCCAGGGTGAAGACGATCACCGCCTCGCCGGAGGCCTGCGCAGCGGCCTGGCACGCGGCGGCCAGCTCGGTCGCCGGGTACTCCTCTGCGGGCGCGATCGCCTCGACGATCGGCCAGGTTGGCCGTCCGCTGCGCGCCTGCACCCAGCGCGTGACGGCGCCGATCCAGGCGACGTCGCGGCCGCACAGGCGGTGATAGACCATCGGCGAGAAGACGTCGATGTGCGCCGCCAGCCGCGCCGGGTCCTGGCCGAGCACGCGCACGAAGGCGCCGTCGTAATCAGCGTCCGTCCAGGGGACGGTGAAGGCGCCGAGCAGGGCGTTGGGTTGCCAGCGTCGCAGGCGGGCGCGCGCCTCGGCTGCGAAGGAATCGATCACCGAGCAACGCCAGTCGAACCAATCGGCCGCAGCGTGCTCCAGGATCCAGGCGCTGGCCGTCGCCGGCTCCAGGCTGGGCAGAGCAACGCCGCGCGCGGCCTGAAATTGCTGCAATGTGAGCGGATCGAACGAGCTGTCGTAGGGTCTGGGCTGCGGGCGTTCCCAGCGCGCGGGCCAGCGGATGAAATCGAGCCAGACGCCATCGATGGGCGCCGCCTGCGCCAGGTGCTCGATCGCAGCGAGCCGTTGGGCGCGCAGCGCTGGCAGGGTGGGGATGGCTGGCTCGTACCATTCCTCGCGCGGCGCCGGCTCGCCGTCGGCCTGGATCGGGCGCGATCCGGGGAACTGCTCCCACACCCCCTGGCCCGTGAAGAGGCCCACCTCGACGAACAGGCGCAAGTCACAGGCGTGGAACGCGTCGCTCCAGGCTACGTCTGGATTTGACATAAATACGGCGTCGCATCCCAGGTCGCGCAGGCGCGCGCCGCAGGCAGCGGGGCTGAAGCCCGCGAAGGTGGGCAGATCGGGGCGGAAGCCATAGGCGATCCGTTGGACCATCATAACTCCTCGGCGCGGGCGGCCAGCTCGCGCATCTGTCCTTGCAGGACGAGCAGGGAAGCTTCGATCTGGGTCAGCTTTTCCTGCTCGGCGCGCACGAAGCGCGTGTAGGGGGCCATCGCATCCCGGATGCGTCCCAGCGAGCGCGCCAGCTCATCCTCGAACTGGCGCGTCAGCACGTCCGCCAGGCGCTGACGCAACGCGTCGATGCGCGCGCGCAGGTCTTGCTTGGCGCGACGGCGTTTGGCGGGCAACACATACAGCCCGAAGGCGGCGACCACGCCGGCCGCGAGCACGCCAGTGACGTCGGCCAGCGTCGTTGCCAACAGTTTGACCAGGAGCGCGCCCAGGCCGACGGCTCCCACCTCGACCAGCGCGGTCTGGGCGATGGCTGTCTGCACGGAGGCAGCCACCTCGCGCGCCTGGCGATCGTGATCGTAGGAGCGCACCACCTCGCTCGCCGCGCGTCCCACCGAAGCCAGCAACTCGCGGCGGTTGCTTTCGAACGTCCCGCCGATGTGGCCGATAATCTGGTCCTGGCGCTGGGCGACGCGGCGGTTCAGGTATTCCATGACCGCCTGCCACTGGCGATAGTCCTGATCGACGATCCAGTTGATCATCTCGTTGACATAAGCCTCGGTCTGGGCGACGGTGTCGGCGACGACGACGCGATCGAACTCGCCGCGCAGGCGCTCGCTGTTCAAGAGATCGAAGAGGCGGCCCAGGCGCACTGTCTCGTCGAAAAAGTCCATGCCGCGCATCGTCATGCGGTGGAGGACGTTGTCGACGTGGCTGAGATGAAAACGAAAGTCGCGACGCATGTCCTCCTGGTAGGCGGCGAGCTGTCCGGCGATCGTCTCAGTGGTGGCGATGTCCTCGCGCAACAGGGCCTGGCGCTCGCGCACGATCGCCAGGTGGTTGGCTGCCAGGCGCTGCGCGACCCCGAGCGGGCTGAGCAGTTTGAGGCGGATCCGCTCGCGAGCGTCGAGGGTGGTGAGGATGTAGTGTTCCAGGGGGGCGAAGCGCGAGCGTTGCCACAGCTCGCTGCCGTCGCCGCCCTGTTGTTTGGCGCGCAACGCCAGCCGCGCCGAGACTGGAAAGACCTCGGGGCGCAGCCCCAGCAGCTCCTGCGCGTGCCGGGCGACGAACGCGACGATCTGCTCCACCTCGGCGTCCGTCTCCACGATGTCGATCTTGTTGATGACGATCACGACCTTCTTGCCCCAGTCGCGGATCTGGCTGAGGAAGAGGCGTTCGGATTCGGTGAAGGGGCGGTCCGCCGACGTGACGAAGAGGACAAGGTCGCTGCGGGGGATGAACCCTTCCGTGATCTGCTGATGGCTGCGGATGATCGCGTTGGTGCCGGGGGTATCGACGATGTTGATCTCTTGCAGCCAGGGAGCGGGATGCGTCAGGACGATCGAGCCGTCGGCGGCCATCTGGCGTCCGGGCGCCCCGTGGCGCAGGATATGGATCTCCGCCGTCGTCGGCGTGACCCCTTCTGCCAGGAAGGATTCGCCGAGGAGGGCGTTGACGAAGGCAGATTTGCCGGAGTTGAACTCGCCGACGATGACGAGCAGGAACAGCTCGTCGAGCTGGCGTTGCGCCTGATGCAGCAGATCGAGGTCGGCAGGATCGGGATTGAGGCGCTGCAAGGTTGCGCTCAGCTCGGCCAGCACGGCGCGCTCCTGTTGCAGCAACTCCTCTTGTTGATGGGTCAGAAACCGACGCAGCACGCGTCCTCCCCTTGCTTGATGGCCAGCGCGAACTCCAGATGCGCGGTCAGTATAGCATGAAAGGGAAGGGCCTACAAAGCTTTGCCGCGTCCCAGCATCCCTTTAGAGTCTATCCGAACAATGGTCCTGGCTGGTCTCCTGACCAGCCAGGGGCGCGGTTAGGAGACCGCGCCGCAACCTTTCGATAGGTTCTTATTCCTGGAGCAGGCGACGAGCCGATAACTCGCCACCAAACTGAAATGCATCTCCAGTTTGACGCGCCCTTCCCTTTCGGGTACAATCATTATTGTTGCACGCCCCCATCGTCTAGTGGACCAGGACATCAGCCTTTCAAGCTGGAGACGGGGATTCGAATTCCCCTGGGGGCATGGTTTCCTGTTCGCACTCCGCCCGAGGGGGTGCGATTCTCATTCATAAGGCATGACGCTCCTTCCCCCTGCGTACGATCACGGCATCCGCGGGCGTCTCCATAAGGATCAAGCTGCGCCGCCGTCTCGGAGGAAGGGCCAGCCCGGTTTCCCCGGCGGCGCAGCCCACAAAGTTCATGTATAGATGGGAGCACAGACTATGATCAACGGGCGTTTGGGCCGCACGCTCACCCTCAGCGATCCGGTGGGGCCGATTCATCCCTGGTTGCGCCTGGTGCGTGTGGCTTTTGTGCCGGGGCCGTTGAACCCTGTGTTGCAGGAGACGAGCGATGGCGTGCTCGCCTATCTGCGCTCGGCTGGACATAGCGTGGTCGACGTCCCGGACGATGCGACCGATGCGATCGTTACCACGGCGCCGTTTGGTCATATCATCGACTGGCGCGATTCGCTGATGGTCACCGCCCGCAGGCGCTACGGCCTCAAGCGCAACCCCACTCTGTTCACCTATGTCAGCATCGAGGAATCGGATTTCGAACGCTACCTCGATCTCTTCGCTGCCTTTGTCGAGCAAGCCGATCCTGATCCTCACGTGTATCAGTTCCCCGGCCTGGCGCCCGACGCCTATCGCGTCCTCCATGAGCAGGGCAAGCGCGGCGGGCCGATCCTCTCCCTGGAGCGGTTGGTGCAGGCGCAGACGAAATGCCTGCGCGTGGTCTTGATCGTCCACGGGCCATCGGGGATCAAGGAAGCCTATCACTTTGACCTGGCGGGCGCGTATCCTTCGACGCCGGCCGACGACCGCGCCCATTTCTACGAGGACATCGGGCTGCGCATGGTCACGGCGTTGAGCACCCACGAGGTGACGAAGCATGAAGTAGTGGGCGATCCCATCCCGCGCGCGGTGTGGGATAGCCTGACGACCCCGGGGGCCATGATCTGGGCCGGCAAGGAGCTGAATCGCCGCAATTTCTTCACGGAAATGGTCGTCATCCCGAGGCTGGTGCACATGCCCTCGGTAGGGGACGCGGTGGCGCGCCAGTACAGCGAGGGATGCTTCACGACCTATGACCCCGTCCTGCGCGGCTTGGTCGCGACGGTCACCGGCAGCGCCCGTCCAGTCGACAAGGGGAACATCAGCGAGGATGATCTGGCCATCCTGGTGGGAGTGAAGCCGGAGGGGGATGGCGCGCTGACTCGCCATGTCGTCGGCAAGCGCAACGATTCCCCGTCCTCGGAGTCGGTAGAGATGGTCGACATGGACCTGGCGTTGCCCATGATCACGCTCGATCCTTCCTGGGGCGTCAGCGACCCTGTCCCCATCGCTCGCTCCAAACTGCATGGCCATCGTGGGGTGGCCAGCTTCGACCCTCGCTACGTAGAGTTCGTGCCGCTCGACCCGCCCTACTACGATTATCTTGTCTCCTGCGCGACACAAGCCCAGGCGTGGGGGATCAAGCGCGCCTTCGCACGCTCGAAGACGCTGCAGAATGCTGGCGACCCGCGTCAGGTGGCGTTCACCGTGTTGCCGGGGCATGGCGTCGTCATCGTCGAGAAGTGGGTGGCCGGCAAACGCCCCTTTGAGGTCATGCTGGAATACATCGACCGTAACTACATCGAGATCGAGAGCATGATCCCGCAGGGGCGCTTCACGTATGAGCCGAGCGCCGATGGGCGCATGGTCCTGGTGGAGCACACCTCGCATCCTGTGCATACAGCCGGCTCTTGGGCGCACCCGAAGGTCGCCCTGCGCTGAAAGGGCGACCCCGGCGACTGTGCAGAGCGTCTGGATGGAGTCCGAGAAAGCGTCTGGCGGCGAATGGTGGAGCGTCTTCCCAACATCGTCCTGATCCTCGCCGACGACCTTGGCTATGGCGATGTGAGTTGCCTCAATCCGCAGTCACGGATCGTCACGCCGCATCTTGACGCCCTGGCCAGCCAGGGGATGACCTTTCGCGACGCGCATAGCTCGTCGGCGGTCTGCACCCCCTCGCGCTACAGCCTGCTCACGGGCCGCTACTGCTGGCGCGGCAGCCTGCAGTCCGGCGTCCTGTGGGGCTACGATCCCTGTTTGATCGAGCCCGGCCGCCTGACGCTGGCTGAGATGCTGCGCCAGCGCGGCTATACGACCGCTTGCATCGGCAAGTGGCACCTTGGGCTGGGCTGGCGTTTCCGCGGCCGGCCCCAGTTCGGGCCGGAGGCGGACCCGGAGGTCGACTGGACGCAGCCGTTGACGGCTGGCCCTCATACGGTGGGGTTCGACTACTCCTATGTGATCCCGGCCTCGCTCGACATGGCGCCGTACGTGTACATCGAGGACGGCGTGGTGGTCGAGCCGCCGATGAGCAGAATCCAGGGACAGCCGCGGCCCGGGTTCTATCGAGGCGGATGGGCCGCGCCCGGCTTCAGCCACGAGACCTGCCTGCTCGAGTTGACCCAACGCGCCGAGGCGTTCCTCATCCATCAAGCGCGTCAGGCGCCCGCGCGTCCCTTCTTCCTCTATTTTGCCTTGCCCAGCCCGCACACGCCCCATCTGCCGCGCGCCCCCTTCCGCGGTCGCAGCCGCGCGGGCGAGTACGGCGACCTGGTCGTCGAGACCGATTGGACGATCGGGCGCATCGTGGGGGCGCTTCAGCGGCATGGGATGGCGGAGGACACCCTGGTCATCTTCGCCAGCGACAACGGCTGCCATGCCAGCGCCAGTCGGCTATGGGAGCGCTTCCAGCATCGAGGGAACAGCATCTATCGCGGGGAGAAGAGCGACGTGTGGGATGGCGGCCATCGCATCCCGCTGTTCGCGCGCTGGCCGGGACGCATCGCCGCCGGCAGCTTCTGCGACGAGTTGGTGTGTCTCTCCGACTGGATGGCGACGTGCGCGGCCATCGTCGGCTACGAGCTGCCCCTGGATACGGGCGAGGACAGCTTCGATCTCTCGCCCTATCTGTTGGGGCAGGCGACGCCTCCCCTGCGCGAGACGGTGATCCATCACTCGATCTACGGCATGTTCGCCGTGCGCGAGCACGATTGGAAGCTGGTGTTGTGCAAGGGATCGGGCGGGTGGACGCTGAAGGAGGAAGATGTACCGCCGGGCGCGCCGCCGATGCAGCTCTACAACCTGCGCGAGGATCCCTCGGAGACGCGCAACCTGTGGGCTGAGCAGCCGGAGGTCGTCGAGCGGCTGTTGCACGCGCTGGAGGCGTGTCGGCGCGCCGGGCGCAGCGCGCCCACGCGATAACGCGCGCCGCGCTGGCGGATCGACCTGCCACTCACGCGGGGTCATGTCGTCCCCTGCCGGATGGGCGCCTGCGAAGGTTGCGGCGGCTCTGCCGCCGTCGAAGGTCTCCCCAACAGCAGTACCAGCGCCCCAGCGTACAGGAAGGAATCGGCCAGGATCTCGACGCTGTGCACCAACCGGATCGTCGCAGGGAACCATGAGGCCTGCACCATTGCGATTCCTCCGACCGTCAGGAACAGAGCGGCGCCCATCGTCAACCACAGGCGTCGTCGCGATCCACTCCAGGCGATCAGTAAGGGCAGACAAACCAATAGAAAGAGCGCGCTGCGCAGAAACTGCATAGGGACGATCACGTTCATCCCAGGCAGAGTCAAGCCCGCTATCTCCTGGCGATAGTAATCGATTACCAGGGGCGCAATCAGCGCGCCGCAGGCCAGATAGATCGCTGGAAAGCTCGCCAGGGCAGCCAGCAAACGCCATGCCCACTGGACGGTGGAACGCCCTGCCCAGAAGCTGTGCCAACGCTGGTTGATCGATTCAGGTGGAGAGATCGGCGGGAAAAGCCAGGCGACTGTTGCGCCGCCGACCAATCCTGCGCCGGCGTACATGATCATCGTGAATGGCGAAGCGGCGGAGTATGTGGTGAAGATCGTGGCCTCGAGGACGTTGTTGACTCCGAAAGCGATCCAGGTGAAGGCTGCCAGCGCCAGCCCACGCGCGACGAATTCCATGGACAGCCAGCGCGCGACCAGGCCGAGGATCAACGTCAGAAGCAAGTAACCGAGCGCCGAGAAAGCCATCAGTGTCGTTGGGTCGCTTCCCGCAGGCAGCATTGGCTGAGGCAGACCTGTCCAACTGGCTGCCAGAGCGCCTAGCGTCTGCCCAATCAAGAAAGCAACGCTGCCCAGGATGCATTTGCCCAGTGTGATCACGAGCGTGGTGACCCTCATGGTCGCCTCCCTTCTACAGAATAGTTTACGCCCTGGTGGCCGCGCGCGCCTTGGCCAGGTGTCCAGGCCGCGTCCTGGACACCTTGTCAGATCGCGTCGGGGCACTTATAATTATGGCGGCTCTTGCTGTTGCAAAGCGTGAGCCTTGTCTTCTCGTTTGTCCTCGCAGATGCGTTTCAACTCCTGAGCGGCCCACAGCGCTGGTGGGCGTCATTCAACGAGCATAGATCGCGTCGATGAGGGATATCGATGGCCCGCTATCTGTTTTGGCGCACCCTAGGGGTCATCAGCGTCCTGTTGGTGATCTCCCTGATCACCTTCGCGCTGATGCACTCGATCCCGGGCGGCCCCTGGGACGAGCTGAAGATGCCGTTGAGCGGCGTGCAGCGGCAGAACATGTTGCGCTCCTATGGCCTGGACCGGCCCCTTCATGAACAGTACCTTCTCTTCATCAAGAACCTCGTCACCTTCAACCTGGGGTATTCTTTCGTCCATCGTTCGGAGACGGTCAACCAGTTCTTCGCCCGCGCCTGGCCGGTGAGCGCCTGGCTGGGGATCATGACGATGCTCGTTGCCTTCCCTATCGGGCTGCTGCTGGGGTTCTTGGGCGCCTTCCGGCAAAATACCTGGGTCGACTATTTGTCGACGACGATCGCCCTCTCCGGCTTCGTGATCCCCTCGTTTGTCTTAGGGGTGGGGACGGTGGTCATCTTCAGCATCGTCCTCAAATGGCTGCCGGCGGGAGGGTGGGACTCGCCGCGCCACTGGATTTTGCCCGTTTTCGTCAACTGTCTGGGGCCGCTGGGGGTGGTTGCTCGCTACACGCGCGTCGCGTTGCTCGAGGTGATGCGCGCCGATTATGTGCGCACCGCGCGCGCCAAGGGGCTGAGCGAGACTACAGTGCGTTTGCGCCATATCTTTCGCAACGCTCTGATCCCCATCCTGGCGGTGGTTGGCCCTCTCGTGCCGGTATTGATCACAGGCTCCCTCTTCGTGGAGACGGTCTTCTACATCCCGGGCATTGGCCGCTACTTTGCGGCCAGCGTCTTCCAGCGCGACTATCCGATGATCATGGCCACGGTGATGCTCTTCTGCGCGCTCGTGGGCGTGATCAACTTGTTGACCGATGTCCTCTACTTGCTGGTGGATCCGCGCGTCCGGCTGACTCGCTGAATCGAGAGACGCCATCATGACCGAAGCCGCTTCCCTCTCTGCTTCTTTGCGCGTAGCATCAGCGCCCGCGCGCAGCCCGTGGCAGGTGGCTGCGCGCCTCTTCCTACGCAATCGCCTGGCGACGGCAGGGCTGGCTGTGCTTTTACTTATCCTCATCGTCGCCGCGTTCCCCAGCGTGTTTGCCCGCTACCCGCGCGATGAGCCGCACTTTGAGGATGCCTGGCAGGGCCCCTCGGCCAAGTACTGGTTCGGCACCGACGCGCTGGGCCGCGACGTATACAGCCGTGTGGTCTATGGCCTGCAGACCTCGATGATCGTGGGCCTCACGACGCAGACCCTGCTCATCATCATCGGCGTTGGCCTGGGGGCGTGGGCGGGCATCCAGGGAGGCAAGGTCGATTTTCTGATCATGCGCCTGGTCGACGTCATGGCCTCTTTCCCCTCTTTGCTCTTCACGATCCTGCTCATGGCGACCCTGGGGGTCGGGCTGCAGAACATCGTCATCGCCATCGTCGTGCCGGGGTGGGTCTCGCTGTGTCAGCTCACGCGCGCGCAGATCCTCTCCCTGCGTGAGCGCCAGTTCGTCGAAGCGGCGGTCATGATGGGCGCTCGCACGGGGCAGATCATCCGTCGTCATCTGTTGCCCAACGTCGTCGCTCCGCTCCTGATCAACGTCTCGTTCAGCCTGCCCAACATCATCATGACGGAGGCAGGCCTCAGCTTTCTGGGCGCGGGCATCGCTAAGCCGCGGCCTAGCCTTGGGCAGATGGTCGCTGAGGGGGGACAAAACATCACGTATTACTGGCATCTGGCTGTCTTCCCGGCGTTGGCGCTGGCCGTCATGATCCTGGCCTTCGCGTATGTTGCCGATGGCCTGCGCGACGCCCTCGATCCGTCGCAGATTCGGTAGCGACAAGGAGGGATTCCCATGTCCAGTGCGACCCGTTTCACCCGTCGGCAGTTCCTGGCGCTGGCCGGCGTCAGCGGCGCGGCGGTGGCTCTTGCCGCCTGCGCCCCGGCCGCGCCCGCCGCTCCAGCCGCGCCGGCCGCTGAGGAGGCAGCGGCGCCCGCTGGCCCGGTCGTCAACGCCTTGGGGGTCGAGCTGCCCGCCGATGCGGCTCCCCTCGAACATCAGGTGGTCTACGTCCAGGGCGGCAACAACATCTCCATCTCCGCCGATTGGTTCAAAGTCAACTATCGTCAGCTTCCAGGCACGTGGCTGGGCGGCGAGCCTTTGGCGATCCTCGACAAGGATATGAAGCTCATCCCCGGCTGCGCCGAAAGCTGGTATGTGACGGAGGACAGGACGAAATGGATCTTCAAGATCCGTCAGGGGTTGCAGTGGAGCGATGGCGTCCCGCTCACGGCCCATGACTGGGTCAACTCCTTCCGTTACGGGGCGGATCCGCAGACCGCGTTCGACTTCGCCTGGTACTTCTTTTTCATGAAGAACTGGACCAAGGTCAACTCTGGCGAGCTGCCGCTTGAGGAGTTGGGCTGCCGGGCGCTCGACGACTATACTCTGGAGGTGACGACGGAGTATCCGGCGCCTTACGTTCCAGCCTGGCTCTCCATCGCCATTCCCCATCCCAAACACGCTTTCGACAAGCATGGCGAGGCGTGGTCGCTGCAGCCGGAGACATACGTCTCCTCAGGCCCCTTCAAGCTGAGCAAGATCGTCCCCGACGGCGAGACGGTATGGGAGATCAATCCCGCTTACAAAGGCCCCATCAAGCCGCTGGTCCAGAAGATCATCTATGTGCCCGGCACGCAGCCGTTGGGCGCCAGCGCCGAGTCGCCGCAGGTGACGCTGGCCGCCTACCTGGCAGGCGAGTATTACCACACCGGGCCGTGGAGCATCCCGAACCTGTCGGACCTGCGCCGCGCCCAACAGGAGGTGCCCAACGAGACCCACAGCTATCCGCACTTCCAGACCTACTACGTGGGCATGAACACCTACAAGCCGCCCTTCGATAACCTGAAGGTGCGCCAGGCCTTCAGCCACTGCGTCGACCGTGAGACCTTGACCAACACCGTGCTCAAGGATCTGGGGCAGCCCGCCTACACGATGGTGATGAAGGGCTTCCCGGGCGAGCATGTCGACGAGCTGAAGGATATCCAGAAGTACGATCCTGAGCTGGCGCGCTCGCTAATGGCTGAGGCGGGCTATCCGAATGGCGCTGGCTTCCCCAAGCTGGAGATGTGGGTGCGCGGGCCGGATCGCCTGGAGGCGGCAGAGGCCGTGGCCACCATGATCGCGCAGACCCTCAACATCGAGATCTCGGTGGTTCAGGCTGAGGTCAAGACGTTCATGGAGACCCTCAACGCCAAGGAGCTGATGTTCTACTGGGTGCCTTACCAGTTCGACTTCGTCGACGCCAGCAACTTCCTGAGCATCTGGCGCTCCGATGGGCGGCACGCCTGGAAGAACGAGAAGTTCGAGGAGCTCCTGCGCCAGGCCGACTCAGAGTTCGATGACACCGAGAAGCGTGACGATCTCTTCCTGCAAGCCGAGCGCATCCTGGTCGAGGACTGCCCGGCGGTGTTCGTCTTCCATCCTACGTTCTGGCAACTGTGGAAGCCATTCCTGGTGGGGGAGGATTTGACGCCGAACGAGGCTGGCTTCAGCGCCTGGGTCTACCTCAACAACCGCATCTATCGCACCTGGTACATCAACAACACCTTCAAGCCGGCGTAGGGGTTGACCCACTTCCCTGCGGCGCGGCCCTGATCAGCGAGCGCCGCGCCGGAGGGAAGATCCCATCGCCCGCATCATAGAGAGTGGCGCAAGAAAGGAGCTTCTTGCGCCACTCTCTACATTTTCCTCCTATTCATTAAGCAGCGCCAAGCATGGGGAACGAATGGCTGGCCAGGCACAAACCCGCTGCGCAGGTTTCCCTTTAGTAGTTTCAAGATTGGGCCTGCAGCCCTTTCAGCAGCTCCAAGGCGCGGTCGCAGCGCGCCAGCGTCCGCTCCCGGCCGACAGCGACCAGGCTGGCGAAGAGGGGCGGCGCGACCGTCTTGCCGGTGACGGCGGTGCGCAGGATGCTGAACAGGGACCCCGCCTTGATCCCCATCTGCGCCGCCAGGGCGCGCAGGGCGACCTCCATTGGCTCCGCCGTGAACTCCGGCAGCCCCGCCAGGACCTCGCGCGCCGCGCGCAGCGCCTCGCGCGATTGCTCCACCGTCAGTTTGGCGCCGATCAATCCCTGCGGGTCGTAGTCGCCCGGCTCACGGAAGATGAAGTCGATCATCTCGCTGGCGTCGGCCAGTTTCTTGAGGCGCTCCTGGATGGCCGGCGCGATCACGGGCAGAGCCGGATGGCGCGCCACCTCAGCCTCGGAGAGATGGAACGCCGTCGCCAGGTAGGGGATCAGGCGACGCGTCAGTTCTTCTGTCGAGAGCTGCCGGATGTAGTGGCCGTTCATCCATTCCAGCTTGCTGTACGACACAACGGCGGGCTTCGGGTGGATGCGGGCGATGTCGAAGCGCGCGATCGCCTCCTCGCGCGTGAAAAGGTCGCTGGACGCATCGTAGGACCAGCCGAGCAGCGCCAGGAAATTGAACAACGCCTCGGGCAGGTAGCCCTCTTTGCGAAAATCCCTGATCAACGTCGGGTACTCGACGCCATCGATCACCGGCTTCCGTTTGGACATCTTGCCCTTGCCGCTGGGGTCAAGCAGCAACGGCAGATGGGCCATGACGGGAGGCTGCCAGCCGAAGGCCTGGTAGATCAGGATATGACGCGGCGTCGAGGAGAGCCATTCGTCGCCGCGCAGGATGTGCGTGATCTCCATCAGCCGGTCGTCGACAACGTGGGCCAGGTGATAGGTGGGGAAGCCATCCGACTTGAGCAGGACCAGATCGTCCAGCGTGCGGACGTCGACGGTGATCTCGCCGCGGATGAGATCATGGAAGGCGACCGTCCCCTCGGTGGGCGCTTTGAGCCGCACGACCGGGACGATCCCCTGCGCCTCGTATTCCGCGCGCTGGCGGGCGGTCAGGGCGCGACAATGGCGATCGTAGCCGGGGGTTTGCCCCCGCGCGCGCTGCTCGGCGCGCAGGGCGGTCAGGCGTTCCTCGGAACAGTAGCAGTAATAAGCGGCGTCGGCCTGCACCAGCTTGCGCGCGTATTCCTGGTAGATCGGCAACCGCTGCGATTGAAAGTAGGGGCCGTAGTCGCCGCCGACCTCAGGCCCTTCGTCCCAATCGAGGCCGAGCCAGCGCAAGGACGCGAAGATGTCGGCCAGGGCCTGCGGATGGTAGCGCTTCTGGTCGGTGTCCTCGATGCGCAAGATGAAGCGGCCGCCGGTGTGGCGAGCGTACAGCCAGTTGAACAACGACGTGCGCGCCGAGCCCATGTGAAAATAGCCGGTAGGGCTGGGGGCCATACGCACACGAACAGGGGAAGAGGCCATGACGAACTCCTTGACGATGAATCTAGCGCGTGATCGGCTCGCCTCGTCCCAACCAGCGCGTGCCGATCACGCCCAGGGCCAGGCAAGCGACCGCGGTGACGGCGAACATCCAGCGGATGCCGATGGCGTCGGCGAGGATGCCGCTCAGCCACGGGCCGGCGAACATGCCGATGGCGTAGACCGCCTGATGCAGCCCCATGGCCGTCGTGCGCTCGCTGTCCTGCACGCGCTCGATGCTCATGCCCATCAGCACGGGATAGCCGATGCCCTGGGAGAGGCCGATGCCGAACTGGGCGACGAAGATCAGCGCCAGCGAAGGCGCGATCGCCGCCGCGCCGACGCCGAGGAAGAGGGCGCCGAAGGCGAGATAGACCAGGGAGCGGGCGCCGATCCGGCGGACGATCGTCGTTGCCATCAGGTTGCCGACCGTCAGCACGGCGATGCTCATCGTGACCAGGATGCTCTGGACGACGCCGCTGGCTCCCAGCTCTTTGGCCAGGATGGGCAGGAACCCGAAGGTGGTGGCCCACACCGCGTATTGCTGGACGGTGCTGAGCAGCGAGGGAAGGAGGACATCGCGCCGCGTGACGAGGATGCCCAGCCCGCGCAGAGAGGGCGCCTTGGGCGGGCGCCGCGGCTCCTGGGCGGGCAGGACGATCACGATGGCGATCGCGGCGGCAGCGGCGGCCAGGAAGAAGGCCAGCGGGAAGCCGCCCCACGCGTTGAGCGAGCCGGTCGCGCTGGTGGCCGTCATGCGTCCCAGCGAGCCGACCATCGTCAAGAGTGAGCTGGCGCGCACCGCCTCCGCGGGCGGGAAGAGGGCGCTGAAGACGACGACCAATGGCACCCAGGTGCCTGCGGCCAATCCGGTGATCGCCCGGCCGACGATCAAGCCTTCGATCGTGCTGGAAGCTCCCATCACGTAGGCGCCCAGGCCGGCCAGCCCAAAGCCCACGAGGATGAACGGCTTGCGCCAGCCCAGCCAGTCGGCGGCGATGCCCAGCGGCAGCCGGATGATCGCCTGCCACAGTCCGTACATGGAGAGGACGACCCCGACCAGGGCCAGGTTGTCGGTCTTTCCCTGGGCGTAGACGGGCAGGGTGGGCACGTAGAGGTAAAGCGCCGTCCAGTAGAGGAAGACGGCGGCGATGTACAGAGCGAGCAACAGTTTACGGCTGCCGACGGCGGGAGCGACGACGGCGGTGGCGGCGGATCTTTCCATGAATGATCTCCTCACGAGGATGGCGCTAAGTGTAGCTGCATAATAAAGTTTCGGCACGGTCTCCTGACCGTGCCGCTGGCTGATCAGGAGACCAGCCAGAACCGTTTTTCGGATTGGCGCTAAGTGTAGCTGCATGATTCATTGGCGCGCTGGCTCGGGCTGGCAGAACCGTTGCACGATCGCTTCGACGCGCGGGTCTTGCCAGTCGCGCTGGCGTGGATAGGTGCTGTGGCGGCGGAAGGGACGCGCGAGGGCCGCGAGGTCGCCGTTGCCGATCACGGATCCTGGCGGCAGGCTGGTGTCCCCCAGGCCGGCGTGGTGCGCATACCAGAGGTAGCCGATCTCCTCCGGCTGGAATCCCATCAGCCGTGCGGCCGCCGCGTCGGCCGCGACGGGATCGAAGCTGGCGACGGCGGCGTGCAGCGGCACCGCGTCGCCGTAGGTCGGCCCCTCTCCCTCCATGCCCTCCCAGGCGTCGATGACGGCCAGATGGGCGCGCACCACGCGCGCGACCAGGAAGATGTTGAGGTGCATGAGGGCGTACGTTTGGTGGATACGCATCTTGTGGCTGTCGTTGTGGCGCATGAAGCGGAAACGGGCGTCGTCGATAGGGGGCAGCAGTTTGACCCAATCGGGCGTCGCCTGATACAGTCGCCCCACTCCCAGGAGCGACTGCCCGCTGCGGCGGCGCGCGGCGCGGCACATCAAGGTCCCCATGACGATGTTTTTGAGGGCGGCGGTGATGATCACGAAGTCATGGATTTTGGGCGGCCCCACCGAGATCAGGAGATCGGATTCGGCGGCGGTGGCCGCGACCTCCAGCGTCTGCGGCTGCAGGCGGTGGTCGTAAATCGTTACCGGTACAGTGCGTTCGTCGGCGTTGAGATCGACGAAGCGGACGTGGTGGCTTTCGGCCAGGGACAGGTAGCCGAACGCGCGATAGCCCTCCTCGGCGGGGGCCAGGGCGGGTCCCTCGGCGATCGTCACCGGGCCATCGTAGCGGGCGCGCAGCCAGTCGAGCGTCGCGCGCAGGGCGTCGACGTGGGTGGACGCCAGTTGGCGCGTGACCGAGACCAGGTTGGGTTTGATGACGACGCGCTGGCGCTGGCTGAGATCGATCGGCCCCAGCGCGTCCAGCGCGGCGCGCACGCTCGTGTAGCGATCGCGTCCCCGCATCAGCGAGACGATGCTCATCCCATGCTTGCTCATCCCATATCCCTGTCGTAGATTCGGGGGCATTCGATTCACGGATGGTGTTCAGGCTGGGGGGAGTCGAGGAACGTCGCGGCCAGCTCGGCGAACACGCCCGGCGCCAGGGCGTGCAATTGGCGCAGGATCTCCAGCGCCACGGCGCGGATCTCCCACTGCGCCGCCCGATCGCAGCGCATCCAGCAGAAGTGCGCCCACGCTCGAAAGGTCATCGTCAGAACCAGCCGCGTCTCAGCGGCGTTGGGCAGCAAGAAGCGCGCGTCTTCCTTGCGGATGCCCAACGCCCGCAAGGCGCGATAGGCGGCGGTCAGGTCCTCCCAGGCGCGATCGAGGATGGGGCGCGCCTCGGGGTTGGCGGCGATCGCTGGCGGCATGATGAACCCCCATCCGCCCTTATCTAAGTCGACATAACGCTGCGACTCCTGGCTGACGCTGGCCAGTCGATGGCGCACGATCTGATGGGTCGCGGCGCGACTGATCCCCTCGATCAGAAAGGTGGCGGTGTTATGGTCGGCCGCCAGGGCCGGCTCGCTGATCACAGGCTGGGTGTAGGCCAGCAGGGTCACTTTCATGGCTGCTCCGCGTCGTAGATCGTCGGCGCCAGGGGCCGCAGCAGGGCGCACACCTCGCTGGCAAGGCCGCGCCGGAAGAGGTCGAGCCAGACGCGCGCGTTGCCGGAGACGACCCAACCGTCGCCCCACGGCGTCGCCTCGAGATGACGGTTCTCCAGCCGCCAGCGCACCGGCCCATCGACGACGGCAGGATCGCCTGCGGCGACCTCCGTCACCTGGACGACGAAGGTGATGTGCTCGATGATATCCTCGTGCCCTTCCCGAACGCGCGCCGCCACGAATGTCGGGTTGTGGCCCATCTTGTCCGTAGAACGATAGCAAACGCGCGCGGCGAACTCGGCCAGGCGCTCCTGTTCTGTCAGGGGCGCGGCGCCCGGAGCTGGCCGCGCGAGCGCTGCCAATTCCTCGTTTTCCGCCTGGTCGGCCAGCGTCGGCGCCAGGCGTGTCATGCTCAATAGTGTTACCTGCATCAGGTCGTCCGGATGTCGATCACTTTGCCGTTGATGTGGGAGATCGCCTCAAGGAGCGTTGGCTCGCTGACGTCAGCCACTTTGACGGTGACGAGGGCCGTATGGGGGGTGTTGCCGGCGAAGGTGCCCAGGCTGATGATGTTGCCGCCCACTCCGGCGATCGAGGTCGTCAGGTCGGCCAGCATGCCACGCTGGTCGGGCAATTCCAACGTCAAACGCACGCCAGATGCGCGCGCGCCCAGCATTTCCAGGAAGATCTTGAACAGGTCGGTCTCGGTGATGATGCCTACCAGCTCGTCCCCTTCGACGACAGGCAGCCCGCCGATGCGGTTATCGACCATGATGCGCGCGGCCTCCTCCAGCGGCGTTTGCTCGTCCACCGTGATCACATGCGTCGCCATCACTTTCTTGACGGTGAGCTTGGAGAGGAGGTAGTTCAGCTCGAAGATGCTGAGGGTCGTCGCTTGCGACGGCGAGGCCTGGAGCAGGTCTTTTTCCGAGACGATGCCCACGAGTTTGCCCTGGCGATTGAGCACGGGCAAGCGACGCACCTTGTTCTCTTTCATGATGCGCAGCGCCTCGCCGATCCCGACATCTTCGGTGATTGTGATGGGGTTGCGACGCATCCGTTCGCCGACCAGCATATTGCACCTCCGTGTAAGGAGCCTTCAATGGTAGCCCAACTCGGCCATCACCTGACGCATCAGGTCTGGCCGATTGGTCACGATGCCGTTCACCGACAATGCGAGCAGCTCGCGCATGCGGACCGGCGTATCGATCGTCTCCACGTACACCTTCATGCCTTGCGCCTGTGCGGCTGCGACGAACCCAGCGGTGACGAGTTGGACTTCCCCCCATTGATCGGGGACGAGCAGCGCGTGCGCCACGGGACGATAGAGGCTGCCCAGTCCCCACCGTTGCCAGGCGTAGAAGCTGCGTATCTCGTCGTCGGAGGCGGCGGTGGCGACCTGGGGGGCGCGCTGGCGAAAGCGGCGGATCGTCTGATCGTCTGCTGCGATCACGAAGACGCGCGCCTGGGCGCCCATCTCTTCGATCAGGGCGGCCGTCATCTCCTCGATCGGCGGCGTCGTCTGGCGGATGCGGATGGCCACGCGCGCGGCCGGGAACTTCGTCAACACCTCGCGCAGGGTGGGAATCCGCTCCCCCTGTCCGCGGTAGGGGAAGGTCATCCCGCCGTCGGGCGAATAGCGATAGCCGGCGTCGAGCGCCTGCAGTTCGGCCAGGGTCAAGGTGGAGACGCTGCCGCTGCCATCGGTCGTGCGATCCACCGTCTCGTCGCGGATGACGACCAGATGGCCGTCGGCGGAGGCCCGCACATCGACCTCGATGGCGTCGGCGCCCAGGTCCAGGGCGCCTTGCAGCGCGAGGAGGGTGTTCTCGGGCGCCAGCACCATGCTGCCGCGATGGGCGATGATCAGCGGGCGATCGGCTTCTGTGAAGGCGGTCGGCGAAGGCGGACTGATGGTCAACCGTCGGTAGAGCGCGAAGACGACGAGGACGATGACGGTCATCAGGGCCAGGCGCCACAAGTTGCGTTTCATGCTCCGTCCCATGCGCTGTTGAGATCGCCGCGCGGGGTCGCTGGTGGGACAAGGGCCTCGGCGCCCAGCGCGATCGAGGATGAGTACGGAAGGGCTTCCGTCAGCAAACACATTATAACAGAGGGGGCGCGCGGGGGCAACGATTTTGCCATGGGTTCGTAGTTCCCCGGCTTCCTGCTCGACCAGGCTCGCCACGTTCCAGAGGGTTGACCGCTCAATAGAGGGACAGGCTCTAAGCGGGCGCCAGACGCCCCACCCAGTCATGCAGCGTGACCAGTTCCGGGTGTCCCACGAACTGACCGAGCTTAGCCAGAGGAGGAATATCCAGGGCAGCCTGTTGCAGCAAGGTCGGCTGACGGAACAGATCGCGCGTCGGGCCATGGTACACGATCTGCCCATCGCACATCACCGCCGCTTCCTGCGCGTACTCGGCCACCAGCTCCATATCGTGGGTGATCAACAGGATCGTCGTGCCCTGCGCGTGCAGCGCCTGCAACAGCGCCATCAGGGCGGCTGCGGTGCGCTGATCCTGGCCGAAGGTGGGTTCGTCCAGGATCAGGATCGGCTGTTCCAGCGCGAGCATGGTAGCCACGCTGAGCCGCCGCTTCTGTCCCTGGCTGAGCGCGAACGGATTGGCATCGGCATACTCCTCCAGCCCAAACCTATGCAGCAGCTCTTCCGTCCGGCGGCGGGTTTCCGCAGCGCCCCAGCGACCACGCAGCGAGTAGGCCAGCTCGTCGGCCACCCGTTCGCTGACGAATTGATGCTCAGGGTTCTGGAACACATAGCCCACCTGACGGGCCAGCTCGGACAGGCTCAAGCGACGGATGTCTTGCCCGAGCACGCGCACATGGCCGCCAGTCGGACGCAGCAGTCCGATCAGTTGGCGCGCCAGCGTGGTTTTGCCCACACCATTGCCGCCCACCAGGGCGCAAAAGGCGCCCCGACGCAGGTGAAAGTTCACCTGCCGCAGGATCGGCGGGCCACCTGCATGAGCAAACTCCAGTCCTTCGATCTCGATGGCGTTCTCGCCGCCGGCAGGGAACGATTCTGTCTCAGCAGCCGCCGGAGGATCAGGCGTGGCGGCCAACAACGGGCGGATGGTCGTGGCCGCTTCGGCCAAAGAGACGGGACAGGCGGCGAGCGGCCGGCCAACCGCGGCCAGCGCGCGAGCCAGGCGACAGGCTGCCGGCAGCCATACCCCTTGACGCGCCAGGTCCTCCGCATAGTTGGTGAAAACCGCCTGCGGTGTCCCGGCCGCCAGCACCGTCCCCGCCTGATCCAGGGCGATCACCTGATCGGCCAGGGGTAATGCTGCGTCCAGGCGATGTTCGATCAAGAGGATGGTGGGCCTGGTGGCGGTTCGCAGTTGCCGTAGCGTCTCAAAGAACGCTGCCGTGGCAGCCGGGTCCAGGTTCGCAGTCGGCTCATCCAACACCAATACCGAAGGCCGCAGCGCCAGCACGGCCGCCAGCGCCAGCCGCTGCTTCTGGCCGCCCGATAGCGCGTCGACCCAGGCGCGACGTTGCCCCAGCATCCCCACCTCGGCCAGGGCTTCTGTGATCCGCTGCGGCATCTCATGGGGAGGGATCGCCAGGTTCTCCAATCCGAAGGCTACCTCCTCATCGGCCCTGGGCATGATCAACTGGGTCTCGGGATCCTGGAAGACTTCGCCCACCATCTGACACAACCGCGCCGCGGAAGATGCTCGTGTCGCATGCTCCCCGATCCACACCTCCCCCAGCATTTCGCCTGCGATCGCATGGGGGATCAAGCCGTTGAGGCACAGGGCCAGCGTGCTCTTGCCGCAGCCGCTAGGCCCCAGGAGCAGTACAGTCTCCCCGGCGTGCGCTATCAGATCCACATCGCGCAGCACCCAGCGCTGGCTCTCGGCGTAGCGGAAGCTAAGCCCGGCGACCTGCACAGCCGCGGTCATGGCGCGCTGCCCACCAGGCTCTCGGCTGGCCCGGACAGGAAGCCCCCCAGCAGACCCCATTGCGCCAGCCCGAACAAGACTGCAGCCGTAGCCAGACAGGTCAGACCCAAAAAGAGGATGTCGCGGGCGCGGACGTGGGGGTGGAGGTAGGCGGTGCGGTGTGGAGATGCTGAGAAGCCGCGCGCGTCCATGGCCACCGCCATCCGTTCCGTCTGGCGGATGGCATTGGCCAGCAGCGGCACACCGTAACGACGGCTGCGCTCCAGCAAGGAGGCTGGCCCTCTGTCGGCAAACGCCCCGCGCACGCGATGAGCGGCGCGGATGTTATCCAGCTCCTGCCGCAGGAGCGGCAGGAAGCGGTACGCGGCGAACATGGCATAGGCCAGGCGATAGGGCAAGCGAAACTGGTGCATCAGGCTGGCTACCAGGAGCGCTGGATCGGTGGTCCAGACGAACAGGGCCGAGAAAGAGGCAAAGCAGAGCAGGCGCAGCCCGATGCTGGCCCCTACGGCGAGGGCTTCAGCCCAGATGTTGACAGGCCCCAGGCGCATGAGCAGCGTGGACCGGGGCCCGCCGTAAAACAGGGTGTTGAATACCACGAGGCCCGTTGCCAGCAACAGGAAAGGGATCAGGCGGCGCAGGATAGCCGTTGGCGCCATGCCGCCCAGTCCCCATCCCAGCAACAGCGCCAGGCCGATAAAAGCCGCCGGCGCTGCCGGTCGCAAGAACAGCGCCGGCGCGATCATCAGAATGGAGAAGGCGCACAGCTTGACCGCCGGGTTCAGGCGGTGCAGGAAGCTGTCGCCTTCCACATAGAGCGGTCCGCTCACGCCTGAGGTCCCTGCCGGCTGATGGCCAGGCCGCGCAGCACCCCCGTGCGCGCCAGGGCGTCGCCCAGAGCCTTGCCCAACCACCCGGCCAGCACCAACGCGCTGGGGATGCGCACCAGGAAGAGGCCTGCCTGCACGGGCAGCGCCAGCGCAGCGTAGCTAAACAGGAAGTACTCGTACACAAAGCCGAACACCCCTGACAGCACGGCAGCCGCCATCAGGATCCCCAGGCGATAATCCTGCCAGCGGCGTGCAGCGAACACGACCTCGGCGCCCAGGCCCTGGATCAAGCCGACCCAAACGGCCAGGATGCCGAAAGGACTGCCGGCCAGCATCTCGGTGAAGGCGGCCAGAAACGAGGCCAGCAAGGCCGCGCCCGGCCGACGCACGATGTACGGCGCCAGCACACCGATCAGGTAGTAGAACCCCAACGCCAACATGATGCCCACCTGGCCCAGCAGGGGCGTCAGCGCCAGATACAGGGCGCTATAGGCCATGTAGAGCAGGCCCACGGCCACGGAAATGGCCGCCGTCACCATCAACTCTCGAGTCGTCCAACTTCGCAAGACGTTCATCGCATGTCCTCCTCGAACGTATGCGCCAGGGCGAAGGCGATCTCTGTCGCCAGCCCGATCAATCCCTCATCCACCCATCGCAAGTCGTCATCTGGCAGTTTGTAAACGCGACAGGGCCAGAAGAGGATCTCGGCGGCCGGAATGCCAGCCTGGATGAAAGAGTAATGATCCGAGCCGCGCAAGGCTCCCAGATAGTGCACTTCGCGGAAGCGATCGGCGAGGCGCAACCGGCTCACCACCTGTTCGGCCCGCTGTCGCATGGACTCCGGCGTGGCCAGGAAATAAAGCTGATCTCCGGCCACGACGGTGTCGATGTTGACGCTGGCCTCGATCTGGGCCAGGCGGCCCGCATCCCGTTCCCCCTGCAGAAAATAGCGCGAGCCCAGGTAGTGCCATTCGCCGCCGTCACACGCCAGGAAGCAATAGGTCAGGCGACGCGAATCTTGGGACGCCAGCCGGGCCGCCAGATCGTACAGGGCCTGCACGCCGCCGGCGTTGTTGCCGGCGCCGGGCGTGCCGTAGGCCGTGTCGAGATGTGCGACGAAGACCACGGTGCGTTCGCTGCGGCCGGGCAGGGTTGCGACCACGTTGTGCCCTGCGAGCGGGCTGACCAGATGGCCGGCCGTCCGGAAACGCACGCGCACCTTGCGGCCCTCGCGCCGCCAGGCTTCGAAGCGCTCGTAGTCGGCCTGAGCCAGAATGGCCATCGGGAAGGGGAAGAAAGGCTCGGGGTTGTGCAGGGGGATGGCTGGCCCCAGCCAGCCGCCCAGGCCGATATGAGCGATCAGATAGCCGCCCACCTGGCCGTCATCCGTGATGATGGCGTAGCGCGGCCACTCCAGCAGCCCGGGGACGATGTAGCCTTTGCCAGCGGGCCGCAGTTCGCCGATGACGCCGTCGGCCGGCGTCGAACCGCTGTACTCCATCAGCGCAACCGAAGCCTGGCCTGCCTCCGGCTCGATGACTTCGAGGCTCGGCAGTTCGTCCACATCCCAGCCGACAAACGGGTAGTCCTGGCGTTCGACGGCCAGTCCCAGGCTCGCAAACGCGTCGGCCAGGAAGCGGGCAGCCTGCGCCGTCGCTGGACGGCCCGACCAGCGCGGCCCGATCTCAACCAAACGCTTCAGGATGTCCATCGTACCTCCTTGATCTCAGTACGGCGGGAGCCTACCATCCAAAATAAACGAGCCACCTGACCTGTCCGGCAGATGGCTCGTGATTCTGGCTTGCAATGGCAAGTCGGCGGAAGCTCCCTACGCTGGCATTACCCAGGTCAGGTTCAAGGGGTCGGGGAATGTGTCCCCCTCTCAGCCGGACCTTTCCGGCTCCCCCGTTCCAGTATGCTATTGTGATCGATAGATGAGCCGCACAGGACTCGAACCTGTAACCCGCTGATTAAGAGTCAGCTGCTCTGCCATATTGAGCTAGCGGCCCATCTGTCTGCGTTGAGCAACAGCCCCGTCGTTTTTCTCCGAGTCTGGCGCTCGAACTTCATTATATCCAGCCCTGCTGTCCTGTCAAAGTCATCCTGGGATGCGATCAGGCCGGCCGCAGCGGAGAGGTGGAGGCGAGGCTCTCCACCCTCCGCGCCGGGTTGTTGTGCAGGCTGCCCGCTCCCGCTTGTCCGCTGGAGCGCGGCTACCGCGCGATCACAGGCAGGTAGATCGCATCGCCCTCCACGACGAACTCGTGCGTCGCGTAGCTGCGCCGATTCTGACGCGGCGCTGCCGTGTCCGTCACCTCCAGGATCAGGGTGTGGGCCTCTTCGCCCCCTGTCGGCAGTCCCTCGGGCAAGGTGTACACGATCGCTTGCCCCTCGCCGACGCGCGCCGCCTCTGTTACCTCATCCAGATACCAGGTATAAATGTAGGCGCCAGCCTGTCCGCTTCCCATTACGAAGTCGAGGCTGGCGTCGTGGCCAGCCTGGGCGAGCGGCGTCAGCGCATCCAACGCCTCCAGCGTCAACGATGCGCCCGGCTTCACCCGCCGCGGCCATAGCTCGCCGTGCGCGCCCTCCACGCGCGCGATGCGCGCCAGGGGCGCCATGTACATCGCCGCCGCCGGCGCCTGAAGCGTGTAGTTGACGGCCGCGCCATCCGCCAGGGCAAGCTGCAACGCCACAGCATAGATCGGGATCAGCTCGTCTTGTTCCCAACCAAGTGGGCCTTGCCAGTACCCCAGGCTGCTGCCCGCTACTTGCCGCTGCGCGTCTTCCTCCAGCGCTGGCGGGTTGAGGGCGACCAACGCTGCCAGCTCCACATCGGCTGCTAACGCCGCGATCTGCTGTGGCGTCAGCAATTGCACCGTCGCCGCCTGGACGCGCCCTTCCGCCGCCGCCGTATGGACGCCGATCACTCCGACGATGTGGTCTGCCAGCGTCATGCTGTCCATCGTGTGGGGGCTGACATATACCTTGATGGCGCCCCCGGGTCCCAACACCGGCAAGGCGACCTCCCCCTCAGGAAGCGGGACGTTGATCGCGCGCGTGAAGATCACCTGATAGGCTGCTACACTGGCGACGCGCGCGGCGACGGTGTTGTCTCCCAGTTTGTTGCCGCATGTCACCGTGTCCGCGAGCACACGGTCGAACTCCATCCCCAACGGCAGTAGCTCATGCTGTTCCAGAAATGCCTGGGCGATCTGTTGCGCCTCGGCGGAGGTCAGCGCGCGGCTCCCCACTGGCGGCTCCTGCCACCGCCATAGCGCGTCGAGATCGCTGTAGTGATACGCTCCGGTGCGCATGTCCACCTCCAGGCGGCCATCGCGGCTCACTACCGTCGCCGTGGCCGTGTCGAAGATAGGATCATCCATGGAAACTCCGAACGTCCCGGCCAGGTACAGGAGCCAGGTTTGTAGTTCGGGCGCGGTCAGTTGCGCCAGCGGCAGCGTCGGCAACTGCCCCACTCCGGCCAGGCCGGCCAGATCGGGCGCCTGGCCCACGCTGTGGTGCAGCGTGCAGAAACTGTCATCGACGACGGTCTCGGCGGCATGTGCATCGGGCGCGTCGTTGAGATACTCGGGCCGCTCCGCGATCACCTGCACCGCCGTCCCGGCTGGCTGCAGGCGATCAGCGGCCTTGAGCCAGGCCTGAGGCAAGGTATACCCCAGCCGCAGATAGCGACCGAAGGCGATCCCCAACGGCAGGTCGGCGCGCGTGCTCTCGAAGCCCATGAGCAGGCGCAGGCCATGCATCGTGGCCGCCCAGGCGCGCGTCGTCGCCGGGTCAAGGGCGCGACTGGCTGTCAACGCCATCCATTCCAGATCGCCGTCGCCGTAGCTCTGCAAGCCGTCGAGCGGGGTCAGCCGCTCCAGGTCGCCCTGGCGATTGACGAATCCCAGCGCGCCTGGCCGTCCCTGCCCGGCGAAGTAGGCCAGGTCGCCAGCGTCGACGAAGCGCTGTTCCAGCCCGCCGCGCTCCGCGCGTTGCCATTGTCGGCGGTTGCTGTTGATGCCTCCCAGCGACCATGATGTCGTCCAGGGGCCGGTGAGATTGACGCTGGCCACGCTCGCGCTCGCGGTCAGGATCGTCTGCAGCCCACGCCCATCCTGGCGTGCGCTGCGGACATCGGCCAGGCTGGGGCCGGGCGGCGGATAGTCGCTGATCCACCACGTCCCTACCTCCAGGCTCGCGTCGTCGGCGCCGATCACCTCGCCCGGTTCGGAGGTAAGCTCAGGGTTGTAGAGGATGGCGTCGGCTGTGGTGTAGGGCATAACGTTGCCTGCCGCGTCCTGGAAGGTCGCGTAGACGATGGCCAGGTTCGTCTCCGGATCGGGCGCGATCGTCCACGGCAGCGTCGTCGTGAAGGGCTGCCAGGGAACATCAGCCAGATAGGGATCGTTGCTCACCTTGATGAAGGCGAAGTCCGGCGCGCCGTCTTCGTTGATCGAGGGGAAGAAGTGGAGGGTCACCGCGAGGCTGCCTGTCTCTGGCGCATTGTGGTTGATGCGGAAAGTCCCCTCTGGCGGTTCCGGATCTTCCTTGGCCTGCCCCAGGATCACGTTGCTATAGGCGCCACGCACGCTGCCCCCTTGCGCCAGCGGTTGTAGGATGTACAGGTAGCTGGCGCCGTTCGCCAGTCCTGTATCGGTGATCACTCCAGCGGCGGCAGGGAAGTTGCCCAGGAGCGCGTAGGGCGCGACCGCGTCGCGCCGCCATACGCGCACCCGTCCATATTCCGGCCATTGGCTGAAGTGTAGGATCACGCGCCCGTCGCCGTTCTCGGCCCACACATCGACGAGGGGCGGGATGGCGTCGTCGTCGGGGTCGCGCGTGGCTCGGCCGTTGGCGAACTCGCTGCCGTCGTTCTCGCCGCCGCCATCGGTGTCAGCGCGTATGGGATTCGTCCCCAGCAACATCTCCTGGCGATTGGTCAGATCGTCCTGGTCGTCGTCGTCGTTGCCGCCGACGACGCCGTAACGCTGCTGCCAGTTGTCGAGCAGGTCGTCGTTATTCTGGTCGCGCCATGTCGTATCGACGGGGCGATAGGTCGCGCGCAGGTAGCGCGCGAAGCCCTCGCCATGCGCTTCGACATCGAAGGCGTAGTTGTACTCCTCGACCTCGTTGATGCGATCGTAGTCGTAGCTGTAGATCCCATCATTGGCCTGGGCATCGGCCCCTTCGCCGTCGTCGCGCAAACTGATTGTCTCTGTGGAGCTGTCGGGTCGCGTCACCCGCGCCGTCACGCTGGCTGCGACCGGCCCGGCGCCGTCGACCAGGCTGACGCGCAATCGCGCTGGCTCACCAACTGCGCGCTCCGCCAAAGTGTTGTCGAAGGCCGCGCGCATCTCTGCCCCCTCGATCACGCGCGCGGAGAGGCTGGCTATCCACTCCGCGCCGGCGCCGTTGATCTGGACGGTGTAGGTTCCCGCTGGCAGATCGGCTGTGTAGAAGATGTGGTGAGTGGCGCCGTCGACGCGCGAGATGAAGGCGGCCGGCGCTGGCCCGTTGATCGTCACGTTGACGGGTGCAGCGGGATCGCGCCAGTTGACGCTGAAGAGGCCGTCCGTCGCCTTCTCCTCTGTCACTATGACCTGGAAGACGCCCCCACCGCTCCCTTCCTTCTGCCACAAGCGCTGGCGGCCGCGCGTCGCCTCGTCGATGCGCAGATAGATATCGGCCAGGGGATTGGTCAGGTCGCCGGGGGCCGCGGGCTGTTGCACGAGGACCGGGGCGGCGACGTCGTTCAGCACCCAGTAGCAAAGATCGACGCGTCGCTCGCTGCAGGTCAGGCGCGCGATCTCGTGCATCAGCCCATCGTCGGCCTGGTCGCCGAAGGCGATGGCATGGACGTCAGCGCCGGTGGCGATCACGTCGTCCTTCACATCGGCCCAGAAGCGCGGCTGGTTTTCGGCGCCATCGCTGAGCAACACCATCAGCCAGCGGTCGTCGACGGTATCTGGGTTGCTGGTAGCCAGGTTGTTGAGGAGGTTCGTCGCCTGAAACAGGCCGTCGCCGATCGAGGTCTGATTGCCCAACGTGATCGCATTAATGGCCGTGTGAGCGTTGGCGCGCACGTTGGCGGTATCGTCCTGATCGGGGACGAAGGTCATGGGAAATTCGACGGCGGCGTTGTCGTGGAAGCTGACCACCCCCAGCCAGTCGCCGGCGTTGGAGGCGCTGGCCTTGATACGCGCGGCGGCCTTGGCCGACGCCAGGCGTCCGTTGACGTTCATGCTGCCGCTGCGATCGATGATCAGCACCTTGTCGGTGGGCAGCGTGTCATAGAGGATGGCGTCGGCATGGGTGTCGTCGGCGTCGAACACGACCAATTCGGCCGTCACGGCGAACAGGTCGCCGACGGCCGCTCCTGGCTGGACCGGAGCTTTGACCACCAGCCAGTACTGGTCCTGGACGTATTCGCCGCTGAGGATCTGGGCCTCTTGATCGCCCACGGTGATGCGGAAATCGCGCGTGGCGTCCAGGCCAGCGATAGGCAGTTGCTTGTCGTCCACCACCTGCAGCCACAGCTCGAAGCTGCCGGGGGCGTCGGGCGCGCCGACTGCGGCTGGTTCGTCGCTGACGGGCACGACGATGTTGAGGATGGGGGCGACGCAGGCGACCTGCCAGGTGTAGCCCTCAGGCTGATTCATCGTCGCCACGATGCCGACGATGCGCGTGTAATCGGGCGCGCCGTCGCTGTTGAGGACCGACACCTCGAACTCCTCGCCGATATGTTCCTGGTAATCGATGATCTCAGCGCCGTCGACGCCGTTGGTATCGGCCTGTTCGAGTAGCCAGGCGTTGAACAGTCGCGCGTCCGGCGCCCCTGCGACCTCCCATCGTACGACCGGGCAGCTTGATGCGGGCGGCAAGATCACCTCGTAATAGTTGGCGCCGTAGCCGGGCATGTCGCCGCTGGCCGTCACCTCGAGCGTCCCACCAGGCGCGGGAGCTACCGTCAGGTCGAGTGCATCGACGGCGCCGTCGTCCGGCAAAGTGGAGATGATCGTGCGCGTCACTGTGCGGTAGGAGCCGATGGGGTCCTCATCACGGTAATGGAACAGGGTCTGTGGGTCACGCCCGTACACTTTGGCCGGATCGAGGAGGGAGACATCCTTGTCTTTCGCATAGTTTGCAACGACGAAGTCGAGGTAGGTGCGGTCGAAGGTCTGGCCGATGGCGTTCTGCAGGGCGAGATCGACGGCGGTCTGGCCGTGGAAGCCGAAGAGGGTCGTCTGGTCGAAGACGTCCTGGAGGAAATCGACCCCTTCGCCGGATGTGCCAGCGAAGCCGGTCCCGGCCTGCTCCGTCAGGTAGGTCCACCAGAGGGCGGCGTCGTAGGAAGCGCTGAGGAGGCCGCCGGGGAAGGTCTCGTCGGCCGAGTAATCGCCGTCGACGTCCTGACCGCGATTGAAGTTGGGGTTGGCGAGGAGGATGCGGGCCGAGGAGTAGTAGCCGCTCACTATGGAATCGTCGATTTCGGGGAAGACCTTGTCCTGCATAAAGCGGGCCTGTCCCTCTGTGAACCAGTTGCCGGCGTTGAAGTTGGCGTTATAAGCGTTCTGGGTCATGTGCCACAGCTCGTGGATCACCGCTTCGCGCGGGGAGGGGGCAGGCTCCTGCATGCGGCGCGTATCGAGGTCGACGTGGATGCCGGAGCTGTGCGCCAATCCTTCGAATCGGGGCATATTGTAGACCTGGAGAGGGCGGTTCTCGTCGGCGATGAAATATGGCTCTCGGAAGCCCCAGTCGCCGACGTAGGTGCTAATGATGTCCTGGATCATGAGTGGGATGCTCTCGGTGACGGTGCCGGAGCCGGTCCAGCGGATCGTATAGTCAACGTCGACCAGATCAAGGATGCCGTCGCTGTCGTGGTCGGGGCCGATGTCGTAGTCGCCGTCGTTGTCGGCGTCGATTGTGGCCAGGCAATCGTTGTCGAGGGTGGTGGTGACACAGGAGCAGTCGGGGAGTTGGTTCCCGCCGCAGTTGGTGGTGAACCAGACGCGGTAGGTGTGGCTGCCAGCGGGGATATCGGAGATCGCTTCTAGTAGATAGAAGGGTTTGCCGTCGGCAGCGCGTGCTACAGCGGCGATGGCCAACAGCATGAGGGCCAACAGGCAGGCGCGCAGGGCGCGACGTCGTGGGTGTGCGGCTGTCATCGGTGGGGACATGCTTCCTCCTCGCCTTTGAACGGATCCCGGCCGCGGTGTACGAGGGGGGCGTGGTTTCCTGGACCAGGCGCGGGCAAAATGATCGGCCGCGCGCCAGCGGTCCAGGAGTTGCCGAAGTCGGATGGCGGGCCAGGTTCAGGGGGATGGGGGGATATTTAGAGCGATTAACATTATAAATATAGAACGATAAGAAGGCAAATCCGCTGATCGCTTGCGGTTGAGAGCCTGCCCAAAAAGACCTAACTACCTGCCAGCAGCCCCTGGGCCAGGATCTTCTCCGCGACTTCCATCGTCCGCACGGCGTCGCCAAAGTGAGAGCTGGGCTGCCGGCCCGCCTTGACGCAATCGATGAACTCGCGGTTCTTGGCCTGGAACCCGCCATAGACGAAAAGCTCGTCGCTGCCTGCCACCTGCCGCGTCTCGAACTCGATCCCCTTGACGTCGCCGTCGGCGTACAGATAGCCCTTCCCTTCGTGCTCAGCTTCGGCGCAGACGCCGGGCGCATGCATCTGCACGCGAAAGATGCGACGCCCGCTCGTCCAACTGTTGAGCATGACCCCGATCGCGCCGTTGTCGAAGTGCAGCACGGCCGTGATGAAATTGATGTCGGGCGCGCCCACGCGCCGGACGACGCTCTCGAGGGCGATCACCTCGCCGCCGCACATCCAGCGCAGCGTGTCGATGGCGTGCACACCGTCGTCCATCATGTGGTCGCGCGCTTCCAGGTAGGGATCTGGGCTGCACTTGTAGAACTCACAGACGGCGTGGGTGATCGGCCCGCGCCGCAGGCACTCCTCGCGCAGACGAACCACCATCGGACAGGCGCGGCGCTGGAAGCTGACCTGGGTGATGCAGCCGTTCTGCCCGGCAAGGTAGGCCAGCGCGCGCGCCTGGTGGAGGGTGATCCCCATCGGCTTCTCGATATAAAGGTTGAGGCCCTGGCGCAGGCACCAGATCCAGACGTCGTACATGAGGTGCGGCTGGCCGATGGCGTACACGGCGTCGGGCGCGATCTCCTCGACCATCCGGCGATAGTCGCTGTAACACCGGGCGACGCCATACTTGTCGGCGGTGGCGTGGAGGCGAACAGGATCGAGATCGCAGATGGCGGCGATCTCCACATCCGGGAAGGAGGCCAGGGAGGGATAGTGGACGGCGTTGGCCATGCTGCCAGCGCCGATCATGGCCACGCGGACTTTGTCGCTTGCGAGACCCATGATGTGCCCCCTCACGCCCACAGCGCTCTGGCGTAAGCGAGATCCTCGACGATCAGACGATTGACTGCGCGTTCGTCGCTGTACTCGGCTGTCAGACACACCACGCCGCTATAGCCGCGCCGCTTCAGTTCGGCGACGACGCGCGGCCAGGAGGCCAGCCCCTGCCGCCCCGACGTCCAGTAGGGACGCCAGGTCACGTCCTCGGCCTCGGGACCTGTCGTGCGGCGCCAGAAGGCGTTCTTGAGGTTCACCATGCACAGATGAGACCAGACGAGCTCGATCGCCAGCTCCGGCTCTTCGCCCTGGAGCGCGTTGTGGGCGGCGTCCCATACCGCGCCGATGTAGCGCGGGTCGTAGCGCTCGATCAGGTGGCGCAGGCCGAGGGCGTGGCACACAAAGCGATCGCAGTGGTTCTGCACGCCGACGCGCACCTGGTATCTCTCGAGCAGGGGGAGCAGCGCGTCATACTCTCGCTGGACTCGCGCGATCGTGGCCAGGTAGCCGTCGTCGCCGATGGGGACCATCACGCGGATGATGGGGACGCCTGCCTCGGCGCAGGCGGCGATGGTGGCTTCGTCCGTCGGCCCGGCGATGCTGGCGATCTGGATGCCGTGGTCGGCCAGTTGTTTAGCGGCCAGGGGCAGGCCTTGGGCGACGTTGGCCGGCTCGATCGGATAGCCGGGGCGCACCGGCAGCTCGATCGCGTCGAAGCCCAGGCTGCGCACGAACGCGCCCAACTCGGGGATCGGCATCTTCCAGGGCTTGGTGAAGACGGAGAAAGTGATCTGGGGGGTGCTCATGGGATGGACCGCCTGTCGGAATCGGCTCCTTCGGCCAATGGTGGGACGTGTGATCGCCCATATTCCCTGACGATTGAGCGCCGTGGCGTTCGGCGCCTGCACGAGACCGTGACCAGCGGTCTCATTGGGCGTGGCGAGGATGGCAGCGGTTGCGCCGCCATCCTCGCTCGCGATCGTTATGTCGCTGCTACTTCGCTCAACACCTCCTCCGAGATGAGGAAGAGGGGATCCGCGACGCGCTTCAGCGATTCGGCCAGCGCCGCCTGGTACGCAGGGTCGAAGAACGCCCTCTCGAAGCTGGCCATGTCCGGCCAATAGGCTTCGGTCATGTAGCGGTAGCTCGTCTCCGCCTGCGGCCACCCGCGCCGCACGACGTAGAAATCGCTCTTGATCACGCCCGGGATCGCCATGTTGTCCCGCTGGTGTTCCGTGGTGCGCCAGCGCAGGAACTCCTCATGATCCGCGCCCGGCGGCAGCGTGTAGATGACGGTCAGCTTGATCATAGCCGTCCTTTCTGTGGCGCTCTCCCCTTGTTACGCCTCAAATCCATAGTAGCGCTTCGCCTGCTCCGGCGTAATGTAGCCGTTCTTGAGGTCCTCCGCGACCAGCTCGCGCGGCCGCTGGCGCGGATCTCCCCACCCCGCGCCGGTGGCCGTCATCACGCGGATCACTTCCCCCGTGTTGACGGTCAGGCCGCTCACCACGGAGTGTCGCTCGATCGTGCCGTCGGCGCGCACGATCTGGATGTGGTTGGGAGAGCCTGGATAACCTCCCTTCAGCGGCCAGGGCGGGACCCGCGAGCGGGTATAGGCGACCGTCAGCCAGGCGTTGTCGGAGCGCATCCGGTAATCGATGCGCACCCCCTTGCCGCCGCGGTGGTAGCCAGCGCCGCCGTCCAGATCGTGGAAGCTGAGGTAGTCGACTGTCACGCCGTAGCGCGCTTCCGCCACCTCCGCCGGACAGTTGTATGTCTCGCCATGGAGGGCGGAGAACTGCCCGGAGTTGCCGTCCGACGTGGGAGAACCGCCCCACCCGCCCAACTCCGGCTCGATCACGGCGTAGGCGCGGCCGGTGTCGGGATGGATCCCGCCGAAGAGGGTGCCGCAGACCGAGGCGAAGCTGCCAGCAGGCAGCCGATCGGGCAGCGCCTCGGCCAGACACCGCCAGATCAGGTCGTGCAGGCGGATGGTCAGCTCGTAATAGATGCCCATCGCCGCAGGGTAGACGGGGTCGAAGATGCTGCCGCGGCGCAACAGGACTTTGAGCGGCCGGAAGGTGCCGCCGTTGGCCACCCGATCGGGCGAGACGATGCCCTTGAAGGCGATCTGACAGGCCACCAGTGCCTCGTCCGGGCTCATGTTGAAGGGGCCTTTGTCCTGATCCGGGTTGTCGCGCAGATCGACGATGAACTCATCGCCGGTGATCTCGATCGTGACGGTGTAGTTGGGGCCGCTGTCTTGCTCTTCAGAGAGATGGTACTTCCCAGGCGGCAGGCGCCGCAACGCGGCCAGCGTAACGCGCTCGCCGTAGTCGAGGTACTCGGCGACCGCATGCAGGAACACCTCTTTGCCGTATTTGTTGACGATCTCGAGGACGCGTCGTTCGCCGACGCGCACCGACGCCACGCCGGCCCACAGGTCGCCCGTCAGGAAGTCGGGCATGCGACAGTTGGCCGTGAGGATGTCGAACACGGAACGGATCGGCTGGCCGCGCGAGAACAGCTTGACGCCAGCGAGGATCAGCCCCTCCTGGAAGATCTCGGTGGCAACGGTGGACATGCTGCCGGGCACCATGCCGCCGACGTCGTTCCAGTGCGCGATGTTGGCGGTCCACGCCACGATCTCGCCGTTGGCGAAAACCGGCATCGCCAGGACGACGTCGTTGAGGTGGGTGACGCCGCCGTTGTAGGGGTCGTTGGTGATGAAGATGTCCCCTGGCTCGATGTCGCCGGGCTGATTGAACTTGGCCAGGATGCGCTTCACGGTCTTGTCGAGCACGCCAACGAAGGCGGGGATGCCAGCGCCGGAGCCGGCCAGCTCCCCGTTTCTGTCGGTGATGCCGGTGCCCATGTCGAGCACTTCATAGATGATGGCGCTCATCGCTGTGCGGCGCAGCGCGGCGAACATCTCGTCGGCTGCGGCTTGCAGCGAGCTTTGGATGATCTCGATGGTGATGGGGTCGTAGCGGTCGTTCACGAGAGCTCTCCTTATCAGCAAACCCGTAACGGTCGGCGCGGGATCACTGCGTCATCTGGATATGGTAGTTCCCGTAGGCGTCTATATGGCAGGGCAGGCCGGGCGGGATGACGACGGTCGTGCCTGATTCCTCGATGATCGCCGGGCCCTGGAAGCTCATCCCAGGCTCGAGCAGGTCCGCGTTGTAGATCGTGGCGGTGTGCACGCCCGCTTCCACGTAGTCGACCGCGCGCTGGCCCTTGATGGCATCGTTCAGTTGGCGTCCGGCGACCGGCGCCGGCTCAGGGTGCAGCTTGTCCACCTCGGCGATGGCGATCAGGTGGTAGACGACCAGTTCCACCGGCGCGGCCAGGCGATAGGTGTACTCGCGCTCGTAGTCAGCGTCGAAGGTCTCGCGGATGTCCTTGATCTTCTCGGCCGTGATCTCCCCAGCAGGTAGGGCGATCTCCACCGAGTGTTCCTGGTTCTGATAGCGGCAGCGCGCGTAGCGCAGAAAGTGCACACGCCTGCGGTCGATGCTCTCGGCGGCGAACTCGCGCAACGCCTGGTCCTCGAGGGCGCGCCAGGTCTCGTTGAGTTGTCCGACCGCCTCCGGCGCCGACAGATCGACGATGCGGGTCTGCAGATAGTCGCGGCGCAGGTCGCTCAGCAACATGCCCCAGGCCGAGAAGACCCCCGACCGCTGGGGGATCACCACTTTCTTGATGCCCAACTCGCGGGCCAGCGCGCAGGCGTGCATGCCGCCGCCGCCGCCGAAGGCGATCAACGTGAAGTCGCGTGGGTCATGGCCGCGATTGACCGAGATCAACTTGATGGCGTTGACCATGTTGTTGTTGGCGATGCGCACGATGCCGCGCGCCGCCTCTTGCCGGCTGGTATGGAGAGTTGCGGCCAGCCGGTCGAGCGCCTGTCCGACCGCCTCCATGTCCGCCTCGATCGTGCCGCCGCAGAAGTAATGGGGGTTGATGCAGCCCAACGCCAGGTTCGCATCGGTGGTGGTCGCCTCCGTGCCGCCGAGGCCATAGGCGACTGGCCCCGGCACGGCGCCAGCGCTTTGCGGGCCGACGTGCAGGCGCTGGAATTCGTCCACCCAGGCGATCGAGCCGCCGCCGTTGCCGATCTCCACCAGATCGACCACGGGCACCATCACCGGATAGCCGGCCGACAATTCGCTGCGCTCGACGGTATAGTTCGTATTAAGTTTCACCTGGCCATCGGTGATCAGGCCGCACTTGGCGGTCGTGCCGCCGATGTCGATGGCGATGGCGTTGCGCTCGTCGATCAGGCGCCCCAACGCCGCTGCGCCCCAGACGCCGCTGGCGGGGCCTGACTCGATCATGGTGATCGGAACCTGGCGCGCGTTCTGGACGGTGTCCACGCCGCAGTTCGATTGCATGATGTAAGGCGTGCAGGTCATGCCGGCCGCCGTCAGGGCGCCCGTCAGGCGGTCGAGATAGCGATGCGCCACCGGCTGTACATAGGCCGAGAGCACGGTCGTGTTCGTGCGCTCGTACTCGCGCCACTCGCGCGTGATCTGATGCGAGGCCACCGCTGACACTGCGGGCCACAGCTCCTTGACCCTGGCCAGGGTGATCTCCTCGTGGATCGGATTGGCGTAGGAGTTGATGTAGCAGATGGCGATCGCCTCCACGCCTTCGGCCCGGAAATCGTCCAGGATGGCGGGCAGGGTGGACAGATCGAGGGGACTCGTCTCCTGACCTTTGTAATTGATGCGCCCTTTCACCTCACGGCGCAGGTAGCGCGGCACAAAGGGTTTGGGCTTGCGGTATTCGAGGTTGAAGAAATCGGGGCGGTTGCCGCGGCCGATCTCCAGAACATCGCGGAACCCTTCGGTCGTGAGCAGCCCTACCTTCGCGCCCTTGCGCTCGGTGATCGCGTTGATGACGATCGTCGTCCCGTGCACGAAGGAGGCGAAATCGGCGGGGCGGATGTGGCTGGCCGCGATCACATCCATCACCCCTTTCTCGAACTGGCCAGGGGTGGTGTGGCTCTTGCCCGTGACGACCGTCCCGTCTGGGGTGACGAAGACAAGATCGGTGAACGTGCCGCCGATGTCTGTGGCGACTCTGAGCATGGAAGTCCCTCCGCTATGAGAGAATGAATGAGCTGCGATCGTTACTCGTTACTCGTCAATCGTCAATCGTCACTCGTCACTCGTCAGATACAGATGACAACGCACATAATGGCCAGGGGCAAACTCCACCATGGTCGGATCGACGCGCCGACAGATCTCCATCGCCAGGGGGCAACGGGTATGAAAGCTGCAGCCGCTGGGCACATCGACCGGACTGGGGATCTCGCCCGTTGAGATGATCTTGCGCGGTTTGAGTTGCTCCTCTTCTGGCGAGACGACCGGAATCGAGGAGAGCAGCATCTGGGTATACGGATGCAAGGGATTCCGGAAGAATTCGGCGGTCTCCGCGATCTCGTTGATCTTCCCCAGATACATGATCGCCACCCGCGAGGCGACGTTGCGCATGAGGCTGAGGTCGTGGGTGATGAACAGGTACGAAAGGTGAAACTCGCGCTGCAGCCGCAACAAGAGGTTGATCGTCTTGGCCTGCACCGACACATCGAGCGCCGAGGTCGGCTCGTCGAGGATCACCAGCGAGGGGTCGCTGGCCAGGGCGCGCGCGATGCCGACGATCTGTTTTTCGCCGCCGCTGAGCATGTGAGGATACTTGTACATGTACTCAGGCGGCAGGTCCACAGTCTCAAGCAGGCGCACCACCTCTTCAGCGCGCGATTTGTCGGGCTGATGGACCCGCAGCGGCATCTCCAGGATCTGCCTGACCGTGTGTCGCGGGTTCAGCGACGACCCTGGGTCCTGGAAGACGATCTGGATCGCTTTGCGCAGGTGTTGAGGGCGCTTCCCCTGGCCCGCGAACAGATCCTCGCCTCGGAAGCGGATGCTGCCGGACGTCGGGCGGTACATGCCGATCGTGGTATAGGCGACTGTGCTCTTGCCCGAGCCGGACTCGCCCACCAGGCCGAGGGTCTCCCCTTCGTGTAGCGTAAATGAGACGCCGTCGATGGCCTTGACGCTGATCGGCCTGCGGCGCGGCCAGGCGGTATGGCCGACGACGAAATATTTTTTGAGATCGGTGACGGTCAAAAGATCGGCAGCCATCACGGGTGATCCTGGTACAGGAAGCAGGCGACTTCATGATCCTCAGCGATCTGAATCGCCGGCGGCTTTTGCGCGCGGCAGATGTCCATCGCGTGCGCGCAGCGAGGATGGAAACGGCAGCCGGAGGGGGGATTCAGGTAGTCCGGGATGCGGCCCGGGATGCCGTCGGCGACGCCGCCGCCCGTCAGCCGCGGCACCGTCTCGATCAGCCCCTGCGTGTAGGGGTGGCGCGGGTTGGCGAAGAGCTGAGCCGTGCGCGCCGATTCGACGATGTTGCCAGCGTACATGACGTAGACGCGATCGGCCATCTCGCGTACAACCCCCAGGGTGTGGGTGATCAGGATGACGGACGTGTGTTTGTGCTCGACGAGGTCGCGCAACAGGCGCAGGATCTGGTCCTGGATCGTCACATCGAGGGAGGTGCCTGGCTCGTCGGCGATCAGCAGTTCGGGGCCGGTCGCCAGCGCCATGCCGATGCAGACGCGCTGGCGCATGCCGCCGCTGAGCTGGATCGGATAACTGCGCAGCAGTCGTTCGGGGTCGGCCAGGGCCACTTCCTGGAGGGCGGCGACCGCTCGTCGGCGCACTTCCTGGCGCGAGAGCGGCTGCGTGCGCGCCGCGCTGTGGGCGATCACCGTCTCCAGTTGCTGGCCGATCGTGAAGACGGGGTTGAGGGCAGCGGTGGGGTCCTGGAAGATCATGGAGATGCCGCGACCGCGCACCCCCTGTAGCTCCTGCGCGCTGAGCTTGAGGAGATTGCGCTTGTGGAAGTAGATCTCGCCAGCCATGATCTGCGCAGGCGGCGTCGGCAACACTCCCAGCACCGCCTTCATCGTGGTCGTCTTGCCGCATCCTGTCTCGCCGACGAGGCCGACCTTCTCCCCGCGGCGCACCGTCAGGTTGACGCCATCCAGCACCTTGAGCCGGCCGCCGTAGACGCGGAAATGGACCTGGAGGTTCTTGATTTCGAGCAACGTCGGGAGGATCATGTCAACTCCCTTCGGCGGCGAACATGTCGCGCACGCCGTCGCCCAGCAGATTGAACCCCAGGACGACGACGACGATGGCCAGCGCCGGGAAGACGGCGATCCACCACTGATCGGGCAGATAGCGCGCGCCGTCCGCCACCATCGTGCCCAGGCTCGGCTCTGGCGGCTGCACCCCCAACCCCACGAAGCTGAGCATCGACCCGATGATGATGACCCAGGCCACGTCCAGGCTCATCTTCGTCAGGATGGGAGAGATCGTGTTGGGCAGGATCTCGCGGAAGAGGATATGCCAGGTGCTGGCGCCGTTGACCTCGGCGGCGACGACGAAGTACTCGTTGCGCAGTTGCGTGGCCAGACCGTAGACCAGGCGCGTGTACCAGGGCCACCACATCAGCGACACGGCCAGCATGCCGTTCCATAAGTTCGGTTCGAGCACCGAGGCGACCGCCAGCGCGAGGATCAGAGGGGGCACGGCCAGGAAGATGTCGGTGACGCGCATGATCACCGTGTCGATCCAGGTCCCCTGGAAGTAGCCAGCGACAAGGCCCAGCAGCACGCCGGGCGGCACGACCAGGGCCAGCACGATCACCCCCATCAGCAAGGAGGAGCGCAGGCCGAAGATCACGCGCGTCAGGATATCGCGCCCGATCTGGTCGGTGCCGAAGAGATACTGGGCAGTAGGCGGTATCTTCGCGTGCGCGAAGTCGGTGAAGGCGCCCGCATGGCGCGGGTAGGGGGTCACCCAGGGCGCGCCGATGGCCAGCAGGACGAGCGCGGCAACGGTGACCAGGCCGACGACGGAGAGGGGATTGCGCGAGAACTTATACCAGGCGCGCCCCCATCGCTCGCGACGGGAGGCCGCCTCCAGTTGCCGGATCTGATCGGCGGAGACCGCCGTGCGGCTTGCAGGGAGCGACACTGCCATACTCTATGCGCTCCTTGTCGCGCGCAGCCGGATGCGCGGATCGAGCTGCGCGACGATGAGATCGACGAGGATGTTCACCACGACGAAGGCGGCGCCGAGGACGAGGATCACCGCCGAGATCGCGTTGAGGTCCTTGTGCAGCATGGCCGTCATGCCGTAGCGGGCGATGCCGGGCCAGTTGAAGATCAGCTCGACCAGAAAAGCGATGCTCAGGGTCGACGCGATGTCGAGGCCCAGGATGGATACGGTGGGGATCAGCGACGGCTTGAGCAGCAATCGCCCCATCACCACGCGTTCGGGGACGCCCAGGCTGCGCGCGGCGGCGATGTAATCCTTGTTCAGGTTATCAGCCATCGAGGAACGCGTGATGCGCGCCTCTTGGGCAATCGAGCCCATGGCCAGCGAGAGGGCGGGCAGGACGAGGTGGCGCAGCGCGTCGACGAAGGCGTCGAAGCGTCCGGCCAGCAGCGCATCCACGGTCATCAACCCCGTGCGCAGCGGCGGCGCCGCCACCGACTCGCTGAGGCGGCCAATGATAGGGAACCAGCGCAGCAGCCAGCCGAAGAGGAGGACGAAGAGGATCGCGAAGACGAAGGAAGGGGTGACGACTCCCAAATAGGAGAAGACGCGCACCGCATTGTCGATCCAGGTGTCCTTGTAGCGCGCTGAGATCACTCCCAGCCCGATGCCGCCAACCGCTGCGAAGAGGCCGGAGACGAGGACCAGCTCGATCGAGGCCGGGAAGAACTCTTTGATGTCGTTCGTGACCGCGCGTTGGGTGACCAGCGAGAGGCCAAAGTCGCCGCGTAGGGCGTCGCGCAGCCAGTAGACGTATTGGACTGGCAGCGTCTCGTTGAGGTGCATCTGCTCACGAAGACGGTCCACCACCCATTGCGGCGCGCGCGCGCCCACCGCCATGCGCGCCGGGTCGCCTGGCATGATGCGCGCGATCACGAAGATCACGATCGATAACCCTAACAGGACGAAGACCGAATAGACAATCCGGCGAGCGATAAACGAGATCGTAGACATGTTCCATCCATCCCCTGTGAAGGCGGGGGTGATCGCTGATCGAAACGCTGGATGCTCGTTGGCGTTGGGAAGAGGCGGCCGCTGCGGCCCTTGGCCTCCGTTCGGCTCCCTCACCGCTCCGGCGCGACGAGATGGTTCGTCGGTGGAAGGGGAGGATGATCGCTGGGAAAGGGGCCGCAGCGGCCATCATGCCGATGCGATCGGGGCTACTGGCAATTGACGCCGATGTCAGGCGCGAAGAAGACGTAGCCCATCACCAGGCTGGTCTCGCCGCGCACGGCGGGCCAGTCGACGCAGGTGCGGTAGGCGTGCTTCTCGACCTGGTCATAGATCCAGATCGAGGGCGCCAGCTCCACCAACTGCTGTTGGATCTGCGCGTACTTGGCAAAGCGCTCGGCGTCGTCCAGCGTCGCCAGCGCGTCATCGATCGCGGCGTCCAACTGAGGGTCTTGCAGCCATTCGTTCTGCTGCCAGGTGCCGGTCGTGCTCGAATGATAGCGTTGCTTGAGCATCAACCCGGCTTCGGGCAGGTCGGACGAGACGTAGATGGTGGCGATGGAGGGGCTGGTTTCCAGCTTGCTGGTGTTCTCGACGAGGCTGAGCCACGGCACCTTCACCACATCGACCTTGATGCCGATGTCGGCCATATTGGCCTGGAAGAGCAGAGCGAACTTCTCCTCGTCCGGCACTTCGGAGACCCAGTTGACGTCGACGGGATACTGGTCGAGCTGGCCAGCGTACTTGCACTGCGCCAGCTCCGCCTTGGCCTTGTCGAGGTCGCGCGTATAGGGGGTGATGCTGGCGTCATGTCCGGCCAGGGTTGCCGGCACCGGGCCGACCATCTGTCGGGTGCCGGGCCATTCCAGGCTGATGGCGGTGGCGTAGTCGAAAGCGTACGCCATGGCCCTGCGGCAGTGGACATCGTCCGTCGGCGGCTTGCGCGTGTTGATCATATAATAGAAGGAGGACATCGACGGCAGAGCGGCGATCTCAACCCCCTCCACCTTGGCGAGCGCCTGGTAGGCCTCGAACGACTGCCACTGGTCGGAGATCTCCAGCTCCTTGTTTTGCAACAGGGTGCGCACGGTGACGGCTTCGGTGGTGCCGATGAAGCGCACCTCGTCCGCTGCGTTCGGATGGAACTTGCCCCACCAGTCGTTGTTCTTCTCCATCAGGAGATATTGCTCGAGAGGGAACTCTTTGACTTTGTAGGGGCCGGAGCCGGCGTCGTGAGTTTGCAGCCATTCCTTGCCGTAGTCGCCGTTCGCGCCGTAGGGTCCCTCCGCCTTAGTGTTTTGCTTCACCAGGGCCTCATTGAGGACGTAGAGGCGGACCAGGCTGGGCAGGAAGAGCGCCGTTGCCCGCTTGAGTTTGAACTCGACGGTGGCGTCGTCCACGGCGGTCACGCTCTCCACGTCCGGCGTGACCAGGTAGGCGTACCCTTCGCCGATCTCCCGCAGGCGGTTGAAGCTATAGACGACGTCGCTGGCTTTGAGGGGCGCGCCGTCGTGGAATTTGACGCCGCCGCGCAGGTGGAAGGTATAGGTCAGCCCATCGTCGGAGACATCCCACGACTCGGCCAGCCAGGGATCGACCAGCCCCTTGGCGTTGGGAAAGACGAGGGTATCGTACAGGTTGGCCAGTGAAGTGGAGCTGGCGTAATCGTTGCCGACAGCCGGATCGATGCGGTTGGGCCAGGAGAAGGTGATGCGGAGGACGCGCCGCGCGGGCGGTTGTTCGGCAGCGGGGGCGGCGGGGGCGGCGGCCTCAGCAGGGGCCTGTTCTTCCATTGGAGCGGGCGTGGTCGTGGGACCACAACTTGTGAGCAGCAGGCTCAAAGCCGTCAGCAGAGCCAGAGCGCAGAACGATCGGGGCTTCATGGTCCTCACTCCTTTGTTGCCGTGGGTAACAGAAAAACGCGCGACGGACAGTGGGATCGTGGCGGGCCTCTCACCTCCCTTCCGCGAGGAATGCGTGGTAGGCAGTGCAGGCCCTCGGCAACGCTGGCGAGGCTGACGGCTTACCCGACAGGCGGCGCTGTGGTTTCCTGATGGGGTTCATTTAGCACTGAAATCAGGTTGTGTCAAGAATGGGTGATCGAGTTTGTGGGGATTGGGGGGCTCAGTGGAAGTGGGAGAGAGCCTATGCAGCGGTGTTGCGGTTGAGTTAGCTGTAATCAGAGCGACGGTGACTATTGCCAGAATCAAGGGGCCGAACGAAGCTTGCGCAAGATAATGGATTATGCTAGAGTCTTTTCGGTTGCCTTGCAATGTGATCGACATGATAGTGGATTCGGTGAGAGATTGCCTGCCATGACGTATGATCTTTCTCTTCCTCATGGATTCAGGTGCTGCGTCAGATCGAGGTGCTTTGATGGCTACCCCAACTCTTTCTTTGTCTGATGAGTGGCTGGTCGAAGAGCTGCCCAAATTATATCGGGAGCGGCCCGATTTGCTTCATCCTTTTCTGGACCGCCTACTGGCCGAGAGTGAGGAACTGCGTTGGTCCCTGGTCATACGGGCCTATCAGGAGCATCGGATCAACCTGGGCAAGGCGGCTGAGCTTATCGGTATGCATGAAGTGGAGCTGAGACAGAAGTTCCTGGAGTTAGGCATCCCTCTCCGCTTGGGACCGGCCGACTTGGCTGAAGCCCAGGCAGAAGTCGAAGCCGTGCGCGCCTGGTATAGTCAAGCGCGAGCGGAGCAACCTAGGTGATCGCTTTACTAGACAACACGGTGCTCTCAAACTTCACTGCCGTCGAGCGGTCCGACCTGATGCGTGTAGCATTGGGGGCAGATGCTGCTACCAGCGAAGCAGCGTGGGCTGAGCTTCAGGTCGGCATCCGTGTCGGCAAGTTGCCAGCCCAGGACTGGTCCTGGCTGCCTATCCTGTCGTTGGCAGAATCTGAGATGTCTCTTTACCATCTCCTGCTCGGACGCTTGAACGCAGGTGAAGCTTCCTGTCTGGCCATTGCTGCCACTCGCGGGTTTCGGATCTTCACCGATGATCGGGATGCCCGAAAGCTGGCTGCCGTGTGGAAGGTTCCCGTTCCTGGAACACTTGGTTTGTTGGTGCGGCTCATAGACATGAAAGCGCTCTCTCTGGCTGAAGCGGATGCTCTGCTGGTTGGAATGATCGCTGCTGGTTACCGCTCTCCCGTGGCCTCGTTGCAAGAATTGCTCTGATAAGTTGTCAGAGCGATCGCTTCCACTCCCTTGTTCTCTCTCTTGGGCCTGGCGTCACTCTTCCGTCAGCCCGTGCTGGATCGCGAGGATCGCCGCCTGCGTGCGATCCTGGACAGCGAGCTTGGCCAGGATCGCGCTGACGTGGTTGCGCACCGTCCCCTCCGAGAGATACAGACGAGCAGCGATGTCGGCGTTCGTCAGGCCGCGCGCCAGCAGTCGCAACACGTCCAGCTCGCGGTCGGTCAGCTTCTCCGTGAGCAAGCTCGACGGCCGTGTCTGCCGACCAGCCGCCTGCTCCAGCACCTTCCCCGCGACCACAGGATCGAGATAGACTCGCCCTGCCACCGTGCCGCGCACGGCGCGAATCACCTCCTCACGCGGCGTGTCCTTGAGCAGGTAGCCAGACGCCCCCGCGCGCACGGCGTCGAAGACCCATTCATCGTCGTCGTACGTCGTCAAGACCAGGACCTTGACCTCGGGGAAGCGCGCTCGAATCTGCCGCGTCGCCTCGATCCCGTTCATCCCCGGCATTTTGAGATCCATCAACACGAGATCGGGCGCTTTCTGCGCCACCAGATCGACGGCCTGGGCGCCGTCCTCCGCCACGCCAGCCACCTGGATGTCGCGCTCTAGCCCCAGGAGCATCGCCAGCCCCTCACGCACGATCGCCTGGTCGTCGCAAATTACCACCTTCATCACGATCCCCCCACATGCGAAGGGTGCGGTGCAACGCGGCGCCCGTCAGGGAAGGGTTAACCGCACAGTCGTCCCCTGTCCCGGCGCGCTGACGATCTTCAGCTTGCCTCCCGCTAACTCCGCTCGCTCGCGCATCCCCGCCAATCCGAAATGCCCCCCTTGTTCAGCGGCCTGCACGTCGAACCCCTGGCCGTCGTCGGCGATCTCCAGGGCCACGCCGTCGCCGTTGACCGCCAGCCGCAAATCCAGACGCCGCGCCTGAGCGTGGTAGATGACGTTGGCGATCGCCTCCTGCGCCACACGATAGAGGCACTGCTCGACGTCGGGCGATAGCGCTGGCGCCGACTCAGGCAGCGATAGGGACACTTCCAGATTGGCGCGCTGTCCCGCCGACTCGGCCAGACGACGCAATGCCAGCGGCAACCCCAGATCCTCCAGCGGGCTGGCGCGCAGCGCCTTGAGGGCGCGGCGGGTCTCCTGCAAGCCCGAACGCGCCTCTGCCAGCGAACGATCGAGCATCGCCTGCGCCGTCGCCGGGTCCACCGACCAGTAGGCCTTGACCGTCTCCAGTTGTACGGAGAGGCCGCTGAGGGTGTGCGCCAGCGTATCGTGCAGCTCGCGCGCCATGCGGTTGCGCTCGCGACTGATGGTCAGGCTCTCCAGGGTGCTGGCGTAGTGGGCAAGCTGCGCGTGCGCGTCCTGCAGCGATCGATGCTGCGTTCGCAGCCGCTCCATGAGGGAGCTGATGAAATAGCCGACGGTCAGGAAGACGATGGTCTGGATCAAGGTGGCCACGAAGCCGCCGACGAACGGACGGGCGCGCACGCTCGCCGCAAGGCTGAGCATTACGAGGTTCAGGCCCGCCGTCCCCAGGCTGAGCAGGATCACGTGCGGCCAACGATATTGCCACGCTGTGAAGACGAGGGCGATCAACAACACCGGCAACAGTCGCTGCGTCATCCCCTCCGGCGGCGCTCCGAAGACGTGTGAGAACTGGCGCGGCAATAGGATTCGCAATTGGTGGTTGATAAGGATCGGCGCTGCTGTCATCATCACGATCACCAGCGGTAGGAGGGCGCGTCCCAGCTTCCGTTGCGCCCAGCGCCAGAAGGCCAGGACCAGCACGATGCTGGCGAGGATGAGGTTGACGCCGTAATACCAGGGCGCGTACGAGTCGGGCGGCGGCAAGATGCGATCGATGGCGGCCAGCGCCAGGAAGTAGCCGATCCAGAGAAAGGCGGCCACGCGCAGCAAGCGCGGAAGATCGTCGGTAGACCGCAGCTCGTTCATGCCGCGATTATAGCATACGCCCACCCAGCGCGAGGGTGCGGCGCGTCACCGTCGCGTCGCTCGCCCCATGACAGGGATCACGCCGGGCGATGACAAGGCTCATGAACGCTGACGCTGTCTCATGATTGCCTGCACTAGGCGTTGCGCCCGGATATGGGTAGGCTTGAGCAACGTAGGCTCCACCCCAAGACGCACCGTTCTCTGCGCGCTTCGTGGCTTCGCGTGCGTCGGGCTGTGTTGTGAAGGACCCACGTGAAGGAGAGGCGACGCAAGTCTGCGCTCTTGATGGTGAGAGGGTTGGGCTGAACGGTTACCACTAAGGAAGGAGGTGGCGATCGTGTTCCACCGGAAACGATCCCTGGTCGGTCTGATTGCTCTCGCGCTAGTCGTGGCTCTCAGCGGCGGCTATTACCTGATTTCTCAGGCCCAGACTCAAGCTCAGGCCCAGAAGCGAAGCGCAGCGCAGGCCACCGGGGCGAGCACGGCGCTCATCACGCGCGGCGACATCGTGATCACCGCCGCTGGCTCGGGCACGCTGACCGCCTCGCGCGAAGTGTCCATCGGCTTCCGCAGCGGCGGCGTCCTCGCTGAGATCCTCGTGGCCGTCGGCGATCGGGTCGAGGCGGGCCAGCCGCTCGCCCGCCTGGATGACACCGAGGCCCAGAGCGAGGTCGCGCAGGCGGAGATCAACCTGCGCCTGGCGGAGCTGGAGCTGGCGGACCTGGCGGACGTCGACCCCGAGGAGCTGGCCACTGCCCAGGCCAACCTGGCATCGGCAAAGGCCAATCTGAAGACGCTGACGTCGTCGGCGAACAGTCAGGAGGTGGTCGCCGCGCGCGAGAACCTGAAGAGCGCCCAGATCAAACTCGCGCGCCTGGAAAACGGGCCGACCCCTTCCGAGCTGGCTCAGGCGCAGGCCACGCTCAAGCAGGCCGAGCTGGCGTTGCAAGAGGCTCAGGCGGCCTACGACAGAGTCGCCTGGCGCAATGATATCGGCCTCACCACAGAGTCGGCGAACCTGCAAACAGCTACCATCGAGTACGAGAGCGCGAAGGCCGCCTACGACGCCATCTGGCCCACGGAAGATGAGATCGCCAGCGCGCGGGCTGAGGTGGCGCAGGCCCAGGCGACGCTGAACGCTCTCCTGGAGGCTCCCGACGACGATGAGGTGGCCGCCGCCGAAGCCCAGGTGGCCGCGGCCCAGGATGCGCTCGATAAGCTCCTCAACGGCGGCAACAGCAAGGACATGCAGACAGCCGAGCTGAACGTGGCTCAGGCCCGCCTGAACCTGGAGAGCGCGCAACGCGCCCTGGCGCAGACGACCCTGACTGCTCCCATCGCGGGCATCGTGACCGCCATCGATGCCGAGGTGGGCGAGGCCGTCGGCACGGAGGCGATCATCACGATCGCCGACATGGACGAGCCACAGGTCGTCTTCTGGGTTGAGGAGAGCGATCTGACCAGCGTGGCGCCCGGCAATGCCGTCAGCATCGTCTTCGAGGCGCTGCCGGACTACACGTTCCCAGGTAGGATTCTCTCGATCGATCCGACCACCGTCGAGGTCGATAGCACGACCGCGGTGCAGGCGCGCGCGAGCATCGACCTCAGCGCGCAGCCGGTCACCCTTCTGGCCGGCATGAACGCCGAGGTCGAGATCGTCGGCGGCGAGGCGCGCAACGCCCTGCTGGCGCCGGTCGCCGCGCTGCGTGAGCTGGGGACGAACCAGTACGCCGTCTTCGTCGTCGGCGCCGACGGCGAGTTGGAACTGCGCCCCGTCGAAGTGGGGCTGCGCGATGCCGTCAACGTGCAGATCCTCTCGGGCCTCAGCGAGGGCGAGACAGTCAGCCTGGGTACAACCGGGGGGGAAGCCGCGACAAGTCAGACGACGATCAGCGCCCAGTCGACGATCCTGCCGCCGGACGCGGGCGCCGGCTTGCTCAGCGGCGGCGGGCCTGGGGGACCGCCGCCCAGCGGAGGCTCTCGATGACCCCTGATGCGGTGATTGAGACGCGCGGCCTGACCAAAGTGTATGACACGGGCAAAGTTCAGGTCCATGCCCTGCGCGGGATCGACCTGGTGGTGCAACGCGGCGAGTTCGTGGCGATCATGGGGCCGTCGGGATCGGGCAAGTCGACGCTGATGAACATCCTGGGCTGTCTCGACCGGCCCTCCAGCGGCGTGTACATCCTCGACGGCGAGGATGTCAGCCGCCTGGACCGCGATCGCCTGGCCGGGGTGCGCAATCGGCGCATCGGGTTTGTCTTCCAGTCGTACAACTTGCTGCCGCGGCTGACGGCGACCAGGAACGTGATGATGCCGTTGCTCTACAGTAACCATCAGGTCCTTTCAGACGAGGAGTGCCAGCGCCGGGCGTTGGCGGCGCTGGCGGCGGTGGGGCTGGCCGATCGGGCCGACCATCGCCCTAACGAGCTGTCGGGCGGCCAGCAGCAGCGGGTGGCCATCGCGCGGGCGCTGGTGACCAATCCGTCCATCATCCTGGCCGATGAGCCGACCGGCAACCTCGATTCGCAGTCGAGCGAGGAGATCCTGGTTCTGTTGCACCAACTGCACGACCAGGGGACGACGATCGTGATGGTGACCCACGAGCTGGATGTGGCCGCCCACGCCGGGCGCATCGTCCTGATCCGCGATGGCCTGATCTCGTCAGACCGGCAGCAGAAGCGTCGGGCCGTCCTCAGCCGGGCGCATCCGGCCGGCTCTCAAGAGCTAACGGGGGATGGTCAGCGCGATCTCGTTCGGGTTGACGCAGGAGCGTGAACGATGACCTTACGACGAACCCTCCAGGTGGCCTGGGAGGGCCTCACCCTCAACAAGGTGCGTTCGTTGTTGACCACGTTGGGCGTCATCATCGGCGTGGCCGCGGTCATCATCATGATGGCGGTCAGCGCAGGCGCGGAGGCGGAGATCGCCGATCAGATCAACTCGCTGGGGGCCAACCTGATCATGGTCATGCCCAACTTCGGGCGCGGCGGCTTCGGCCCAGGCGCCAGGATGACCCCCGCCATCACCTACGACGATATCGCCGCCATCGCCCAGAACGTCAGCGGCGTCAGCGGCGTGTCGGCGGAGCAGACGACCACGCAGAACGTGAAGGCAGGCTCCGTCACCCTGGAGGATGTGTCGGTGATGGGGACTACCTCCGGCTTCATGGAGGTGCGTGACTATCACGTGGCCCAGGGGCGGTTCATCACCGATCAGGACAACGACCGCGCCAGCAAGGTGGCCGTCTTGGGATCCGACCTGGCCGAGGAGTTGTTCGCCGATGGCAACGCGCTGGGCCAGAAGATCAAGATCGGCTCCTATCAGTTCACCGTGGTCGGCGTCATGGAGGCGAAAGGGGTGGTCGGCAACGTCGACTACGACACGCGCGTGTACATCCCTTTGCAGGTGGTGTTCAAGAAGTTCATGCCCGCGCGCTTCGGGGGCGAGAATGTGCGCGTGATCTACGTCTCGGCCCAGAGCCGCGACCAGATGGACAGCGTCACCGCCCAGGTCCGCAACCTTTTGGTCCAGCGCCATGGCGACGATCCGTCCTCGCCGGGATTCAGCCTGGTGACCCAGGACAGCATCATCGCGGCGCGCGCGTCGACGACGGCGACGTTTCGCAACCTGCTGGGATGGGTGGCCGGGGTGTCGCTCATCGTGGGCGGCATTGGCATCATGAACATCATGTTGGTGAGCGTCACCGAGCGCACGCGCGAGATCGGCCTGCGTCAGGCGGTGGGGGCGCGCCCGCGCGATGTGCAGTTGCAGTTCCTGATGGAGGCAGTCGTCTTGAGCCTGGTGGGTGGGCTGGTGGGGGTTGCGGCTGGCGTCGGCGGCTCGTTCCTCTTCGAGGCGATCGGCACGATGCGCACGGTGGTGGTGCCGATGTCCATCCCCCTGGCCTTCGCGGCGTCCGCGGCGGTCGGCGTCTTCTTCGGATATTACCCCGCCACCAAGGCTGCCCAGCTCGACCCGATTGTGGCGTTGCGGCGCGAGTGAGGGATAGGGGACGATTGACGATTAACGAGTGACGAGTGGTGAGGAGGTCCATGCGCACGATGAGAGTGGCGGCGCTGGCGATGGTGGCGCTGGTGGTGTTGGCCGGCTGCGGCGGCAAGGGAGGGCCATCCGCTGCCGCTTCGCAGGACGCAAGCGCTGTCAGCGGCAATGGAGGATACACCAGCGCAGTGTTGGAGGTGTCTTATCCCAATGCGTTGCCGGCGGCGATGCAGCTCGCGCTTGGCTCCCTACGCCTGGAGGGGAGCGATCAGGCGATCACACCCGCGCAGGCGAAGGCGTTGCTCCCGCTGTGGCAGGCGCTGCAGGGGACCGCGTTGCGCAATCAGGTCGAGGTCAACGCCGTCCTCCGGCAGATCGAGAAGACGATGACTCCGTCGCAGTTGGCAGCGATCGCCGAGTTGCGGCTCACGACGGACGATCTGCGGGCATGGATGGAGGCGCAGGGAATCACACCGCCCGCTGGTCCACCCGCTGATGCGGCAGCAGGGAGGAGCGGCAACCTGACCGAGGAACAGCGCGCTTCCCTGCGCGCCACGGTGGAAGCGGGGGGACAACCGCCGATGGGAGCAGGCAACCCTTTCGGCAATCTGACTGACGAGCAGCGCGCTTCGATACGCGCGACCGTGCAGGCGGGAGGGCAGCCCTTCGGCAGCGAAGGCAATCCTTTTGGCAACTTGACCGAAGAGCAGCGCGCCGCCCTGCGCGCCACACGCGAGGCAGGCGGCGGTCTCGCGTTTGGCGGCGCTGGTCGCGCGGGCGTTGGCCCGCTCCTCGGCCCATTGATCAGGCTGCTAACCGAGCGCGCCAGCCAGTAACTGGGTGGGGGGTTCGGATCACGGAGGCGCGAAGGCTCACGGAGGACACGAAGCACGAAGAGCACGAAGACCGCTTCCGCGGCGCCCCCCTTCGTTGTCCTTCGCGCTTCGTGATCTTCGCGTCCCCTTCGCGGCTTCGTGGTCCAGCCCTTCTCCTCCAGCCGCGCCCTGCCATACCTCTTGCGCGTCGCGTGTGGGGTGTTTGGATCACGGAGGCGCGAAGGCTCACGGAGAACACGAGGCGCGAAGAGCACGAAGATCACGTCCGCGACGGCCCCCTTCGTGTCCTTCGCGCTTCGCGGTCTTCGCGTCCCCTTCGCGACTTCGTGATCCAGATCCTTCGCGTCCCCTCGGAGCCTATCCGAGAACTCACAGATAGGGGATAGGCGAAGGCATCGCCTTCGCCTACCCACTGGGGTTTTCGAATCGGTTGTTAGCCGTTCTTCTTCCTGGCGCGACCGGCTAAAGCCTCTACTCCGCTTTACTGGTTTACTTCAATGACGTTGCAGGTGATTGGCAGCGCGCCGACAGTAGCCCGATCCGCCGTGAAAGTCCCGGTGGTTGCGTCATACATTCCATTGACGCTGATCTCCTGGCCCACGGGGATCTCGGCGAAATCCATCAGCACCCCAGGCAGCGCGCCGTAAGGGCGAATGCGCGTGGCCGCCGTGAACTGAACTGATACCTGCTGGTCGATCCAGGGGACGATCACCTGATTGCCGGCGCATACCCGGATCTTCAGCGTGTCAGGATCGACGGTCTTCCCGACGATCTCGCCGACCAACGAGAACTTGGCACCACGCGCCCGCTTACCTCCCTCAGCGGCCAACGCCACACTGCTTGCCAGCGCCAGCACGACGATCACCACGAGCGCACGCCAGACGATCTTCTGCATAGGATCCTCCTTGATCTAAGAGATTTGAGGGTCGAAAGCTCGATCCCTCGTATAAGCTAACGCACGGGCGGCGCTCTGGATACGGCTTCTGCCACATTCTGGCGAGGGGGACCTTGATCGAGGTGGGGCTTCCTTCTTGCAAGGCGCCCAGGCTATGTCGTCAGATCGGCGGTGGGCAGGAAGCGCGGCGGGCGGCGGGCGCGCGTCCCCTGCTCGAACGCGTAAGCCAGGCGGATAAGGGTCGGCTCCTGCCAGGCCCCGCCAAAAAACGAGAGGCCTACCGGCAAGCCGAAGACGAAGCCGGCCGGCACAGTGATGTGAGGATAGCCAGCGACCGCCGGCAGCGTCGAACAGCCGCAGCCGCCAGGAGGATCCCCGTTGACCAGGTCGATCGGCCAGGCCGGGCTGCGGGTGATGGCGATGATGGCGTCCAGGCCGCGCGCGCGCAACGCCGCGTCGATGCCTTCCTCGCGCGCCAGTCGCAGGCATTGTGTGCGCGCGGCCACATACTCCGGGCTATCCAGCGATCCCACCGCCTGCGCCCGCTCCATGATCTCCTGGCTGAAATAGGGCATGACGCGCGCGCGCTCGCGCTCGTTGAAGGCGATCACCTCGGCCAGAGAGTGAACGGCGACCGTGTCTCCCCGCGCGGCCAGGTAGGCGTTGAGATCAGCCTTGAACTCGTGGAGCAGCACAACGAATTCGGGCCGCTCGATCTGCTCGAGCGCGGCGATCTCGATGGGATCCACGATCTCGGCGCCCAGCCGACGCAACGACGCGATGGCCGCCTCCAGGATCCTGAGCACATGGGGGGTGCGCGCACATGCGCTGCGCAGCACGCCGAGGCGCGCCCCGCGCAGGCCGTCGGCGTCAAGGAATTGCGTATAGTCAGAGTAGGTCTGGGTCGCGCTTGCGGCTGTCGCTGGATCTTCGTCATCGACGCCGGTCAGCGCGCCGAGGAGGATCGCTGCATCGGCCACGCTGCGCGCCAGGGGGCCGGCCGTGTCCTGGCTATGGGCGATGGGGACGATGCCGGAGCGGCTGGCCAGCCCTACGGTGGGCTTGATGCCGACGACGCCGTTGACGGAGGCCGGGCAGGTGATGGAGCCGTCCGTCTCGGTGCCGATGGCAGCGACGCACAGATCGGCGGCGACGGCGACGCCCGAGCCGGAGCTGGAGCCGCACGGGGTGCGGTCGAGGGCATAGGGATTGCGCGTCAGGCCCCCGCGGCTGCTCCAACCGCTGGTCGAGTGATCGCTGCGGAAATTGGCCCACTCGCTGAGGTTGGTCTTGCCCAGGATGATGGCGCCCGCCGCGCGCAGGCGCGCGACGATGAACGCGTCGCGCGGGGCGCTGGCCCCAACCAGCGCCAGCGAGCCAGCGGTCGTCTGCATGCGGTCGCCGGTGTCGATGTTGTCTTTGATCAGGATCGGCATGCCGTGGAGGGGACCGCGCGGGCCGCGTTTGCGGCGTTCGGCGTCGAGGGCGTCGGCGATGGCCCGCGCGTCGGGGTTGATCTCGATCACGGCGTTGAGGCGCGGCCCGCGGCGGTCGATCTGGTCGATGCGCGCCAGGTACCTCTCTGTCAGTTGGCGCGCCGTCAGCCGTCCAGCGTTCATCGCTGCCTGCAAACTGAGGATATCCTCTTCATCTGACATGTTGGCCTTCCTCCCGCCCTGGCCGACGACATCTCGCTACGGTCGACGCCGCTCCCTCTGCTTCGATCGGCGCGCCCGCTGGTCGAGTAGGGCTGCGCTGGAGGTGAAATCACGCCTTCAGTCGCCGCGGCGCAGCCCGTATCGAGACCAGCGAGGAGAGGTCCGGACGGCGCGCGATCTCGATACGGCCCTGTTCGATCACCCTCCGCGCGATGCCCACCCGGCACGGGCCTACGCGATCGGCGCGCCCGCTCCAGTCAAAGTCTCAGGTCCCTACGTCGCCTCGTCCGCGAAGCGCGCCTCCACGCGGAATCCGATCTCGAACAGACGCCGCCAGGGAAGATAGACATCGTGCAGCGTGAGGTCGCTGATGGCTATGGGCAACGTCGCGTCGCGGAAATATCTCGCCAATCGCGTTGCCTGTTCTTGCAGGCGCGCGGCGACTTTAGCCTGTACGGTCTCGACCGAGTGCGGCAGCTCGGTCATGATCGGCTCGATGCCCAGCGCCGGCAGGTCGATCAGCATCGCCTCGGTGCGCGCGATCGTCTGATACGCATAGTCATCGAGGAGACGAGCGAAAAGAAACTCGACGTGGGCGCGCTCTCCGTCGCGTCCTCCGCCGCGGCGCAGGTGAGCCACGCGCGCGACGGCATGGGCCAGCACGGTGCCCAGCGTGTTGCCAGCCGTATTCCAGCCGCCGAAGGCCGCCAGCCGCGGCGCAATCCCGCTGGCGAGAAGCTGCTCTCCGAGCGCCAGGTCGGCGCCGTTGACGAACGCCACATCAGCGATGGCGACGGCCTGCCCGCGCGCCAGGGAGTGGCCGATGGCGCGCACGAACTCGTCGACATCGCGCAGGGCTGTGTTCATCTCGCGTTGCGTGCTGCGCAGTGTGGCGGCGGAAAGGAGATCGCCGTACCGTTCCGGATAGCCGGGCAGAAGCTGCTTCCGCTCCTCTTCGCTCCAGCGCAGCGGCAACTGGAACGCGCCGACGCCCTGCACTTCCGCGGGCGAATTGACGAAGAGCAGGAAGTCGGCTTCGGCTGGCGCCGCGGTCAACGATCCGCCCAATGGCGCCAGGTGCGCCTTGATCAGCTCCGGCATGGGGCGATCTTCGTAGGCGGTGATCACCTGGGAAGCGCGACAGGTGCTGTAGCGATCCCAGACCCGCGGCCGCCAGTTCAGCGCCTGGCAGAGCACACGCGCCAGCAGGATCATGCCGATATCGTCGGCGCCTGGATAGGTGATCGCGCGGTCGCTCAGCGCCAGGGCGCGGATCTCCTGGCGTAGGGCGCGGCTCTCGGCGATGTTCCAGCCGTATTCGACCGTGTCATCCTGGGGGATGAGCAGATAGTCGAAGATCCCCCCGCGCGTCCACCGCAGCATCGCGCGGTTGACGGCGTGGTTGCGGGCGCGGCCTTGCCGATAGTCCTCGATCACGTCCGCGGGCAGCTCGGCTTCCAGCCGCGCGCGCTCATCCACCTCGGCAGCGGTCGCGTCGCCGAGGGCGATCTTGTCGCTGAGGTAGGAGAGGCGGAACAGCCGCGCGCCGTAGACGCCCCAGTAGGGCTTCTCCTCCTCGGCCGTGTTGCTGCGCGTGATGCGCATGAGGACGTTGAAGCCCAGGAGGGAGAGATTGGGGTGAGCGCGCTTGAGTTCGCGTAGCGCTGCAAGCCTGGAGAGGACGGTCTCGACGCTGTCGTACGACTGGCGCGAGTTGACCAGTCCGCCATAGCCCAGCGTGTCGATGGCGATGATCGCTGCGTCGAGGCGAGGGGCTTGTTCGTATAGCCAGGAGACGATGCGGTCGATCTGCGCGCCGCGCCAGAGGTTGCCCAGCCACTCGCGCGGCGGCAACAGCACCTCGACGCCAGCGACGCGGCCGATGGACTGGGGGAAATCGTAGTTGGGTGGACGATCATCGAGCGGAATCAGAGCGATCGCGGTCATCGGTGTGCTCCAGTTAGCGAGAGAACGAGAGAGCGAGTCAGCGAATCAGCGAGTCGGCGAATCGGCGAATCAGCGAGAGAGCGAATTAGCGAATCAGCGAGAGGGCGAGTCGGCGAGTCCGAGCAGCTCCTCCCAGAAGGTCAGGGCAGACGAGACCGTCGCCGCGTCCAGTTGGCTGCCCGCGGGAAGGTCAAACTGGAGGGCAGTGTCTCCCTCTGGCCAGAGGCCGCCGACCGGCGCCAGCGTCAGATCGGCCAGTTGCTCGTACAGGGCCATCTTGCGCGCGCGATCCGGCTCGGTCAGGCAACGACGGAACAGCTCCAGATAGGCCGGGTCGTGGGCGGCCAGGTAGCGCGCGGCCCCCTTCTCGCCCTCCCAGGGCAGGCGACGCACGCGAAAATAGTACCCCCATAGCTCGGCCAGGGTATAGAGGAAGCGATAGTCGACGGCCATCTGGTAGATGGGATCCGAGGACGCCATCATACGGCGCGTCTGGCGCACGTTGTAGTTGATGCTGAACCATCCCGCGTATAGTTCGGCGTCGCTGGCCAGGCGCAGCCATTGCCCGGCGCGGACCTTGGCTTGCGCCTGTTCCACCCGCCCGGCGCGGTCGAACGCGATCTGCTCGCGCTGCAACCAGCGGATGAATTTGCTGTCCAGACTGTCCGCATCATCCTGCAGCCCCTCGCTGGACAGGATACGCTCGATGGCGGCGACTGTCATGAAGATCACGTCGGTCAGACGCCCGTCTATGTAAGTCAGGGCGACGTGGAGCGGCGCTGGCATGGACGACAGGATGACGATGAGATCGTAGTCGCTGGCTGGGGTCAAGGCTTCCTGGCCGGTGGAGCCGATAAGGAGTACCCCTTCGACAGCCGTATGCTGGCCGAGGCGGGTGATCACCTCGGCCAGCGTCAGCTCGTTGCTGCAGGAACGTATTGTCAGAAAAGGGAAGCTCATGATCGGCCCACGCCGCGAACGACGGCCGCCGCCGTGGCCCAGGGGTAATGGGGATCGACCACTCGCGCGTCGCGATAGGTGGGGATCCATACCCACCGCTCCTGGCGCGCTACATTGGGATAACTGGCATGCAGGGTGAGGTCATGGAAGAAGATGACTCCGCCAGCGGGTAAGGGGGCGGCGATGGCCTGGCTCTCGTCGATCGCGTCCGGGCGCAGGCGATGGCCGAAGCCGTGGCCATCGTTGGCCACACCGTTGTGGATGACCGTAGAACGGTGCGAGCCGGGGATGAGCTTTAGGCAACCGTTGGCAGGGGTCGCGTCGTCGAGGGCCACCCATAGCGAGATCTTGTGGCTGCCTTGCCAGTAGGGCCAGTCCTGGTGCCAGGGAGTAGCGAAATCTTGGTCGGCATCCTTGAACACCACTTTATCGCTGAGGAACTCGATATGGGGGCCAAGGATCGCTTCGAGCACGTCGAGCAGTCGCCCGTCACGCACTGCCTGGCGGAAGAAGGGGCTGCGCGCGGCCAGGCCGACGTAGACGCCGTGGTCGAACGCTGCCTCGGGATCTCTCCCTGCCCGCACCGACTCCTGGCGCACGGCGTCGAGGATCGCCCGAATTTCGGCTTTGATTTCAGCGACCTCGGCGCGGCTGTAGAGATCGGGCACGATCACGAAGCCGTCGCGGTCGAACGCCTGGCGGATCTCCTGAGAAGGCGATGGCATGATCAACACTCCTGGACATGAACTTGGGGGACACGATCGCTGCTATCCGCAAGCCTACCACAGGCGGCGGGCGATACAAAGTGCTCTCGGTGACATTTGCCTCGGATCGGGCGTTATGCGAGGGGCGGCGGCTGCCACCCGCCGAGCGTGCGCTCGATCGCCGCGGCGACGGCCAGCGCGACGTCGTCGCGCCAGGGTCGCGCCACGACCTGGACCCCGATGGGCATCCCCTCCGGCGAAGTCCCCGCGCGCACGACCGCGCACGGCCAGCCGGTCAGGCTATAAGGCAGCGTGTAGGGGATCCAGCCTGGGTCGGTCCCGTGCGGCGTCGCGGGCCGTTCGGCGGCGGGGGTCAGGATCACGTCGTAGCGCGCCATGAAGCCGATCAACGCCCGGCGGAAGCGGTCCCAGCGAAAGAGGTGTTCTTCGACCTGTTCGCTGCTCAAGCGAAACTCTCCCTCTGGCATCCATTCATCGGCGGAGGCGGATTCCGGCCGTTGCCAGTACTCGCGCGTGATGACGGCGGCCTCCTCGATGCGCGGTGGCAACGCTTCCTCCACGCAGGCGCCCAACGCGGCCAGGGCCTGCGCGGCTCGCTGACAGGTTGCCGTCGTCTCGGGCGTGGGCGCGGCCCCTTCATGGTGCGTGTAGGTCGCCACGCGCAGCGCGCTCGCCTCGACGGCGCGCCAGTCGCCGAGCGGCATCGGCACTACGCTGGCGTCCTTCCAGTCCATGCCGCAGAGGATGGGAAGCGCCAGGGCGAGGTCTTCCACAAAGCGGGCCAGCGGCCCGATCGTCGTCCGCGGGTCGTTCATGGCGCTGATGAAGGGGAAGTGGCCGGTCAGCGGGACTCGCCCTGTGGTCGGCTTCAGCCCGCAGATGCCGCAGGCGTGGGCGGGCTGGCGGATGCTGCCGCCGGAGTCCGATCCTAAGCCCAGCGGCGACCCGCCTGCGGCGATCAGGGCCGCTTCGCCGCTGCTGCTGCCGGTGGGGCTGTAGGCCAGGTTGTAGGGGTTGTTGGTGCGGCCGTAGATCGGGTTCTCGGCCAGGACATTCGTCTTGCCCAGCAGGATCGCGCCGGCCTGGCGCATGCGGGCGACGACCGTGGCGTCCTCGGCGGGCACGCGCGCGCGGAAGCGGGGGTCGCCGCCGGTGCAGGGCAGGCCGGCCGCGTCGATCCAGTCCTTGACGGTGAAGGGGACGCCATGCAGCGGGCCGCGCAGTCGCCCGCGCGCGCGGTCGGCGTCAGCGGCGCGCGCCTCCTGGAGGGCCTGTTCCGCCGCCAGTTGGACGACCGCGTTCAACAGGGGGTTGACCGCCTCGATCCGTCGCAGGTGCGCCTGGACGACCTCCTCGGCGGAGATGTCACGGTCGCGAAGGCGGCGCGCCAGGGCGGCGGCGGAGATATAGAGCATTTCGGATACCAATCGGGTCCCCTCGGTCAGGAAGATTGAGCGTATGAGCTACTTGATGAGCCTCTGCTATTGGCAACAACAGGACTGCCTGGCTATCCGACCTCTCGTACCAGGTCCGCTACCAGCCGCAGGTTGGCGACCGGCGTGCCGTAGGCGGTGGCGTCGCTGGTACAGAGGAGCAGGTTGCGGCGGTGGGGCACGCGTCGGAAGAGATCGAGCACGTGCGCGCGCACCTCCTCGGCGCTGCCGCGGGCCAGGATGATCGGGTTGACGCCGCCGACCAGGCAGACGCCGTCGCCCAGGACCTTCATTGCGACCTCGAAGGGGGTGTCGCCCAGGGGCGGCTCGCTCAGCGAGTCGATGCCGTCGATCCCCGACTGTCTCATCAACGGCAGCAGCGCGCGCACGTCGCCGCAGGTGTGTAGGATGAAGAGCTTGCCTGCGGCGTGCACGGCGCGCGCCGACTCCTGCAGGAAGGGCAGGGCGTAGCGCTCGTACATCGCCGGCGAGACCAGGCGCGTCGTGATGTCGGCGGCGTAGGCGATCACGACCTCGGCGGGAGAGGCAGCGGCTGCGCACGCCTGCGCGTAGGTGAACGCGTGGGCCGCCTCCGCCAGGCGGTCCAGCCGTTCGGGGTGATCGTAGAACTCGTACATCACCTGCGTCTGCGGCAGGAAGCGGAAGAAAGCGGTGAGCGGCGGCGCCCCGCCGTTGACCGTCACCACCCCATCCTCGCCCACCTCATCGATCGCCTGCTGCGTCGCCGCGTAGTCGGGGGTGATCGTCTGGTGGGTCAGCCAGTAGCAGACGCGATCGTAGTCGTCGGGTTCTTTGATCATGAACTCGGTCACATAATCCGTCTCGGCGCCGGGGTAGTGCTCCGTCATCTCGGTCAGCGGCCCCAACGGGGTCAGGATCGTGCGTTTGGTCAGGTTTCCCTCTTTCTTCTCCTCGACGCTCACGCCGTCGTAGCCGACCTGGTAGGAGGGCGCGTGGCGCAGGAGGATGTCGGCGCCGATGCTGCGCAGGAAGGCGGGGATGCCGGCCGCCGCCTGCTCGGGGGGCAGCCCATGCATGAAATAGTCGTCGAGGAGCGGCGCCCAGGCGTAGCGGTCAGGCTCCTCGTGGCGCAAAGTGGTCAGCAAGCGTTGGCGAGAGGTAAGCATCTTATCCTTTCAGGCCGGTCATGGCGATGCCTTCGATGAAGTTGCGCTGCATGAGCAGGAAGACGATGAGGACGGGCAGGAACATGATGCTGGCGCCCGCCATCTGCAGGTGGGTCTGGCTGATGTACTGCTCGGTGAAGCGGGACATCGCGATGGGCAACGTCCACAGCTCTTTGCTGTTGATGATGATCAACGGCCACAGGAAGTTATCCCAACTGCCGAGGAAGGCGAAGATGGCCAAGGCGGCGATGGCGGGCTTGCACAGGGGCAACATGATGCGGCTGAAGATATACGGCTCGGAGGCGCCGTCGATGCGCGCGGCCTCGAGCAGCGCTTTGGGCACGCTCAGCATGAACTGGCGCATCATGAAGATGCCGAAGGGGGTGACGATGGCGGGGACGATCATCCCCCAGTAGGTGTTGACCATGCCCAGCCGCGCCATCATGATGAAAAGCGGGATCATGATGACCTGGAAGGGGATCATCATGGTGGAGAGGATCAGGATGAAGATGACCGTGCGGCCAGGGAACTCGTAGCGAGCGAAGGCGAAGCCAGCCATGCTGCTCGTCAGAAGCTGCGCCAGGGTGATCGTCACGGCGACGAAGACGCTGTTGAAGAAAAAGCGGGCGAAGCCGATGCGGCCCCACACCTCGATGTAGTTGGCCAGCGAGTATTTATCGGGGGCAAACCACACGGGCGGCACCTTGATGACCTCGGAGAGGGGCATCAGCGACGCCGAGAGCATCCAGACCAGCGGCAGGAGCATCCAGACGCCGCCGGCCAGCAATACCAGGAAGCCCAATCCCAAAGTGATCCACTCGCTCCACCGTCGTCGGCGGCGCTGTGTGATCACGCCGATCGTTGCGGCTTGAGTTGCTGTCGTCATCGAACCATCCTTTGGCTCATCCGTACTCGACTTCGCGTTGGGTCAGGCGCAACTGCACCAGCGTGACGACCAGGATCAGGATGAAGAGGAGGAACGCCAGCGCGGCGCCGTAGCCCAGGCGATTGTAGCGGAAGGCGGTCGAGTAGATGTGATAGACCATCACGCGCGTCGAGTTGATCGGCCCTCCCGCTTCCCCCTGGCGCGTGGTCATGATCACGGCGGGGGTGAACACCTGCAGCGACCCGATCACGGCGGTGACGGTGATGAAGACGATCGTCGGGTTGAGGAGGGGAAAGGTGATCGACCAGAAGCTCTGCCAGCGGTTGGCGCCGTCGATCTTGGCCGCCTCGTGCATCTCGCGCGGGATGCCCTGCAGGCCGGCCAGGAAGATCACCATGTTGTACCCTAGCCCCTTCCAAATCGACACGATCATGATCGCTGGCAGCGCCCATACGGGCGAGGCCAGCCACTTGATCCCCTTGATGCCGAACAGCGCGAGAAACGAGTTCACGAGGCCCCAGCGCGGCTCGAACATCCACACCCAGACGAACGAGACCGCCACCCAGGATGTGATCACCGGGATGAAGTAGGCGGTACGAAACCAGGTGCGGAAGGGGAGCCGATCCTGGTTCATGACCAGGGCGAGGATCAGCGAGATAAACATCCCCACCGGCACCGCGCCGATCGTGTAGATCAGGGTGTTCTTCAGGCTCTTGATCGTCAACTGGTCCTGGACCGCCTCGATATAGTTCTGGATGCCAATAAACGGAAACTCGCGCGGGATGAGGCTCCAGTCGTGGAGGCTGATCCAGAAGGCGAAGAGGATAGGAAACAGGATGAGGACGAGCAGGAAGAAGAAAGCTGGGCTGAGGAACGCGTAGGCCCAGAGGATCTCGCGAACCTGCTGGGGCGTCCAGCGGCGCCTGCTCGAGGAGAGTCTGCCAGCCTGGGTGGCCATCGCGGCCTCCTTCCTTGATCACAGAAAAGCCCCCAATCTCTTGCCGAAACTGGGGGCCTTCGCTGAGGTGCAGACGAAGCGCCTAGTACAAGGTTTCATAAGTAATCCGACTATATAACATTGATTTTCTCTATCCGATCCTGTAG